>Ga0302299_10000155_pt1 | contig 31992 bp, 32 predicted proteins | sample III_Fen_N3_4_FD_198795 | JGI IMG/M metagenome (GOLD analysis project Ga0302299, IMG submission 198795) | Peat permafrost microbial communities from Stordalen Mire near Abisko, Sweden - III_Fen_N3_4 | ecosystem: Environmental > Terrestrial > Soil > Wetlands > Permafrost | place: Sweden: Abisko...
CTTCCCGCAGGCCGGCGCGACCTGCTTCGTGCCGTCGGCGAAGGTCACCTGGACGCGGACGCAGTGGCCGTCGTCGGCCGTGTCGGTCGCGACGCCCTTCACCGTCAGGCTGCCCGTCGCACACGTCGTCCGGTAGGTGACGCTGGCCCCGGTGACCGTGATGGTCCCGCTCTGCTGGCACGTCACGCGGACGGACTTCGTCGGCGCGGCGGCGGCGTTCGGGGCCAGGCCGACGCCGGCCGTCGTCACCAGCGCCAGGACCCCCAGGCCTCCGGCCACCGAACCGACGCGGGTGCGTCGGCGCGCGGCCCGGTCGTGCTGGCCGGTCGTGCTCTGCGGGAGCGAGTTCTGCCGAGCGGACATGCGTTCTCCTCAAGGGGTTGGGGGGGTGGGAAGAGTCGTTCACGGTCGGGTCGTCGTCGGGACGGCCGGCCCGGACGCCGCGAACACCCAGGAATCGGTTGTCCATCGGTGGAAGAACGAGCGGCGCGCAGGCACGGCAGGTTCTTCGGAAGGCGTCGGAATTGTTTCCGCCGGCGGACCCGAAGGTGCTTCCGACCGGGCTCGCCGACCCTCCGGGCGGAGTGTCGGAACCGTGTGCGGTACGGGCTGGACGCTAGTCGCGCCCGGCGGCGGACAGATCACGAGTTGAGCGAAACTTGAGCCTTTCGCACCGTTGTGCCGGTAGGGGCTGGATCTGCGTGGCTTCGGACAACTATGTTCGCTCCCGACGGCGGGGAGGAGCTCGGGTGAAGGTTCTGCTCGTGGAGGACGACGACCGGGTGAGCCTGGCCCTGACGGACATCCTGCGACGGCACGGGATCACGGTCCGGCGGGCGGGGACGGCGGTCGAGGCCGTCGATCGGATGGGCGACGACATCGACCTGGTGATCCTCGACCTGGGCCTGCCCGACCACGACGGCCTGGCCGTGCTGACCCGGCTGCGCCGTGAGCGGGACGTGCCCATCGTCATCGCCACCGCGCGGGGCGACCTCGACGCCCGCCTGCACGGACTGCACCTGGGGGCCGACGACTACCTCGTCAAGCCGTACGAGGGGCTGGAGCTGCTGGCGCGCATCCACGCCGTCCACCGCCGGGGACGCGGCGGCCGCGCCGGCGTCACGGCCACGGGCCCGGCGCGCGGTCCGTCCGACGGGAGCGCAGGCGCGACCACGAGCGGGACCGCCGCCGGGACCGTCACCGGGACCCTGGGCGGGACGGCGGGCGCGACGACGGGCGGCATCGCCGTCGACGTCGGCGCTCGCACCGTCCACGTCGACGGCCGGCCGGTCACCCTGACGCGCAAGGAGTTCGACGTCCTGGCCGTGCTCGCGGCGAGCCCGGGAGTGGTCTTCCGCCGGGAGCAGCTGCTGAGCGAGATCTGGGCCTCGCGATGGAAGGGCGGCGGGCGGACGCTGGAGGTCCACGTGGCGTCGCTGCGCGCCAAACTGGGTCGCCCCACGGCGATCGAGACCGTGCGTGGCATCGGCTACCGCTTCGCCGGGACCACCGGGACCACCGGGACCCCCGGCAGCGTCGGGAGTGCCACGTGACGGCACCCGGTCGCCACTCCGTGCGCGCGTGACCGCACGGCTGGCCGTCGTCCTGGCGGTCCTGCTGGCCGCCGGGATGCTCGCGCTGGGGATCCCGCTGGCGCTCGGCGTGGCGCGCAGCGAGGCGCAGTCGGTGTTCGCCGACCGCCTGGGCGACGCCACCCGGTTCGCGATCGAGGCGGCCACCACGTCGAACGCCACCGACGCGCGGTCGCTCGAGGCCGCGCTGCAGCGTTACGACGAGGTGTACGGGGTCAGCGTCGTCGTCGTGGACCTCGACGGCACCGTGCGGGTGGCGTCGCGGGCCACGCCGTGGTTGCCGCCGTCCGCGGCCGCGCCGATGCGGGCGCTGCGGGCCGGCCACCGGCTCCGGTCGGCGCGGGCCCTGCAGCCGTGGGGCAATGATCCGATGACGGTGGGTGAGCCCATCGTGCGCAACGGGGACCTCATCGGCGCGGTCGTCCTGGTGGCGCCCGTGGACGACGCCCGCTTCCGGGTGCGGCGGGCGTGGGTGCTGCTGGCTGCCGTCGGGCTGCTCGCCGTCGCCGCCGCGCTCGTGCTGGCCCGGGCGCTGGCCTCGTGGGTACTGCGTCCGGTGCGCGACCTCGGCGATGTCACCGCCCGGATCCAGGGCGGCGAGCTGCGCGCGCGCGTGCCGGCCGAGACGGGACCACCGGAGCTGCGCCAGCTGGCCGGGTCGTTCAACCGGATGGCCCAGCGGGTGGAGGAGATCATCGAGAACCAGCGGCAGTTCGTGGCCAACGCCAGTCATCAGCTGCGCAACCCGCTGGGGGCGTTGCTGCTGCGCCTGCAGGCGTTGACCGACGGCGATCGCGACGGCGACGACCACGACCACGACGAGCGTGCGGGCCACGGTGACGGCGACGGTCGCCCGGCAGCCGGCGGGGCCTCGGCGCGGCGGGCGGCGGAGGCGCTGCGGGAGGGTCGCTCGCTGGCCGCCACCCTCGACGACCTGCTCGCCCTGGCGCGCGCGGACGGTGCGCCGCGCCAGGCGGTGGACCTCGACGTCGCCGCCGTGGTGGACGGGCGCATCGCGGTCTGGTCGGTGGTGGCCGACCGGCGCCAGGTGGCGCTGCGGCGCACCGGCCGGACCCAGGCCCCGGGCCGGCACGAGCCGGCGGCGCTGGCGGGCGCGGTCGACGCCGTCCTGGACAACGCGCTGAAGTTCTCCGGGGCGGGCTCCACCGTGACGGTCGACATCGCCTCGGGCCGGGACACGGTCGTCGTGACGGTGACCGACGAAGGGCCTGGGCTGCTCGCCGCGGAACTGCCCAGGGTCACCGACCGGTTCTGGCGCAGCGCCCGTCACCCCAACGTCCCGGGCAGCGGGCTGGGCATGCCCATCGCGTCGGCGCTGATGCAGCGGCACGACGGCGCCCTCGGGGTGAGCGTGGCCGGGACGGGCGGGCTGCGGATCGAGCTGAGCGTCAGGGCTTGAGGGAGCGGTAGTACCGCGCGGCGCTCGGCAGGAGCGGCACGGGCTGGGTCCGGGGTGCGACCCAGCTGTCGAAGGTGTTGAAGGCCGGTGCCGCGGCGGCGATCGCGGCCTGACCGGTGAGGATGACCTCGAGCGTGTCGTGCACCCGCCGGCCGGGCAGGGACGGGCGGGCCATGAGCAGGTTCGCCACGGCGAACGTCGGCACCGGGTCCGGGTTGCCGTAGGTGTTCGCCGGCACGGTCGCCAACCGGTAGACGCCGTCGTACGCGGCGCGCAGGGCGTCGCCGGCCGTGTCCAGCGGCACCAGGCGCAGCGGGTGCTGCCGCCATCGTCGGGCCACGGCCACGGTTGGGATCCCCCCGGACCAGAACATCGCGTCGACCTGGCCCGCCGCCAGCGCGTCGAGCCCGTCGGCCAGGCCGAGCTCGACCCGGCGGACGTCGTCCAGGCCCGTCGCGCCGAGCAGTCGGTAGGCGATGAGCGCCGTCCCCGAACCCCGGGCGCCGACGGCGAGCAGCCGACCGGACAGCTGCTCGGTCTGTGAGACCGGGCTGTCGGCGCGCACCAGCAGGTGCCCGTAGTCGTCGTAGACGCGGACGAGCGCGACCGGCTGCGCCAGGGCGTCGGTCCGCACGTCGGAGCGGGCGGCGTCGCTCGACTCGGCCGCGGCCTCGGCGCACAGGTCCAGGGCGGCCAGGCCCAGGGTCACCGTGCCCTGCCGCACGCGCCCCAGGTTCACCCCGCTGCCGGCCGTGGAGAAGACCTCGACCCGAGCCCCGGGCCGGGCGAGCCGGTACTGGACGGCGAATTGGGTCGCCCACGACTGGTACACCCCGCCGGGCAGGCCGCCGGCGAGGCGCAGGGTCGGCTCGGCCTCCGGCTCGGCCGGTTCCGGGCCCGTGGCCAGGGCCGCGGCGAGGAGGGGGAGCCGCAGCACGGTCCGGCGTCCGGCCGGCCTCGGCCGGTCGGCGGGCTGCAGCCCGCCGGGCTGCAGCTCGGCGGCAGGGGGCCCGTGGATCGGCACGTCGCGCACGATATCCCGACCCGCCGGGGTGCGGACCAGGTCGGACATCGCGTCAACCATGGGTTGACGCGTTAAGGACGTCAACCTATGGTTGACGCATGACGACTCCAGATCCCGTTCTCACCACCGTCCGCCTCGACGATCTGATCGAAGCCATCAAGAACACCCACTCCGCCGCCCTCGACCAGCTCAGCGACGCCGTGCTCGCCGCCGAGCGCCTCGGTGACGTGGCGGATCACCTGATCGGTCACTTCGTCGACCAGGCGCGCCGCTCCGGTGCCTCCTGGACGGAGATCGGCCGCAGCATGGGCGTCACCAAGCAGGCGGCCCAGAAGCGCTTCGTCGCCAAGGGCGAGACGTCGGACCTCGACGCCAGCCAGGGCTTCAGCCGTTACACGGAGCGGGCGCGGAAGGTCGTCGTGATGGCGCAGGAGGAGGCCCGCGCCGCGAGCAGCGACCAGATCGGCGTGGCCCACCTGGTGCTCGGCCTGGTGGCGGACCCGACCGGGATGGGTGCCCGCACGATCGTCGCGCAGGGCGTGTCGCTCGACGTCGTCCGCCGGACCGCCATCGCGACGCTGCCCGCGGCGGCCGACACCGTGCCCGCGCTCATCCCCTTCGACGCGCACGCCAAGAAGGCCCTGGAGCTGACCTTCCGGGAGGCACTGCGGACGAACAACCAGCACGTGGGCACCGAGCACGTCCTGCTCGCCCTGCTCGAACTCGAGGACGGTACGGGTGTGCTCGCCGGCCTCGGTGTCGACAAGGCCACCGCCGAGGCGTTCATCGCCACCGCCGCGTCCGCGTCCCCGCAGCCGGGGTGACCGGGCGGCGTCCTAGCTCACCCGGAACCGGGCGACGATGGCCTGGAGGTTCCCGGCGGTCCCGGCGAGCTCGCCGGCGGCGTCGCGGGTCTGACCGGCCGCGGCGGTCGCCTCGTGCGAGGCGGTGGTCACGCTGCCGATCCGGGTGGCGATGTCGCCGGTGTGCCCCGCGATCCGCTGGACGCTCGAGCTGATCTCCTGGGTGGAGGCCGACTGCTGCTCGACGGCGCTGGCGATGGTCTGCTGGATCTCCTGGACCCGGTTGATCGTTTGGCTGATCTGCTGCAGGGCGGCCATCGCGGAGGCGCTGTCCGACTGGATCGCCTCGATCCGGGTGCCGATCCCCTGGGTGGCCTTCCCCGTCTCCTGCGCCAGCTCCTTGACCTCGCTGGCCACGACTGCGAACCCCTTGCCCGCCTCGCCGGCGCGCGCGGCCTCGATGGTGGCGTTGAGCGCGAGCAGGTTGGTCTGGTCCGCGATGGACGTGATGACGCGGGCGACCTCCTCGATCTCGGAGCTGGACGTGCCGAGCTTGCTCATGATCGCGTTGGCCGCCTCGGCGATCCGCACGGCCTCGGCCACGATCTGGGTCGCGTCCGCGGCGTTGCGGGCGATCTCGGCGATGGAGGCCTGCATCTGCTCGGAACCGGCGGCGACGGACTGGATGTCGCTGGTGACGAGCTCGGCGTTGCCGGAGACCGACGTAGCCTCCGCGGTGACCCGCTGGGCGCCGGAGGCGACCTGCGCGCTGACGCCGCTCAGGTGGGTGGACGTCGTCGAGAGCGTGTCGGCCTCCTGCCGGATCGACCCGATCACTTCGCCGACGCGCTCGACGGTCCGGTTGAGCGCCGCGGCCATCGCGCCCAGGTCGTCGTTCGACCGGCTGGCCATCCGCTGGGTGAAGTCGCCGTCGGCGACGCGTTCCAGGACCAGCCTCGTCTGCTGCACCGGGCCGGCCACCGCCCGGGTGACCAGCCACATGGCGAGCACGACGATCGGCAGGGCGAGCCCGGCGGACAGGGCGATCACCAGCTCCGACCGGTGCGCGCTGGCCCTCGCCGCGCCGTCCGTGCTGCCCGACTCCTTCTCGAGCTGGGTCTTCAACGAGTCGCTCGCCCCGTCGAAGGCGTCCCAGGTCGCCTGGATCTTGGTGAGCAGCTCCGCCGAGGGCGCCCCGGGCAGCTGGTCGAGCTCCTTGGCGACGTCCAGCACCGCCTGGATGTTCGGGGCGAAGGCGACCATCGACGTCCGGACCTCGGGCAGGGGGGAGGCCTGTAGGCCGGCGAGGTGCTCACCCAGTTCGGTGGCGTGCTGGTCGAGCTGCGTGATCGCGTCGGTCCGCCCGGCGCCGTCCATCGATGTGCTGAGGCGGTAGGCCTCGGCCAGCACCACCGACGCCGTGTGCTGGGCGTCGATGGTGTTCGCCAGCGCGTCCTGCACCCGGAACGCGGTGTCGGCCGCGTCGGCGGACTGGCCGGTCTGGCGGAATCCGATCCCGGCCGTGGCGGCGAGCGCGATCACGAACAGCACGCCCAGGGCAGCAATCCGACGCCCCACCGTCCAGTGGACACCGGCAACACCCTCGACAGAGCTCATGCTCACCCATCGACCGGTGGCGCCGCCGCTTGAGGGGGCACCCCCCGAACGGCCGCAGCGGGCGCGGGCGACCTCCGGTCGCCACATCGTTCCCCGCAGGAGGCAACCTGGACGGCGCCGGCGACGACTTCCTCCTGACGGCGCCGGGCACCCGGCGTGGGACCGGAACGGGAAGCAGAGGTCGCTCATGGGCACGGTCGTGGTGGCAGCCGGGCGGAGGGCACGGCCGGCGGCGCTCCTCGCACTCGTCGCCACCCTGGCGGTGGTGGCCGCAGGGCTGATGGCGCCGCAACGGTCGGACGCCGCGGCGACCGTCGGCCCCGGCGCGGTCGCGGGCGACGTCCTCGTGCACGACCCCTCGATGGCGCGGGGTCCGGACGGCACGTACATCCTGGTCTCCACGGCGCCGGGCCTGGCGATCCGCACGTCGAGCGACCGCACGACGTTCGTCTACCGCGGGGTTGCGTTCCCCGCAGGTGCCTCCTGGACCGACACCTACACGGGGACGTCGAACGGCAACCTGTGGGCTCCCGACCTGTCGTACCGCAACGGGAGGTTCTGGCTGTACTACGCCGCGTCCTCCTTCGGGTCGAACCGGTCGGCGATCTTCCTGGCCACCAGCACGACGGGCCTGCCCGGCAGCTGGACGAACCGGGGCAAGATCTACTCGACGACCACGTCCAGTGATCACAACGCGATCGACCCCAGCCTGTACGTGGCGACGGACGGCCGGTGGTGGCTCACGTTCGGGTCGTTCTGGACCGGGCTGAAGCAGCTCGAACTGGACCCCGCGACCGGTCTGCGCCGCGGGAGCGGGCTGACGTCGCTCGCGTCGCGCCCCGGCTCGACCGCGGTGGAGGCCCCGGCCGTCGTCAAGCACGGCGCCTACTACTACCTGTTCATGTCCTGGGACGCGTGCTGCCGGGGCGCCTCGAGCACCTATCGGATCATGGTCGGCCGGAGCACGCGCCTCGACGGCCCGTACTACGACCGCCAGGGGGTGGCCCTCCTGCAGGGCGGCGGCACCCAACTCCTGGCGACGAACGGCCGCTACGTTGGGCCGGGCGGCCAGTCGGTCCTGACCGACGTGGACGGCGAGCTGCTGGTCTACCACTACTACGACGCGCAGGACGGCGGGCGGGCCAAGCTGGGTCTCAACCGGCTGGGCTGGGACAGCGGCGGCTGGCCCGTCGTGCGCTGAGCCTCGCGCGCCGGGCCTCGGCCGCGATGACTTCCCCCTGGCGCTGCGGTCTGACCGGTGTGCGGACGCGGTGGACGAACCACCGGACGCGGGTGGGACGGAGGGGCACATGCCGGTGCGGTTGAACGAGCCGACGGTCGTCGGGCGGCAGGAGCGCGCGTATCTGGGGATCCCGGCGGTGGTCACCATGGAGACCATCGACCAGGTCGTCCCGGCGCTGGTGGGGGAGGTGCTCGGCCGGGTGGGGCCTCTCGGTGCCGGTGCCCCGTTCGTGCGGTACGACGTCATCGACATGGACCGCGAGCTGCGGATCGAGGTGGGCGTGCCCGTCGCCGAGGGGACGGCGGGCGACGAGCGGCTGGTCGCCGGTGTCCTGCCGGCGGGTCGGTACCTCAGCGCGACGCACACCGGCCCTTACGAGCACCTGGAGGAGGCCACGGGACAGTTCCTGCGCCGGGCGTCCGAGCACGGCCACGTCTTCGACGTCCGTGGCGGCGAGGACGGCGACGTGTGGGGGTGCCGGCTCGAGCACTACCCGACCGACCCGTCGGTGGAGCCGGATCCGCAGCGCTGGGAGACGGTGCTGGAGTTCCGGCTGGCCGACTGATCGGCCACCCCGGCCGCCCCGCCGGCGACCTTACGTACGCGCCGGGCCGTAGCGGCGGCTACGCCCGCGCGACGACGACGCCGGGCCGCCGCGCGGCTACCGTACGAGAGTGGGAGCCGGCATCGGGTGGTGGCGCCGCGGCCGGGAGGTCGCGGTCGGCGTCCTGGCGGCCCTCGTGCAGGTCGCCGGGACGACGCTCGCCGCCCTCCACCAGGACCCGGTCCGCGCCCTGGACGCCGGCGGGTACGCGCTGCTGCTGCTCGGCCCGGCCCTGCTGTGGTGGCGGCTGCGGGCCCCGGTGCTCGTCCTGCTGGCGACGCTCGGGCTCACCGTGGCGTACCTGCTGGCCGGCTACCCGGCCGGACCGGTCTACGCCGCCGTCATCGTCGCCTTCCTCACCGTCGCGCTCGAACGCTCCCGCGCCCTGGCCTACCCGGTGCTGGCGGCCGGGTACCCGACGGTCCTGTTCGGCGTCCCGTGGCTGACCGGGCGGCCGTACCCGTCCGGGGCGGCCGCCGGTGCCGTCGCGGTGTGGATGCTGTTGCTGCTGGCGGCCGCCGAGGGCCTGATCGCCCGGCGTGCCGCGGCCCGCGCGGCGGCCGGCCGTAGCCGGGAGGAGGACCGGCGCCGTGCCGAGGCCGAACGTCGCCGGGCCAGCGAGGAGCGCCTGCAGATCGCCCGCGAGCTGCACGACGTCCTCGCCCACAGCCTGAGTGTCATCAACGTCCAGTCGGGGGTGGCCCTGGAACTGGTCGACCGGCGCCCCGAACAGGTGCGCCAGGCGTTGGTGGCGATCAAGGCGACCAGCCGGGAGGCGCTGGCCGAGGTGCAGGGCATCCTCGACGCCCTGCGTCACCCGCAGGAACGGGCGCCGCTGAGCCCCGCGCCCGGGCTGGGCGACCTGGAGTCCCTGGTGCGCCGGGCCCAGGAGGCAGGGCTGCGCGTCGTCACCGGCCTCGAGGGCACCGTGGTGCCGCTGCCGGCCCGGGTGGACGTCGCCGCGGCGCGGCTGGTGCAGGAGGCGCTCACGAACGTGCTGCGGCACTCGGCGAGCACGCACGTCTACCTGCGGATCAGCCACCGGCCGGGGCAGGTGCTCGTGCAGGTCACCGACGACGGCCCCGCCCGCGCGCCGGACGACGACGGCGACCCGGGGCCGCCCGGGGGCAGCGCGGTCGGGGGCAACGGCATCCCCGGGATGCGCGAGCGGGCGCTGGCGCTCGGCGGCACCCTGCGGGCCGGGCCGCACGGGCGCGGCTACCGGGTGACCGCCGCCTTCCCGCTGCCGGTCGACGCCGAGGCCGGACGGCCGGGGTGACGGTCCGGGTGGTCGTCGCCGACGACCAGGTCCTGGTGCGGGCCGGCTTCGTCGCCCTGCTGACCGCGCAGGACGACCTGGAGGTCGTCGGCGAGGCGGCGGACGGCGAGCAGGCCGTCGAGCTGGCGACCCGGCTGCGGCCCGACGTCGTCCTGATGGACATCCGGATGCCCGGGCTCGACGGGTTGGCGGCCACCCGGCGCATCGCCGCCGCACCGCAGCTGGCCGACGTCCGGGTCGTCGTGCTGACCACGTTCGAGCTCGACGAGTACGTCTTCGAGGCGCTGCGCGCCGGGGCCAGCGGGTTCCTCGTCAAGCACACCGAGCCCGCCGAGCTGGTGCGGGCCGTGCGGGTGGCCGCGGCGGGGGAGGCGCTGCTGTCACCCGGCGTGACCCGGCGCCTGATCGCCGAGTACGCCGCCCGGGCCCGCCCGCTGCCCGACGCCGGCACCGCGCAGGCGCTCGCGGTGCTGACCGAGCGCGAGCGCGAGGTCCTCACCCAGGTCGCCCAGGGGCTGACCAACGAGGAGATCGCCGACCGCCTCGTGATGAGCCCCGCCACCGCCCGCACCCACGTCAGCCGGATCCTCGGCAAGCTCGGTGCGCGGGACCGCACCCAGCTGGTGGTGCTGGCGTACGAGTCCGGCCACGTCCGGCCGGGCTGGCACCAGTGAGGACGCCCCGCGTACGTCGGGCGGCGTAGCGGAACAACCGCTCCCGGGCCGATGCGGCCGACGGCGTGCAGCGGCCAGCGTGGGACCCATGACCAGCATCGACCTTCCCGAAGTCCGGCCCGGCCGGCCCGGCTCCCGCTACATCGGCCCGCCTCCGCTCGCGCCCGCTCTCGCCCACATCGTCCTGTTCGCCACCAGCGTCGCGATCGGCGCCTCCGAGGGGGTGTTCGGCCGACCCGACACCGCCGCCGCCCTGGTCACGGCGCACCTGGCCGACCACGTCATGGCCGCCCGGCTCGTGGCGCTCCTGCAGGTGGCGTCCGCCCTGACGCTCGGCGTCTTCACCGCCGCCGCAGCGGCCGCCGTCCGGGCCCGAACGCCACGGCTCGCCGGCCTCGACATCGCCCGCTTCGGCGGTTACGGCGCCGCCGTGCTGCTGGCGACGAACGCCCTGGCCGCCTGGTCCGCCGCGAGCCTGGCGGACAGCGGCACGGCTAGTGACACCGCCACCGAGGCCGCCGTCAAGGCACTGAGCGTGCTGTCCTTCGCGACCGGAGGAGTCGGCTACGTCGCGCTGCTCGGGCTCCTTCTGGCCGGCCTCGCCGTCCCGCTGTTCCTCGGCCGTCTCGCGCCGCGCTGGGTCGGTGGCACCGGCATCGCGCTCGCCGTCCTCGCCGAGCTGTCGCTGCTGTCCCTGGTCACGGACGCGGCCCAGCCGCTGCTGCCGGTCGCCCGCTTCCCCGGGACGCTGTGGCTGCTCGGCGTCGCCGCCGTGATCGCCCGGCCCGGACGCGGCCCCGCCCGCGCGCCCGGCCGGAGCGCCCGGTGACGGCGGCGCCCGGCGCGCAGGTGCGCGCCCCGGTGCGGTTCGTCGTCGTCGCCACCCCCGACGGGGACGGCCGGGGCTGGGCCCGGCGGGCCGCGGCGCTCGACGCCGCGGGGTGGCACGCGCTGCTGGTGCCCGACACCCTCGCCAGCACCTCCCCGTTCCCTGCCCTGGCCGCCGCGGCGGCCGTGACGCGCAGCATCCGGCTGCGGACGTGGGTGCTGGCCACCCCCTTCCGCACCCCGGCGGCCACCGTCCGCGAGGCCCGCGCCGTGCAGGAACTGAGCGACGGCCGGTTCGAGGCCGGGCTCGGCGGCGGCCGCCCCCAGGCCGAGCAGGAGGCCGCGGCGCTCGGCGTCGCGTGGCCCGCCCCGGCCGACCGGATCGCCCAGGTTCGGACGGCGGTCACGGCCCTGCGCGCCGGCGTCGCGCCCATGCCCCCGGTCGCGATCGCGGCGGCGGGCCCCCGGATGACCCGCGCCGCGGCCGCCGTCGTCAGCGCTCCGGACGCCGACCCCGAGGACCGGGTGGTGCTGGCGCTGCGGCCCACCGCCGACGAGGCGGAGGTGACGGCCGCGGCGGCCCGCGTCCGCGAGGCCGCCGGCCGGCCGGTCCGGCTGAGCCTGGCGTTGCTGGCCGTGGGCGGCCAGGTCTCGGCGGCGTTCACCCGCTGGAGCGGTCTGGACGCCGCGGCGCTGGCCGCGAACCGGGCCGCGGCCGCTCTGCCCGCGGACCCGGAGGAGGCGCTCGCCGTCCTGCGCGAGCGCAGCGCACGGCACGGCATCGACGAGGCCGTCGTGCCGGCGGACCTGGCGGCGGCGGCCGAGTCGTTGCTGCGCCTGGCGTGACCGGGCCGACCCGCCGGAGGCCCTCGACCGACGCGCGGCTCAGTCGCCGAGCTGCGCCGTCATCATGATCGAGACCAGGACGCCGTGGAGCCGGCGCGAACCCCCTGGCTGTACAGCGGGGAGCTCGGCGCCCGGTCGGTCGAGATCACGAGTTTCGGCATCCCCGGACTCCAGGGCCGGCGGGCCGGCGGGCCGGACGGCCCCGGGCGCGGGGTCAGAGGCTCTTCCAGGGGTCGACCTCGAAGTCGTCGATCTGCCAGGTGGCGGGGATGTTCTTCTGGGTGAAGGTGATGGTGGCGGTGAGCTGGACGCCGACTTCTCCGACGTTGGGCAGGGTGATGGGTGGGGAGACCTGCCAGCCGGTCTTGGTGCCGTCGAGCCAGGCGTAGCTGTCGGTGGCGGTGGTGCCCTTGAGGGTGTGGATGGTGGCGACGAGGTTGGAGCCGGTGACGCCGGGGGATTTGTAGAAGAAGCGGACGGCGGCTTCGACGGGGTTGACGCAGAAGGTGGGGAGGGTGGCGGTGGCGCCGGGGGGCATTTTGAGGGAGGACGCCTTGGTGCTGGTGATGACCTTGTAGGGCTCGTTCTCGGGGGTGATGGTGGCGCCGCCGGTGAGGGTCCAGCCGGTGGTGGTGGGGGTGGTGTCGAAGGTGCCGCCGGGGAGGGTGAAGTAGGCGTTCTTGTCGCCCCAGGTGGTGAAGGGGGTGGTGGTGGTGCGGGTGGTGCAGGGGATGACGGTGGCGGCGGTGGTGGTGGGTGCGGTGGTGAGGGCGAGGGCGGTGGTGGCCAGGGCGGCGGCGAGGGTGGCGGTGGTTCGGGTGAGGGTGCGTCTGCTGGTGGGGCGCATGGGTGCTCCTCGGCTCATCGACTACCTGGTGTGCTGATTTCGTGTCTTTCAGTTACTGCGGCTGAGTTCGATGGTGGCGGGCGGTCCTCGGCGTGCCCAGGGCTGGAACGCATCGTCACTCTGGTGCCACCTGGCGTAACCCGATGGATGGCACGGCGGGGACGTCGGTCACCCGGCGTGTGATCGGGATCGGGGGCTGCCGCGCTCGTGGCCTCCCGAGCGCCGTGCCGGTCCGACCAGCGGCGCGGGCCCCTGAACGGCACACCTGCAGCGGCGAGGCCCCCTTCGGGCGACGCGGTCACGCGGTCACCGGACCGCCGGTCCACCCCGGACGGCGGTCACCCCGGACGGCGGTCACCCCGACGGCGCTTCACGCGCCCGTCGGCCCGTCAGGACGGCCCCTGGCGGCGGCGACGGCCAGCGCGACGGTCGTCAGAGCGACCTGCGCGATCGCGAATCCTGCGGCGGCACCCCAACGATCGTCCACCTGACCGGCGGCGGCGGCCGCCCCCGCCAGCCCCAGCGCGTTGACGGAGGCGAGCGTGCTGAACGCCTGGGTCAGCCGGGTCGGCGGGGCGGCGGCCTGCGTCAGCACGCAACTGAGCACGACCGTCGGGCCCAGCGCCGCGCCGGGCAGGACCAGGGCCGCGGCCAGCGTCCAGGCGCGGTCGGCGACGAGCACCGGCAGGTAGCCCACGGCCAGGGCGAGCAGGGCGAGCGGCAGCTGACGATGTGCAGGCAGGCGCCGGTGCCGCCGTCCGTAGACCAGGCCGGAGGCCATGCTGGCGGCGCCCAGCACGCCGTAGACGAGCCCCGCCGAGGTGGCGGCGTGGTGCTCCTGGGCGAAGGCGGTGACCGATACCCCGGTGGCTCCGAACAGCGTGCCCAGCGCCAGGTTCACGGCCATCAATGCCGCGAACCGCCCGGTCAGCAACCGTCCCGCGGCGGTCCGTCGCCGGGCCGCCGCGGGGTCCGCGGGACGAGGGCGGGCCGGTGGGGGAGCGGTGCGCCGCTGCGCCGTCACCGCCACCGCGCCGCCGACCGTGAGGGTCGCGGCGACGATGATCGCTGCGACCGGCGGCAGCAGGGCCGCCAGCAGCCCGGCGAGCGCGGGCCCCGCGACGTAGGCGGCGTCGGTGCTGAAGGCCTCGAGCGCATAGGCGGCCGTCAGCAACGGCCCGGTGGGAAGCAGTCGCGCCCAGCGCGCCGCGGCCAGCGCTCCGACCCGCAGGTCGGCCGCTCCCGCCAGCGCCGCCGCGGCCAGGACCACCCCGGTCGGGCCGCCGTCCGGGGTCAGGCTGACCAGCAGGACCACTCCGGTCAGCGCGAGCACATGCACGCCGGCCAGCAGCGGGACCGTGCGGGTGGGGCCGTGCCGGTCGATCACTCGGGCCGCCGCGGGTCCGCTCAGCGCGGACGCGAGGGTGAACGCGCCGATGACCAGACCGGCACGGCCGTACGAACCGCCGGAGCCGTGGACCAGCCAGAGCAGGCCGAGCCCGGTCATGGCCCCGCCGAGCCGGGCGGGCACGGTAGCGACGAAGAAGCTTCGGACCCCCCGGACGGCGAGGGCTCGGCGGTAGACGGACGTGCCCGCAGGCGCGGAGCCGGAGTCGTGGTGGGACAGGTCGGCAGCAGATGTCGCCACGGTGGCGCCCTCCGCGGCCCGGCGGAGCGGATCAGGGCCGGGGAACGCTCACCCGCATCGACCCACTGTCACCGCTTGCAACCGTCCAGAGGCGGCGAGGGCGGGAACGTGCACCCTCGCCGGCTGCGTCACCGGGCCACCGGTGTCGTTGATCACGTCCGGTCACCGTACCGCGAGCCGTGCGCCTCGGCACCTCGCCCCGGTCCGCGACGGCGCTGCCGCGGTCATTCCGTGCGCAGGGCCGTCGCCGTCCGGGTGCGGGCGGCCCACGTCGCGGGCAGCACCGCCCCCGCCGTCGCGATCACCAGCCCACCGGCCGTCAGCAGGACGAGGACGCCGGGCCGGTAGACGTCGAGCACCGCCGCCGGGATGGCGCTGCCGATCGTCGCACCCATCGCGGTGATCACCTGTTGGTGGAGCACCCGGCCCGCCAGCACCCCGACGAGGCCGCCCAGCAGGCCCACGCCCACCACGGAGACGAGCACCATCGCGACGACCTGGCGCGGTTGCATGCCGAGCGCCCGGTGGACGCCCAGCTCGTGCACCCGGTCCCGCAGGTCGAGCAGCACCACGTTCAGCACGCCGATCGTGGCCACCGCGAGCAGCAGCAGGGTCAAGGTGGTGGCGAGCCCGTCGACGATGACGAGGAAGTCGTCGAGCGTGACGTGGGTGGACTGCGCAGTCAGCCCCCACTTCTGCAAGGTGGAGGAGACCGACGCCAGGTAGGCGTCCCGGTCGGTGCCCGCCTCCAGCCGGACCAGGTACTCGTCGTGCGCCGCGCCGGGGACCGGCACGGTCGCGGCGTCGGTGAAGAGCGACGCGCCCGACTCGAACACGGACCCCACCACGGTGAGCCGCGCCGTCCGCCCGTCGGCGGTGAGGCTGACCCGGTCACCGACCTTGAGGCCGGTGTCGCGCAGGAACCCGGCGGTCGCCACCGCCTCGCCGCTGCCCGCGGCGTCCCCGGCCGCGCCGGTGGCCCGGTACCAGCGGCCGGCGACGAGCTCGTAGTCGTCCCAGGTCGGGTCGCCGGTGAAGCGGACGAACTCGATGTCCTGCGGCAGCCCGGCCACGTTCGCCGGGCCGGCGGAGCGGGCGTACACGGCCGCCGTCCCGGGCTGCCGGCGCACCGTCGCCAGGATGTCTGCGGCGGCAGGTGGGGCGCTCGGCGCCGTCCCGGCCGCATCCGGCGGCGCGGTGCGCTGGAAGGAGGGTTGCACGACGACGTCGGCCCGGTCGTGGTCCATCGCGTGCTGGGCGCGCAGCAGGCTGGCGCCCAGGCCGACGGCGAACGTGACCGCCGCGGCGCCGAACGCCACCGAGAGCAGCAGGGCCGACGTCCGGGCCGGGCGTGCGAACGGCCGGGCCAGGCCGAGCCCGACCGGCCGGGGGAGGGGCAGCCTGGCCGCGAGCGCGGCCGCCCGGCGTCCGCGGCCCGACCCGCCCGCCCGGCCGACGGCGAGGGCGTCGACGGTGCGCAGCCGCCCGGCCCGCAGCGCGGCCAGCCCCGCGGTGAGCGCGACCAGAGCCAGGACGGCGGCGCCGACCGCGACGTCCACCCAGCCGGCCAGGTGCGTCCCGACGGTGGCGTAGACGTCCTCCACGTGGGCGAGCACCGGCAGCGCCAGCAGGTTGCCGGCGACGAGACCGCCGAGGACGCCGACGGCACCGGGGATCAGGGCCTGCCCCAGGTAGGCACGCACCACCTGCTGCGGGGTGAAGCCGAGCGCCTTGAGCACGCCGATGCGCCGGACCGAGCCGCCGACGGCGCCGGCCACCACGTTGCCGACGATGAGCACGGACATCACCAGGCCCAGGACGGCGAAGGCGACCAGGAACGGCACCAGGACCGACGTACGTGCGACCGCGTCCCGGCGCACGTCGAGCCAGGAGCGGGCCGCGGTGACGGCCTCGCCGAGCCCGGCGGTGACCCGGGCCCCGCCGGCGGCGACCTCCTTTTCCGTGGACGCCCGCGCGAAGCGGTAGAGCATCTCGTAGCCGGTGGGGTCGTCGGTCCTGACCAGGGCGGGGAGGGCAGCGGGCAGCACCCAAGCGCCTGCCGTGCCGCTGACCGACCGGGCGCTGCCGACGACGGTCAGGGCGTGTGCGCCGGAAACCCCGACAGGCGTGAAGGTGCTGCCCAGGGGCACGTGCAGGTGGCCCGCCGCGAGGACGATCTGGTCCGCGGTCGTCGGCCAGGACCCCTCGACCAGGGTCAAGCGGTCGACGGAGCCGGCCGGATCGGCGCGGCCGGTCACCGAGAGCGTGAAGGGCGGCGCCTCCTGTCCCGGTCCGCCCCCGGGCGGCCCCAGCCTCTGGTTCCCGCCGGGCAACCCGATCGCGAACCCGACCGTCGCCGTCCGGAACGGGCCCGCTGTCGCGGTGACGCCGTCCGCGTGCGCGGTGGCCAGCAACCGCTCCGAGGAGACCTTCGCAGCGTCGGCCACCACCGTCAGGTGCGCTCCCTGCTGGGTGGCGAAGCCGCGGTCGAACGGATCGCTAGAGGCGACCAGCAGCCCGGCGCCGAGCACGGACGCAGCCGCGGCGGCCGCCGCGACGAGCGCCACCCCCGTAGCCTGCACCCGTCGCCGTCCCACCCCGGACCGCACGATCCGGCCGAGCCCGCTCACCGGGCCACCGCCGGCCGCGGCACGCTGACGTCGGCGACGACGCGGCCGTCGACGATCTCCACCGTCCGGGTGGCGCACGCCTGCGCCAGCGCCGTGTCGTGGGTGACGAGCAGGATCGTCTGCCCGTTGCGCTGCAGGTCCAGCAGCAGTTCCTGGACGTCCTCGCCCGAGGCGGTGTCCAGCGCGCCGGTCGGCTCGTCGGCCAGCAGCAGCGCCGGCCGGTTCATCAGCGCCCGGGCGACGGCGACCCGCTGTCGCTCGCCGCCGGACAGCCGCCCCGGGTAGGCGTCGGCGAGCCGCTCGATGCCGAGCGACCCGAGCATCCGCCGGGCCCGCTCCCGGGCCGCGGCCGCCGGCATCCCGGCCAGCTGGGCGGGCAGGAGCACGTTGTCGAGCGCCGTCAGGTCGTCGAGCAGGTTGAAGAACTGGAAGACCATGCCGATCCGCGTCCGCCGGAACCGGGCGGCGGCGGCCTCGCCGAGCCGGTCGACCCGGGTGCCGGCGACGGTCACCGTGCCGGTGTCGGGCCGGTCCAGCCCGGCGACCAGGTTCAGCAGCGTGGACTTGCCGCTGCCGGACGGTCCCAGGATCGCGACCGCCTCACCCTCCTGCACGGTCAGCGTGACGCTGCTCAGGGCCGGCGGCCCGTCGTCGTAGCGGCGGCTGACGTCCTGCAGTTCGATCATCGGCGGTGCCGCCCCCATCGTCCCGGTCACCATCGTTCGTCCTCCCGTCCGCGGCCTGCGCCGCGCCGTCGGGCCGCCCTGCGGCCGCCCGCCGGCGACGTCGTGCCGCCGGTGACCGGCACGCTAGGAGCGGCTCGACGGTGGGCGCGTCGGCCGGTGGATGCAGCGCCGGTACCCCGTGCGGATCACTGCGGGCGGCGTCATCCTGCGGATGTAGTCCGGCGTCCGCAGGTGCCCTGCCGGAGGGATGCGGGTCCGGCGCGGCGACCGCCAGGATGGACCGGTGAGACGGACGCCGAGGACCGCTTCGACGGCTGCGACGGCTGCGAGCGCTGCGACGGCTGCGACCGCGGCGCGGGGCACGCACCGGCCGTGGTGGCGCCCAGGCGTCGTCCGTGCTCTGCGTGTGCCGATCGGGCCACTGCCCCGACCCCGCTGGCGCGCGGTCCTGGTCGACCTGGTGGTGGCGGCGGCGATCGCGCTGGCCGCGTTCCAGGCCGCCACCGACGGCGAGCCCGGCGGCGCGCTGCGGGTGTCCGAGGACGTCGTCCTCGGCCGGGCCCGGCCGCCCGAGATGCGCCCGCCGGTCCCGCCGCCGGCGCCCTTCGCCCCCGGCGACGAGTTCGCGGGGAGGCCGCCGCAGGTGCCGGTGCTGCCCGAGGACGGCGCCGGTTTCGGGGCGGCGCTGCTGGTGTTCGTGGTCTGCGCGCCGCTCGTGCTGCGGCGCCGGTACCCGCTCGCGGTGCTGTGGGCGATCGTCGGGGCGGGCGCGCTCGCCCTGCTGCAACCGCGGGGCACGACCGGCCCGGAGCTGTACGCCGACGTCGTCGTCCTGTGCCTGATCGCGGCGTACAGCGCCGCCGCCCACAGTCCCTACCGGACGGCGGTCGCCTGGTCGCTGCCGGTCGTGGCGCTGCTGGTCGCCGGCTACCGGCAGCAGACCACGCCCTCCCCGGCGGGGATCTCGGTGCCGTTCCTGCTGCTGGCGCCGCTCGTCGCGGGCATGGGCGGCCACCACGTGTGGCAGCGGCGCGTCGGCGAGGACCGGCTCCGGCTGGCCGGCCAGGAGCAGCGGCAGGCGCAGGCCCTGCGGGACGCGGTCGCCGACGAGCGGGCGCGGATCGCCCGCGAGCTGCACGACGTCGTGACGCACCACGTCAGCGTGATGGTGGTGCAGGCGGGAGCGGCCCGGTCGGTGCTGGCCAGCGCCCCGGGGGAGGCCCGGGAGGCGATCCTCGCGGTGGAGTCGACCGGGCGGTCAGCCCTCACCGAACTGCGCCACGTGATGGGGCTGCTCGCTCCCGGGTCCTCCGACGACGACTGGCCCTCGCGTGCCGGCGGGCCCCGGGCCGAGCCGGGATCCGACTGGGAGCCGGTCGCTGCCGACACCGGGCCAGGTGCGCCGGGTCCGCCGGGTCCGCTGGGGCCCGACCTGGCCGACGTCGACCTGACCGGCGGCGCCCGGGTCAGGGCCGACCGCGTTCGCTCGCTGTACCCGCCCTCGGCCGACGTGCTCGCCCCGCAGCCCGGGCTGGACGGCGTCCCGGCGCTGGTTTGGCGCGTGCGGGAGGCCGGAGTGCCGGTGACGCTCACCGTGCGCGGGGACGCCGAGGGCGTCCCGTCCGGCGCCCAGCTGGCCCTGTACCGGGTGGTGCAGGAGGCGCTGACCAACACCGTCCGGCACGCCGCCGGCGCGCAGGCGCAGGTCAGCGTGGAGTGCACCGCCGACCGGGTGACGGTCGCGGTCGCCGACACCGGCCCCGCTGCCGGCGCCGACGTCGGCCCCGCTGCCGGCGCCGACGTCGGCCACGCCGCCGGCGCCGACGTCGGCCACGCCGCCGGCGCCGACGTCGGCCACGCCGCCGGCGCCGGCCCCGAGGTGCCCGCACCTGCTGCGGGTGGCGGCCGCGGGCTGATCGGTCTGCGGGAACGGCTCGCGCTCTACGACGGGACCCTCACCGCCGGCCCCAGTGGTACCGGCTATCGGGTGGAGGCGAGCGTCCCGCTGCCCGGCGGTGCGAGCGACCGGACGGCGTCGGCATGAACGCGCCGGGGCCGGAGGCCGGGCCAGGGCCGTCGCCGGTCGGCGACGAGGGTGCCGCGGCGACCCGGGTGGTGGTGGCCGACGACCAGGGGCTGGTGCGCACCGGCTTCCGGATGATCCTCACCGCGGGCGGCATCGACGTCGTCGCCGAGGCCGGGACCGGCCAGCAGGCCATCGACGCGGTACGCCGCACCCGACCCGACGTGGTCCTGATGGACGTGCGGATGCCCGAGCTGGACGGGCTCGAGGCCACCCGGCGGATCCTCGCCGGAGCCGCCGACGCCCCGCGCGTCATCATCCTCACGACCTTCGACCTCGACCACTACGTGTACGCGGCGCTGGCCGCCGGAGCCAGTGGGTTCCTGCTCAAGGACGTGACGCCGGAGCAGCTGGTGGCGGCCGTGCGGATGGTGCGGACCGGCGACGCCCTGCTGGCCCCGGTGATCACCCGGAGGCTGGTCGAGCGGTTCTTCCGTCGCGACCCGGCCGCAGTGCCGCACCGGGAGCTGGCGGCCCTGACCCCGCGTGAGCTGGAGGTCCTGGGCCTGGTGGCGCGCGGGCTCAGCAACGCCGAACTGGCCGCACACCTGCACCTGTCGGAGGCCACGGTGAAGACCCATGTCGCCCGGATCCTCGCCAAGCTCGGGCTGCGGGACCGGGCGCAGGCCGTTGTCGTCGCCTACGAGACCGGGCTGATCAGCCCCGGCGACGGCACCTGACGGGGCCGATCACCGGTCGGGCCCGGTCACCCGGTCGGCCGGTCGGCCCAGCCGGGCGGAAGCGCGGCCGCCCTCGACGCCGCCAGCTCGGCGCGTTCGTCCTCGGTCATGGCCTCCCACGCGGCCCGCCGTTGCTCGGCCATGGTCGCGCGCTCCTGCGGGGTCAGGGCGGCGGCGTGCTCGGCACGCCGGCGCGTCATCTCGGCCAGTTCCTCGGGGGTCAGTGGTCGGTGCACGGCGGTCATCTCCTCCAGGAGCGTGATCAGGTCGTCAGGTGTCGGCTCGGCGACGGCGTCGAGCCGGGTCAGGACGTCGGACAGGGTCCGTTGCAGGCGCACGGTCGCCGCCAGGTGCTCGGCGGCCTGCTCGGCCTGACGGCGCAGCAGGACGACGAGCTCGACGCCGCCGTCGAGGACGTGCCGGGAGCCCTCGAGCGAGAGCCCGAACCCGCGCAGCACCACCAGCTGGTGCAAGCGGCGAAGCTCGACGTCGGTGTAGCGGCGATGCCCTGCCGCGGTCCGGCCGGACGGCACCAGCAGCCCGATCCGGTCGTAGTGCCGCAGGCTGCGGACGCTGACGCCGGTGGCCGCGGCCAGCTCGCCGATGGCCCACGACCGTGCGCCGCGCTCGTCGTCCATGACCTCGACGCTAGGACCTGACGCCGTGTCAGGAGCAAGTGCTCGACGGCGCCCCACGGCCCTAGCCTTACGTTCGTGCCTGTCGAGGTCGTGTCGCTGCGGCGGTTTCCGGTCAAGTCCATGGGCGGGGAGGCGTTGACCACCGTCCGGCTGGATCCTCGAGGGCTGGTCGGCGACCGGTGGTTCGCGGTCGAGGACGACGAGGGGCGCTTCGCCTCGGGGAAGAACACCCGGCGCTTCCGGCGTCGCGACGGCGTCTTCGGCTACCGTGCGGCCACCCGGGACGGCCAGGTCACGGTCACCTCGGGGAGCGGTTCGTGGACGGTCGGGGACCGTGCGCTGGACAGCGAGCTCAGCACCGCCCTCGCGTCACCGGTGCGCGTCCGGCCGGAGGCGCAGATCCCGCACCAGGACGCCGGCGCGGTCTCCCTCGTGGGCGCGGCGACCCTGCGGTGGTGCGCCCAGCGGTGGGGCATCGATGCCGACGCGCGGCGGCTGCGGCCGAACATCGTGTTCGACGGCGGGGAGCCGTTCGTCGAGGAGAGCTGGGTCGGTCGCCGGGTCCGGATCGGCTCGGCCGTCCTGACCGTCGTGGCCCGCGTCGAGCGCTGCCGGATGATCGACATCGTCCAGGACGGCGTCCGCCCCGGCGACCGGTGGTTGACGCTGCTGGCCGCCGAGAGGCAACTGCGGCTGGCGGTCTATGCGGACGTGGCGCTGCCCGGGACCGTCGGCGTGGGCGACGAGCTACAGGTGCTGTGAGCCGTCCGCGGTGCTGACGGGGTGGAGGCGCCGGGCGTCGGTGACGTAGGTGTCGAGGTTGTCCAGCGACGAGGTCATCCCCGTCTCGTGGTCCTGCGCGCTGATCCCCTCGGGGACGTCGTCGGCGCGGATCTCGACCCGCACCCCGTCGTCCGTCGGCGTCACCGACCAGGTCATCGTCATCGTGCCCGCGTAGGCCGGGTCGTCGGACTCGAAGTCGACCTGCTGCACGACCCGCAAGCCGTCGACGACCTCGACGATCCGCGCCTCGACCACATCGCTCCCGGCACCGGTCTTGCCGGCCTCCCCGCTGCCGTCGGCGTACGTCAGCACGAGCCGGTAGGAGCCGCCCGGGCGCACGTCGAAGTGTTCGAAACGCCCCGCCATCCCGGTGGGCGGCAGCCATGCCAGCAGGGCGTCGCGGTCGACCAGAGCGCGGAACACCGTGGCCGCCGGTGCAGCGATCTCGCGAGCCGCCCGGTCCGTTCGTGACATCGGTCCAGGTTACCGAGCCGCCGTCGTCGACGCCGTCGGTGCGGCGTCGTCCGGTGCGGTGGCGCCGGGTCGGCGGGCGAGGATCATGCCGCCGGGCGCCTGCGAGTCCGGCTCGAGGAGAGCCTGGGCCTCGACGCCAAAGCCGGCGTCGCGCAGCCAGGTGGCCATCCGCTCGAGTGGGCGCCGGTACGGAGACGTTCATCGGGTGGCCGCCGTAGCCGTCCCAGGTCGACGTCGGGGCCGCGGAGCGGCCGCTCGGCACGGATCGCCCCGCTCGGGACTACCGTCGTCGCGGTGACGGTCCTGCGCGTTCGAGGTGTCTCGCTGCCGGACGAGGCGTTCGTCGATCTGTATGCCGACGGTGACCGCTGGACGACGGATCCGGTCCGCGGTGCCGAGCTGGTCGGACAGGGGTGGCTGGTCCCAGGACTGGTCGACGTGCACACCCATCCCGGCGCGGGAACGGCCCGGTGACGACCTGGACGACCGCCTGCTGCGCGCCGATCTGCAGGCACAGCTCACGGCCGGCGTCACGCTGGTCCGCGCGCCCGGACTGGCCGGTGACCCGCCGGGGTGGTTCGGCGAGGACGTCGGGCTGCCCCGCGCCGTCCACGCGGGCCGGTGGATCGCGCAGCCGGACCAGTTCGTCGACGGCTGGGGCCGGCGGGCCACCGCCCGCCTGGTGCCCGCGGTGGCGGCCGAGCAAGCGGCACGCACCGGGTGGGCCAAGGTGATCGGCGACTGGAGGGAGGACGACCCTGCGCTGTCCGCCGAGGACCTTCTGGCGGCCGTCCGGGCCGTGCACGCCGTCGGCGGACGTCTCGCCGTGCACGCCCAGACGTCGGCAGGGGCCGCAGCGGCAGCCAGGGCCGGGGTCGACTCCATCGAGCACGGCCAGGGCCTGGACCCGGAGCTGCTGCCGGCGATGGCCGCCAGCGGCGTCGCACTCACCCCGACGCTCACCGTCATCCAGCAGTCGCTGGCACGCCGCCGCGCAGCCGGGCAGGGCGCGCAGGTGCCGTACGTGGCCACCGCCGCCGCCCACGCCGCCCTGGCCGTGGCTGCGGCGCAGGCGGGCGTCACCGTCCTGGCCGGGACCGACTCCCGACCCCACGGCCGCATCGCGGACGAGATCCGGTCCCTCCACGAGGCCGGGATGAGCGCGCACGACGCGCTGGGTGCCGGGTCCTGGACCGCACGCACGTTCCTGGGACTGCCCGGCCTCCTCGACGGCGCTCCCGCCGACGCGGTCGTCTACCTGGACGATCCCAGGACCGATCTGCGTGGGCTCGACCGTCCGGCCGCCGTCGTGCTGCGCGGCAGGCTGGTCGGGCCGTCGACGGAGCAGCGATCGGGGCGGGGCGGACGGACCTGATGGCTGCTGATGGCTACCGTGCCGGGATGGTGGACCTGCGGGAGTTGACCGACGTCCTCGTGATGCGACCGCCTCTGGACGCTCTCGGCACGGGGGAGTCGCTCCGGGCCGCGCTGTCCGACGGGGTCGTCCACGTGGACCTGGGGGACCCCGACCGGGTCTTCCTGGTGACCGTGACCGAGGTGCCGCGCCGGCGCCTGCTCGCCGAACCGGTGGTCGTGGCTGACCTGGACGGCGTCGACGTCCACCTCGTGGGTGTGGAGGTGGACAACGTCGTCACGGTCCGGCTCGAGGGCCGTGGCCCCGCCGCCCGGGAGCGGCTGGCGAGCTACGGCCGGCTGCGTGGCGCCTGGGACGTGGAGCCGGTCGGCGCTCCGCCGCCGTGGCCCGCCGCCCTGTTGCGGAGCATCGACGTGGTCGTCACGGACGACCTGGGAACCCCGTACCGGCCGCACACGGCCGAGTGCGGCGGCGAAGGCCGCGAGTGGCTCCACGTGGCCCACCTCCGACCGTACCCACCCGTCGCGGCCCGGACCTTACGGCTCTCGTTCCGCTGCTCGGGAGGTCGAACCACGACGGTGGAGCTGCCGCTGGACGGGAGCGGCGGTCGAGCGTGACCCCGCTCCTGCTCGGTCAGCGCGGCCGCAGGCCGTCGATGAAGAAGCCCGTGCGCCGGTCGTAGTCCCGGCGGCTCGGGACGGGTAGCGCGCGGAGAGCCAGGCCGTTGGCGACGTCGGCGTAGTAGAGGTCACCGGTGGTGACGTCGCGGCGGAGTGCGCCGACGTCGTGACCGCGGTGCAGCAGCTCCTCGGTGGCCTCGGTCGCGGCGTGGGCGAGCGCGACGAGCTGCCGGGAGCGGGGGTAGAGCATCAACAACGCGTCCGTGAAGGCGGGCTCGCGGTACTGCAGGTCACGCCGGTCCCGGACGTAGGTGGCGACGGCCTCCCAGGGGTCGTCGATGCGCCGCGCCCTGTCCATGATCGTGTACATCCGGGCGGCGACGAGCTCGCCGATCACCGCGTCGATGAGACCGTCCCGACCGCCGAAGCGGTTGTAGATGGTGGCCTTGCTGACGCCGGCCGCCGCGGCGATCTCCTCCAGGGGTGTCGCCAGCCCACGGCCGTGGAACGCGGCGATGGCCGCGGCGCGGATCTGGGCGACGTTGCGAGCGGCATCGGCGCGCAACGGCCCCCGCCCGAGGACCGTGCGGTCGTCACCGGCTGCGCTGCTCGCGGCGGGGATCGCGACCTCCAGAATAACTTGACGATGTAGTCAACATGACTCTAGCGTCAGTTTGACACTGGCCCGAACGAGGGGGATCCACCGTGGCCCAGTCCATCGCCGTCCTGGGGGCAGGCCCAGGGCTCGGTCAGGCCGTCGCCCACCGCTACGCGAGGGCCGGCTACACCGTGACGCTTGTCGCCCGCCGCCCCGAACCGCTCGGCCAGCTCGCCGCGCTGCTGGCGGCCGACGGGGCGCAGGTCCGCACGATCGCCGCCGACCTCGCCGACACGGCGGCCGTCCCCCAACTGGCGGAGCGCATCCGCAGCACGGGCGGCGAACCGGACGTCCTCTACTACGGAGCCGCGGCCAACGGGTTCGTCCCGGTCCTCGACCTGACACCCCGGCACGTCCGGGACCTCATGCCGCTCGGCGTCCACTCGCTCGTCGCGCTCGTGCGGGAGTTCCTGCCCGCGATGGCCGCCCGGGGGAGCGGCGCCGTCCTGAGCGCCCAGGGGGCCAGTGCCCTGCAGGGCAACCCGGCCATCGCCGGCGGCCTCGCTCTGGCCGCCCAACGCAACTATCTCCAGGCCCTGCACGCCGAGGTGGCCGACTCCGGTGTCTACGTCGGCGGCCTCTACATCGGCGCCGCGATCGAGAACACGCCCTTCCACGCCCAACTGCAGGCCGCCCGGGCCGCCGGCGCTCCCGTGCCCGACCTGCCCGTCGTCGACCCCGCCCACCTCGCCGACCTGCTCTGGACCATGCACCACACCACGCGACTGCCGGAGGCCACCTACCCGGACGGACTGCTCTCCCGGTAGTCGAAGGCGTGGTGCATGATCTCGGCGTGGACGACCGGTGAGGTCGTCCTGGCGCCCCGGCCGCGCTGACCCTGACGGGTCGCCGCGGGTGGTCGCCGCGGGGAGGTCTCAGCGGCGCCGGCGGGCCACGACGTCGCCCTCGGCGGGCTCGGGCGGTCCCACGTGCCGGTCGACCCACTCCATCAACGGGGTGAACCGCCGCCACACCCGGGCGACCTCGCGGACGCCGTCCGGCGTGGCCAGCCACGGCGGTGCGCCGAGGGTGACGCCCGCCGCCATCGCCTTGCGGCGGGCCAGGTCGACCCGGGGATGCCCGGGATCCACCCCGCGCGGGGCCCGCTTGAGCTCCTCCCCGTACAGGTGGCAACCGGCGCGCTCGAGCTTGGCCACGATCGCGGCCAGCGCCGGTCCGGTGGCGTCGTCCAGCACCGCGGCCCGGAACCGGGCGAGCTGGTCGGGGGAGAACTGGTAGGCCCCGCCGGCCAGCAGCAGGCCCTCGGCGGAGATCTGCACGTAGTGCACCGCCGCACTGCCCTCGCGCACCGTCACCGCTCCCGCGTGGGTCTTGTAGGGCGACTTGTCCGCGCTGAACCGCACGTCCCGATGGGGGCGGAACATCTTGGCCGGGCCGAACTCCTTCGACAGCGCGGTCGTCAGCGCCAGCAGGGGTTCCCGGACGGCGCGCTCGTAGACCTCGCGATGGGTATCCCAGTAGCCGCGTGAGTTGTCGGCCTCCAACCCCTCGAAGAAGTCCAGCCCGTCGTCGGGGAAACCGCTGAAGGCCGCCGGAGCGTCGGCCGCGCGCGCACGGGTCGCCATGGGCCAACGCTAGCCCGCGGGCCCCGCCGACGCCCGGCCCGGCGCGAGACGTACCTGACGCCAGAAATCCCTTCGCGGCATCTGTGCCGGTCCCACGACAATGGCCGCCGCGGACGCGGTAGAGGTCGTCGTCGCCCATGCGGAGCGCGCGACGCTGCGCGTCGGCGATGTGTTCCTGAAGGTCGACGGCGATCGGACGCGCACCGACGTCGAGGTCGAGGCGATGGCCAGGGCGCCGATCCCGACCCCGCAGGTGCTGTGGCGCAAGCCTCCCGTGCTCGCGCTCGCCGCCCTCCCCGGGACGGCGCTGGGCCGCCTCGGCGAGCCGTCGACCGCATCGGCGGCGGCGTGGACGGCGGCGGGTGCCGCCGTCCGGAGGTTGCACGACGCCCCGCTGCCGCCGTGGCCTGGCCGCACCGTCGAGGGGATCGCGTCGGAGCTGGACGTCGAGTGCGCGTGGCTGCTGGCGAACGACGTCCTGCCCGCCGACCTGGTCACCCGCAACCGGCGGATCGCCGAGGCCACGCTGCGGGCGTGGACACCGGCGTTCACGCACGGCGATCTGCAGGTCAGCCACGTCTTCGTGGACGGCGACGAGATCACAGGGGTGCTCGACTGGTCCGAGGCGGCGCCGGGCGACGCCCTGTACGACCTCGCCAGCCTGACCTCGGCCACCGGGAGCACCTCGACGACGTCGTCGCGGGCTACGGCACCGACGTCGACCGGGACGTGATCAGCGCGTGGTGGTCGCTGCGGAGCCTGCTGGCGGTGCGCTGGCTGGTCGAGCACGGCTTCGACCCGGCCTCGCCGGGGTGCGAGATCGACGTCCTCAGATCCCAGCCCTGAGGCTCGCCCACGGCAGCCCCGCCGACGAGCGGCGTCGGTCTTGACCCCGCCCCTGGGGCGGACCCCACGCTGGTCCCGTGGCGCGACACCACCCGGTGACCGCCGGTGGCCGCGGAGGAGGGGGACCAGGTGACCGAGGGACACCTGCTGATTGGCGAGTTCTCCAGCAGGTCGCGGTTGTCGATCAAGGCGCTGCGCCTGTACGACGACCTGGGTCTGCTCGTGCCGGCACGCGTCGACCCGGGCAGCGGCTACCGCTGGTACGCGCCCGACCAGCTGGGACGGGCCCGGCAGGTGGCCCTGCTGCGGGCGTTGGAGATGCCCCTGGCGTCGATCGCCGACGTGCTCGAACTGGCGCCGGCCGAGGCTGCCGAGCGCGTCCGGCGGTTCTGGGCCGGTCGTGAGAGCGGCATGGACCGCCTGCGAGGCGTCGCCGTCCAGCTGTGCGACCTGTTGGAACGTAAGGAGGAGCAGATGATCCAGGAGTTCACCGTGACGGTGCACGAGATGCCCGAGCGGGCCGTGCTGTCCGCCGTCCGCTACGTGCACCTCGAGGACGCCGGCCAGGTGCTCGGCACCCTGCTCGGCAGGATGGCAGCCTCGGGTCCGGGCCTCGGCGGGCTGCCCGGTTGCCCGTTCTCGATCTACCATGCGGCGGTCTCGGCCGACAGTGACGGCCCGGTCGAGATCGTCCGCCCGATGGCCGACCTCGAGACGGCGCAGGCGGCGGCGGAGCGCCTCCGGGACGTGCAGGCCCGCTCCGACGCCGCCCACGAGGAGGCCGTCGTGCCGCTGACCCTGGCCCAGGCCGCGTGGCCCGCCGAGATGGCCGCGATCGACGCCGTGGAACGGCACCTGCACGGCCTCGGGCGCGTGCCATCGGGGCCACCACGGCAGATCATGATCGCCGACTGGCGCACCGCAGGGCCGGACACGGTCGCCTGCCTGCTCGCCGTCCCGCTCCGCCCGGCGCACTAGGCCGACGCGGGGTGACCGCGGCGACGACACCGGGACCGACGTCGAGGGTGCGCGGCGCGCTGGACCATGGGTAGCGTGCGGGGGAATCGACCGGGTGCCGGGAGCGACGATGATCGACGTGAGTGCGGTGGACCTGGAGGAGCTGGCCATGGCGCTGGCGGACCAGGTCGCCTACGGCCATCGCTGGTTGATCGACCCTGACAGCGGGGAGATCTCGTTCTGGACCGAGGACGGTGGGGTGGACGGCGAGCACCCGGTCGACCTGGACGAGGTGGACCTGCTCGCCATCGATCCCTTGCCCTCGTACGTCTGGTACCGGGACATGGAGGACTTCGCCGAGGGGATCAGCGACGAGCGAGCCGGTCGGCGGCTGGCCCGTGCGATCGGGGGCAAGGGCGCCTTCCGGCGGTTCAAGGACGCGCTGCTCGAGGGCCGCCCCGAGCTCCTGTCGGCGTGGCACGCCTTCAGCGACGCACGGGGACGGCGCCGCGCCGTGGACTGGCTCGTCGCGAACGGCATCGTCAGCGAGGACCAGGGGCTCACGTTCCGGTCCGAGTATCCTGAACCCGCACTGCCGTAGGTCCTCGGTCGCCGGCGATCGTCGGCGGTGCGTCCGGTGGGTAGGGTCCTGCGGGTGGGTCAGCCTGCGAGTGATCGACGTCGGGACGCGCGGGAACTGGGCGCCGAGGCCATGGCCAGGCTCCGGGCCCGATCGGTCTGCCACGTCGACGGCGGCCTGTCCGACGCCGAGCTCGCCCGCACCGAGGCGACGTTCGGGTTCCGCTTCGCCGACGACCACCGCGCGTTCCTGGCGGCGGGACTGCCCGTCGACACCCGCCCCGAGCCGGATGCCTCCGACGCCGTCCCGGCCCGACCGCCGCGGTGGCCCGACTGGCGCCGCCACGATCCTGACGCGTTGCGGGAGCGCCTGAGGCTGCCGGTCGAGGGTGTCGTCTTCGACGTGGAGCACAACGCCTTCTGGTACCCGCGCTGGGGGACCCGGCCGGAACGGCCGGAGGACGCCGTCCAGATCGCCCGTCGCGAGCTCGCACAGGTACCGATCATGGTGTCGGTGTACGGCCACCGGTACCTGCCCTCCGGGGCCGGGACGTCGGGGCATCCGGTGCTGTCCATGCGGCAGACGGACATCATCTACTACGGCCTGGACATCGCCGACTACATCGATCGCGAGTTCGGCCACGTCGAGTGGGTCGACGACCCCGCGTGGGACCCCGAGGCCACCGTCGACTTCTGGCGCGACCTGGTTTGACCCTGGCGATCCGTGGTCGGCTCAGCCGGCGGTGGCCCGCAGGAAGGCGCTGAGCTCCTCCAGGTCGACCTTGCCGTCGCCGTTGGCGTCGATCTGGTCGAACATCCCCTCGACGGTCCGCTCGGTGGCGCGGTCGCCGCCGAGCAGTTCCATCAGGTGCGTGAACTCGTCCAGGCTGATGTAGCCGTCCTGATCGGTGTCGATGAGGGCGAAGGTCGGCGCGTACTCGTCGGTGGCCGTCACGGCAGTCCTCCTGCGATCGGTGCGACGCTCCGATCGGCGACGCGACGGGGAACCTAACAGCGTCCTCGCGGCCCGACGATCCGAGACGACCCCCGGGCGAGGGACCCGAGGGCTTCAGGGAGCATCGGCGTCCGTCGTCGTCAGCGCCCCTCGAGCCCCTTCAGGACGGCCCGGGCGACGGGTCGGGGAGCGTCGGTCTCCAGGTCGAGTTCCCCGACGGGCTCGAGCGGCGGTTGGGCCATGAACCGCGGCACGGACCCGCGGTGCTCCTGCGCGGAGTGCACCAGGAACGGGTGGCACAGGTAGACGTCCCCGAGCGTCCCGGTGACCTGCTCGACGGGCCGGTGCTCACCCGCGGGGACGGCGAGCCGGCACAGGCTCATCCACTCCATCCCGGCGTCCCCGTGCTCGACCAGCAAGGGCGGGACGTCGAGGTGGGACCCGACCCGGACCCTCGTCGGCGCGTCGTCCTCGCCGACGTCGGAGAACAGGAACAGCATCAGCAGCGCACGGCCACGGGACCGCAGGTTGACGCGCCACTCACCGGCCGCACCGGGGAAGCCGGCCTCCAGGTGCCAGCCCGCTTCCCTGGCGGGCCCCGGCCCGGGGAACCGCAGGGGGAAGGTGCCCAGGCCGCCGCGGGGGATCCAGGCGCCCGGGCCGACCAGTTGGTCGAACGCCTCGTGCAGCGCGGGCGCGGTGGCGGCCTCGCGGAACGGTGGTGTGGCCAGGCCGTCGATCCGGACCAGCGTGTCCGACCAGGTGCTTGGCCGGGCCCGGTCGTACCCGGTGGCCTGCCACAGCTCGTCCTGGCAGCGCAGCGCCACCGCAGTGGGGGCGGCGCCGTCCACCCGGACGAATCCCTTGTCGACGAAGTCCTGGACCTGGGCATCGGTCAAGGCCATGGGTGGACTCCGATCGAAGTGTCGGACGGCGACGCCTCGAGTCTCGTCACCAGCGGCCGTCGGCTCCACCGATTTCTCCGGTGAGAGCGGTCTCGGCGACTGCGGGTAGCCGTTGTGGGGATATCCGGCGGATCGGCCACCCAGGAGGGACAGCGACGGTAACTTTCCGTTCCTCAGCCATCACGTGGCGCACGTGACGCTCACCCAGCGGAGTGGTAGCGCCCAGGGTGTTCAACGGAGGTCGGTCGTGGCAGGTGCTCTTCCTTTCCGGTCCAGCGGTGGTTCGCGCCGCCACCTGAGCCGCGGTGGTGCTGGCCTCGGCCGCCGTGCTGCCGGTGTCGCCGGTGTCGTCGGCGCAGGCCTCGCCCTGGTGCTGGTCGCGTCGACGGCCCCCGACCTGCCGGCGGCGTCGGCGGCCGTCAACCCCGCACTGGGCTACGACCCGGCCGACACCGGATCGCTGTCGTCGATCAGCCGGATCGTGGGGGCGCAGGGCGCCTGGGCGGCCGGTTGGACCGGAGCCGGGGTGGACGTCGCGGTGATCGACACCGGGGTGACCCCGGTGCCCGGTCTGGACGCCGCGGGCAAGGTGATCACCGGGCCCGACCTGTCCTTCGACGCGCCGGGCGCCGTGATGCCGGGGCTCGACGCCTTCGGCCACGGCACGTTCATGGCCGGCCTGATCGCCGGCCGGGACGCCACCGCGACCGCCTCGGCGTCCGGGTGCACCACCTGCCTGGTCGCCAGCGGGTACAGCGACACCACGAAGTTCGTCGGGATCGCCCCTGACGCCCGGATCGTGAACGTCAAGGTCGGCGCGGCGGACGGCGCTGCCGACGTCACGCAGGTGATCGCCGGGATCGACTGGGTCGTCCAGCACGCCCACGACCCGGGGCTGAACATCCGGGTGATCAGCCTCAGCTACGGCACGGACTCCGCCCAGGCCTACACCGTCGACCCGCTGGCCCAGGCCGCCGAGCAGGCATGGAAGCACGGGATCGTCGTCGTCGCGGCGGCCGGCAACGACGGCAAGAAGTCCAAGCAGCTCGCCGCCCCCGGGTATGACCCCTACCTGTTCGCCGTCGGGGGTGACGACCCGCAGGGGACCCTGG
>Ga0302299_10000156_pt1 | contig 31960 bp, 30 predicted proteins | sample III_Fen_N3_4_FD_198795 | JGI IMG/M metagenome (GOLD analysis project Ga0302299, IMG submission 198795) | Peat permafrost microbial communities from Stordalen Mire near Abisko, Sweden - III_Fen_N3_4 | ecosystem: Environmental > Terrestrial > Soil > Wetlands > Permafrost | place: Sweden: Abisko...
GGGCGGGCGTGCGGCGATCGAGGCGGCCTGGGGCGCGCTGACCTGCTCGACGGCCCGGCGTGATCCAGCGGCAGCGGCAGCGGCCCTGCCGGCCGCGGTGCGCCTCGGCCTACTTCAGACCGCCGGCCTCGTCGCGGGGATCGCCGCCGAGTCGGGCGCGGCAGGCGACGGGGTCACGACGTTGGTGTCGGCGCTGCGGGACCGGGACCGGCCCGGCGACGACGTCCGGATCGACCAGCTGACCGCCGTGACCTCCGGCGGCGCGCCCGGCCGGGTCGGGTTGCAGGTGGATCTGGAGATGCTCGGCGGCGTCATGTGCGACCAGAGAGGTGGGTACCTCGAGCTGGCCACGGGTCATGTTTGGCCGATCGAACTGGTCGAGGACGGCCAGGTCGAGGGACTCGAACCGTTCAAGGAGCTACCCGCACCTGTGGCTCGACGTCGAAGGTGAGGGCAGCCGCGTCGCCCACCAGGACGTGGTCGACCTCACCACCGAGCAGACCGACGCCAGGGCCCGCGCAGACCTCATGACCGCACTCGACGGCGAAGGCGCGTTCCGCCGGTTCCAGGCCGTCTTGAACCGACACGTAGTTTGGCGAGCCGACCGGGGCGCGGCTCTCGCCGGTGCGCCCCCGTCCCGCGCGCGCTGCTCCCGAATCCCTCGCCCTCCGATGGGGCGACGCTCCGCGTGGCGTCAGCGGAGGGCGAGGGATTCGAACCCTCGAGGTGTCTCCACCTAGCGGTTTTCAAGACCGCCGCACTCGGCCACTATGCGAGCCCTCCCGGTGGCACCAGTGTTCCATCCACGACCACCGCAGTGTCACGGCGCCCGAGGAGGTACGAGCGCTCGGCCTCGTTGGCGGTGAGCGAGGCCGCCCGGTCGAAGGCCAAGGCCGCGTCGGCTCTACGGCCGATCCGCTCGAGCAGGTCGCCGCGCGTCGCGTGCCAGAGGTGGTAGCCGTCGAGCCCGGTGAGCCCGTCCACGATCTCGAGCCCGGCGGCCGGCCCGTCGACCTCGGCGACCGCCACCGCGCGGTTGAGGCGTACGACGTCGCTCGGGCCGAGCGCGAGCAGCCGGTCGTAGAGCGCGACCACCGACGCCCAGTCGGTGTCCTCCACCCGAGCCGCGTCGCTGTGCACCGCGGCGATGGCGGCCTGCACCTGGTAGGGCCCAGGAGTGTTGCGGCGTAAGCACTCCCGAAGGATCGCCTGCGCCTCCGCGATGAGCGCCCCATCCCAGAGAGTGCGGTCCTGATCGCCCAGCCGCACGAGCGTCGCGTCAGGTGCGACCCGCGCCGGGCGCCGTGACTCGCCCAGCAGCAGCAGCGCCAGCAAACCCTGGGCCTCGGGCTCGTCGGGCATGAGCGCGACGAGCAGCCGTGCCAGCCGCACCGCCTCCGCGGCGAGGTCCACCCGGTCGAGCGTCTCCCCCGAGGTGGCGACGTACGCCTCGTTGTAGACGAGGTAGACGACGGCGAGCACCGGGCGTAGCCGCGCCGGTAGCTCGTGCTCCTCCGGGACACGGTAGGGGATGTGCGCGTCGCGGATCTTGCTCTTGGCGCGCACGATGCGCTGGGCCATCGTCGGCTCGGGCACGAGGAACGCGCGCGCGATCTCCGGCGTCGTGAGCCCGGCCACCAGGCGCAGCGTCAGGGCCACCTGCGCCGCGGGCGCGAGCGCCGGGTGGCAGCAGGTGAAGACGAGGCGCAGCCGGTCGTCCCGCACGGCCACCTCCTCGGGCGCGTCGTCGGGCGTGAGCAGAAGGGCGGCCTGGGCGTGCCGGTCGCCCCTGCTCGCCTCGCGACGCCAGCGGTCGATCGCGCGATTGCGTGCGGTGGTGACGATCCAACCCGTCGGCGACGGCGGTACGCCGGTGCGCGGCCACGTCTCGAGCGCGGCGACGAGCGCGTCCTGCACCGCCTCCTCGGCGAGCCCGAGGTCGCCGAGGAGGCGGGCGAGGGTGGCGACGGCGCGCCCGTAGTCGTCGCGGAAGACCCGCTCGACCTCCGCGCTGCTGATCGTCTCGGGCACGCGCGACCTCAGGCCTCGGGGAAGGTCTGGAACGGCCGTACCTCGACGTCGCCGCGGCAGGCGATGGCACCACGCTCGGCCCAGGCCAGCGCCTCGGCCTCGTCGGCGACGTCGATGATCCAGAAGCCGCCGATGTGCTCCTTGCTCTCGAGGTAGGGCCCGTCGGTGCGCTCGATCGCACCGTCGCGCACCCGCACGACCTTGGCCGTGGTCGAGGGCTGCAGGCCGTTGGCGAACACCCACACGCCGGCGGCCTGCATCGCGTCGTTGACCTTGCCGGTGTCGGTGAACGCCTGCTCCATGTCCTCCGGCGTCGGGTAGACGGGGCTGTCGTCGTTGTGGACGGACAGCAGGTAGTGAGTCATGTCGGCTCCTCGCGTTGCGGCCGGTGGCCCCGGCCTCTCATCCTGTGGACGAATCTGACAGGAGCGGATCGACAATCCTGAGGACGCTCGCCCGCCGGTCGTGGTTCAGGACGCGGCGCCCTGGAACGGCCGCACCTCGATCGGCACCCCGATCGCGTCGGTCATCCGGCCTGCCCAGCCCAGCGCCTGGTCGAGGTCGGCGACGTCGAGGACCACGATCCCACCGACCATGTCCTTCGTCTCGAGGAAAGGTCCGTCGGTCACGACGTGGTCGCCCGAGCGGCCGTCGACGACCGTCGCGGACGTCGCGTCGTGCAGACCGCCGCCGAACACCCACGCGCCCGCCGTACGCATGTCGGCGTTCACCGCGTCGACGCGCGCCATGATCGCGTCGAGCTCGCTCGGCTGCGGCGGTGCGGCGTCGGCGGGATAGCAGACGGTCAGCAGGTAGTGGGGCATCGGATCTCCTCAGGTAGCGGCCGCTGTCTGCGGCCTCCACTCCCAGTACGAACGGCGAACCGCTGGATCGACAGCGCCCGGCCGTCCCGCCGTCACGTGTACGCGGGCCGGCAGAAGCCTCACGTGCTGCGGAGGCTTCTCAGCGCTCTCTGACCGTACCCGTACCTCCACCTGCTCGGATCCCCCGCGGACCGGCCGATGGAGGGTGGGGACAACCACCAGGAGACACAGTGAGCATCGCTCCGATCGGCACGACCAGCACGACCGCGCTGTCCGGCACGCACCACGTCGGCCACCACGGCACGTCAGCGCGCAGGACGGCGATGGACGCCGCAGCACAGGCCCTCGGCATGAGCAGCAGCGACCTGCGCAGCTCGCTGAAGTCGGCGCAGACGCTGGCCTCGCTCGCCACGAGCAAGCGGCTCGTGCCGGGCGCGCCGTCGACGCGTGACCGGCACGACACCGGCAACGAAAGCGACCCCGGGTGACCGGCGAGCAGGCGCGCTCGGGCGCGCGGCCGTACTCTCGCCGCATGCCGCTCACGCTCTCCTCCGTCGCCGAGCACGCCCAGCGCGGCGCCGCCCGCCTCGTCGACGCCCTGCCGCCGAAGGTCGCGCACCGGTTGGCGGGCGACAGCCTCGACGCCGACGGCCAGGTGCTCGACCCGCACCTCGCACTCGTCCTGCGGATCGAGGAGCGCATCAACGGCCGCGAGGTCGACGTGCCCGTCGCCGAGCGCCGGGCGCGCACCGTCGAGTCGGCGCGCGTCGCGGCGGGAGTGCCGATCCCGGTCGGACGCGTCCGCGACCTCACGGTCGACGGCGCTGCCGGCCCGTTGCGCGCGCGCCACTATGCGTCTCCCGGTGGCGGTGCCGGCCGGCCGCTGCTCGTCTTCTTCCACGGCGGCGGCTGGGTCGTGGGCGACCTCGACTCGCACGACCAGCCTTGCCGTCTGCTCTCGCGCTACGCCGACGTGCACGTGCTGTCCGTCGACTACCGCCTCGCGCCCGAGCATCCCTTCCCCGCCGGAATCGACGACGCTGTCGCGTCCTTCGCCTGGGCCGTCGCGCATGCCGCCGAGCTCGGCGCCGACCCGTCGCGCGTGGCGGTCGGCGGCGACAGCGCGGGCGGCAACCTCGCCGCGGTCGTCGCGCAGGTCACCCGCGACACCGGCGCGACCCAGCCCGCGGCGCAGCTGCTCATCTACCCGGGGGCCGACGCGAGCCGCGACCGTCCGTCGAAGAACCTGTTCGCCGACGGCTACTTCCTCTCGCGCGCCGACATGGACTGGTTCCTCGACCACTACTGCCCCGGCGTCGACCGGCACGACCCGCGGGTGTCGCCGCTGCTGCATCCCGATCTGTCGGGCCTCGCGCCGGCTGTCGTGAGTACGGCGGCCTTCGACCCGCTGCGCGACGAGGGCGAGGCCTACGCCGCAGCCCTGCGCGTGGCCGGCGTCCCGACGGTGCCCCGGCGCGCGACCGGCCTCGTGCATGCGTACTTCTCGATGACCGGCATCCACCGGGCCTCGCTGCTGGAGTCGATCGCCGTCACCGGCGCCTTCGCGGCGCTGCTCGACGCGAACGCCTGACGTCAGCCCATCACGAGGCTGCCGCGGTGCTCCTCGTCGTGTCCGAGCGTCGCGAGGATGAGCGCCTCGACGTCCATCTCGCCGAACGTCTCGTGCTGCGCGCGCGCTCCGGCCCACTGCTCCGGCGTGAGCTCGCGCAGCCGCGTGAGCATCGCGATGCGCGTGGACATCAGCCGTGCCGCGGCGTCGTCGAGCGACGTGCCGGCGTAACGGGCGTACGTCGACTCGCCATCGGGCTCCCACCAGTCGAAGCTCGGCGGCTGCTGTCCGGCGTCGAACGCCTCGAGCATGAGTGCGAGCCGCGGCGACCACACCTGCTCGTCGACGTCCGACACGTGCCCCACGATCACGTGCGGCGGCCAGTCGTCGGGACCGCCCACGACACCGTCGGCCTCGCGCCGCGCCACCGCCGCGCGTGCCGACCCGGTCATCCGGTCGACCGACATGACGAGCTCGACGTAGAGCACCGATGCGGGTGAGGCCACGGCGGGAGCGTAACCGCGCACTGGCACGAGCGGGCGCCGTTCAGGCCCGCTGACCGCGGTCGCGGGCCAGATGGCCTGCGGTCACCTCCGCCGCGATCGCCCGACCGTCGACGCTGCCGGTCACGGCGGCGAGGAAGTCGTCCCGCCCGACGACGAGCACGTTCCCGGGAGACACTGCCGTGACGGTGGCCGTGCGTCGGATCGCCTGGAGGAGAGCGATCTCGCCGAACGATCCCGGCGCCTCGAGCACGTGGTCCTTGACGACGCCGTCGATCGTGACGGAGTAGCGCCCGCTCTCGATGACGTAGAACTCGTGACCCTCGGCGAACTGACGCACGACCTCCGCGCCTTCACGCACCGACATCCAGCGCGCGTGCGAGGCCATCCGCTCGAGCTCGTACTCGGGCAGAACCGAGAAGAACGGCACGGTGCGGAGCAGCGCCTTCTCCTGCGGCCGGTAGGTCGCACGAGCATCGAGCCGGCGTACGAACCTCGAGGCGAGGAGCACCACGAGCGCAGCGCCGAGGCCGAGGGGCAGGAACGCACCAGCGGGGGACAGCCACGACACGAGCGCCGGCACGAGCGCGGCCCCGAGGGCGAGCCCGAGCAGCGACATGCTCTCCTGGACGGCGAACACCCGCGAGAGGACGGACTCGTCGGTCGCGCGTTGCAGCAGGGTGCGCGAGCACACCATGTAGACGGCCGTGGCCACGCCGGCCAGCGCGATGAGCGCGACCGCCGCCGGCAGCGCGCTCGTGCCGGCGACCGTCGCGTAGCCGACGCCCGCGACGAGGGCGGTGCCGACGATGACGCCGGTCAGCGCCCGACGTCCGGCGAACCAGGTGGCGACCGCGGCGCCGATGATGCCCCCGATGCCCGTGGCCCCGACGATGAACCCGGCTCCTCGCGCCCCCGCGTCGAGCGACGACTCCGCGTAGGCGACGCCGAGGACGTCGAGCGCACCGCCCAGCACGAACGACACCGTCATGACCGTCAGCAGCGACAGGGACGGCCAGTCGCCCCGGAGTGCGCGGAGGCCCTGGAACGCGGCGCGGAACCCGGTGTCGTCGTCGTCCACCCTCGACGGCACCAGCTTCGGCAGGCCCAGGCACAGCAACGTGCCCAGGAGCGAGGCGACGAACGACGCCGCCATCACCAGTGCCGGCCCCGACGCGGCGACGAGCAGACCCGCGATGACCGGACCCAGGAACAGACCGATCTGCTCGCCCGCGGACGACAGTGCGTTCGCCGAGACCAGCTGGTCGGCACGGTCCGCCAGCTGCGGGATCGCGGCGTAGTGGATGGGGCGAACGACCGCGACCGTCGTGGTGACGGTCGTCGAGGCCGCCAGGACGACGATCACCGGCGCGTCGACAGCGAGGGCCGCCCAGGTCAGCGCCGTCGCCACCGCGACGAGGCCGTGCGCGAGGACGAGCGCGGTCCCGCGCGAGAGGCGGTCGCCGATACCGGCGATGAGCGGAGCGATCACCGCGGCCGGGAGCAGCTGGACGACGGCCGCGAATCCGGCCAGCCCTGCCCCGCCGCGCGCGTAGGCCCACAGCACCACGGCCAGCCAGCTCGCGATCTCGACGAGGTTGTACAGGCCGTAGGCGACCAGCACGCGCCGAAGCCCGGAGCGCGATCCGAACGCGGCGAGCGCTACCGGGGCACGACGCATGCGACCCCCGTCCGGTGGCGTCGTTCAGCCTGTGGTCTGAACCTGCACCAGGAGGTTAGGGCCGCTCGCCCTCGTCGGCACCTCGTTCGCCAGTACGGACGCCTACCGACCTCGGGCTACGGCGTGGCGCGCTGGTCGCGAGCGACGTGCGCGGCCGCCGTCTCCCGGGCCAGGGCGTGCCCGTCCTCGCTCCCGGTCACGGCGGCCAGGAAGTCGGCCGCGCGGATGACGAGCAGCCTCGACGGTGTCGCGGCCGTGACCGTCGCGGTGCGCGGCACGTGGTGCAGCAGCGCGATCTCGCCGAACGAGTCGCCCGCACGGAGGCCGGGGCGGGAGACGGCGTCGATCGTCACAGCCAGGTCGCCGCTGCCGACGATGTAGAACTCGCGACCCTCGTCGCCCTGCCGCACGACGTCCTCGTCGGCCGGCACGTCGACCCACGTCGCGCGGGCGGCCAGACGCTCGAGGTCGTACTGCGGCAGCACGCCGAGGAACGGGACGCCGAGCAGCAGCTCGACCTCGGTGGTGTAGAGCTTGGCGCGAGCGTCGAGCCGGCGCACGAGGAGGAGCGAGCCGAGCCCGAGCGCGACGGCCGCCACCCCGAACGGCACGAACGCCGCGCTCGGGGACAGCCAGGCCAGGAACAGCGGAGCCGCGACGGCTCCCACGGCCGTGCCGAGCAGCGTCGTGCTCTCCTGCACCGCGAACACGCGGGTCATGATCGTGTCGTCGGTGGAGCGCTGCAGAAGGGTGCGTCCGGCCACGAGCGTGATCGCGCCGCCGGCTCCGACCACGGCGAGCATCACCATGACAGGGCCGAGCAGCGACAGCAGCGCGATGGCCGCGAACGCGATGCCGCTCATCACCGCTCCACCGACGATCACCACGGCCAGCCGCGGCCGGCGGGAGAAGGTGGCCGCGGCGACGGCGCCGAAGAAGCCGCCGATGCCCATCGCGCCGATCACCAGGCCGGCACCCTGCTCGCCGCGACCGAGCACCTGGTCGCTGAACGACACACCCAGGACGTCGAGCCCGCCGGCGAGTGCGAAGTCGATGGTGAGCACGAGCAGCAGGGCCAGGGCCGCCCAGTCGCCCTTGAGCGAGCGGATGCCCTCGAGCGCGGCCAGCCAGCCCTCCGGCTCGCCGTCCTCCTCCGACGTCGACCCGACGACGAGGCGCACGCAGAACAGGGCGGACACGAGCCCGAGCACCGCCCCGAAACCGAGCACGATCCAGGAGCCGGCCAGACCCACGCCGAAGCCGGCGAGCACGGGGCCGAGGAACTCGGCGAACTCGTCGCCGGCGGCCGAGAGGGCGTTTGCCGAGACGAGCTCCTCAGGGGAGGCGGCCAGCTGCGGCAGCACGGCGAAGTGCACCGGCCGCACCGACGACAGGCCGGTCATGAGAAGCGCCGCCGCCGCGAGGACCGCCCAGACCGGAGCATCGACGTACAGCATCGCCGACGTGAGAGCCGCAGACAGCGACACGAGGACGTAGACCAGCACCAGCGCACGCCCACGTGGCATGCGATCGCCCACGCTGGCCAAGGGCGGGGCGAGGAACGCAGCGGGAAGGAGCTGGGCCAGCGACGCGATCGCCGCGAGGCCCGCGCCGCCCTTGCCGAACGCCCAGAGGATGACGGCGATCCACGCCGACCAGTGCACGACCGTGAAGACGACGAAGGCGGCGAGCGCGCGACGCAGACCCGTCCGCGACCCGAGAGCGCGCCAGGTCACGGGCAGCGTCGACACGGTCCCCCTCTCCTTCGGTACGTGGGTGCAGACGTGACGATATCGGCCATCCCGGGGACGCGAAGGGCGGTCCCGCGCTAACGTCCGCGAAGCCCCGGCGCCGGGTGTGCCGCTCGACCCGAGCCTCTCGAGGAGGCGTGCGATGTCCCGAGTCGCTGACGCGCTCCGCGAGACGGGAGCCTCGCTTCGCACCGTCTTCCGCAACGCGAGCCTGCGCCGCGTCAACCTCGCATTCGCGGGTTCCGCCATCGGCGACTGGGCCTACGCCACCGGCATCGTGGTCTGGGCCTACTCGATCGGCGGCGTCACCGCGGTCGGCGTGTGGGGCACGGTTCGCCTGATCCTCATGGCCGTCGTGACGCCGTTCGCGTCGATCGTCGTAGACCGGCTCCCGCGCAAGATCGTCATGGTCTCGACCGACCTGATCCGAGCCGTGCTCGTGTTCGCCGTCGCGGGGCTCATCGCCGCGCACGCTCCGCCGATCATCGTGTTCGTCCTCGCCACCCTGACCTCGCTCGTGGCCGCCCCCTTCCGCCCGGCTGTGGCGGCGCTGCTCCCGTCCCTCGTCGACACCCCCGACGAGCTCACGGCGGCCAACGGCACCACGAGCACCATCGAGAGCCTCGCGTTCTTCGTGGGCCCCGCGCTGGGCGGCATCCTGCTCACCTTCGCGAGCATCCCGGTGGTCGTCGTGTTCGACGGCCTCACGTTCCTGTGGTCGGCCGCGCTCGTGAGCCGCATCGTCGTGAACAGGAAGGCCGTCGACCTCCGCGACGACACAGCAGTGACGGTCGGCGAACCAGTGGCCGCCCGTAGCGAGGCCGGCGACGTCAACACGTCGACGGGCGCGACGACAGACGCCGGCGGCGAGCCGATCGCGGAGCAGGTCGAGGAGACGGCGGAGGGCTTCCTCGCCGCCTCGATGGCCGGCTTCCGCACCATCTGGGCCCACCCCGACCTGCGCCTGATCACCGGTGTCTACTGCGCGCAGACCGTGGTCGCGGGCGCGTCGATCGTGTTCGGCGTCGAGATGGCCACGCAGATGACGCCGTTCGGCTCCACCGGCGTCGGCTACCTCGACTCGATGCTGGGCGTGGGAGCGATCATCGGCGGCCTCGTCGCGATCGGCCGCGCCTCCGCCCGGCGGCTCGCGACCGACTTCGGCTGGGGCGTGGTGTTCTGGGCGCTGCCGCTGCTGCTCGCGGCCGCGTGGCCTCATGCGGGGGCGGCGTTCGCCGCGGTGTTCATCATCGGTTTCGCCAACCCCATCGTCGACGTCAACGCGTCGACGATCCTGCAGCGTCTGGCCGACGACTCCGTCATGGGACGCGTCTTCGGAGCGCTGGAGACCGGGCTCATCGCGGCGATGGCCTTCGGGTCGATCGTGTTCCCGATCCTCAACCAGTGGCTCGGGCTGCGGTGGGCGCTCACCATCCTGGCCATCGGCGTCACCGCCACGGTGCTGCCCTCGTTCGGTCGGCTGCGGCGCCTCGACAGCGTGCTCGGCGAGCCCGACGGGCTGCCGGTGCTGCGGTCGCTGCCGCTGTTCTCGCCGCTCGACGCGAAATCGCTCGAGGACATCGCGCGCAAGCTCGGCCGCGTCGAGGTCAAGGGCGGCACGCAGGTCATCACCGAGGGCGACAGCGGCGACCGCTTCTACATCGTCGAGTCCGGTCGCACCACGGCGACGCACGGCGGAGAGGTGCTCTCGTCGCAGGGCCCCGGAGACCCGTTCGGCGAGATCGCCCTGCTGCGCGACGTCCCTCGCACGGCGACCGTCACGGCCGACGAGGACACGGTGCTCTACTACCTCGAGCGCGATGACTTCCTCGCTGCGGTGAGCGGCGACAACGAGGTGGCCAACCGCGCCGACGACCTCGTCAGCCGCCGCATCCCGACGTACTGAGGCGGCTGCCGACGGCTAGTGCGGACGTCGGAGCGCGGTAGAGCCGCGCACCACCATATCGAGCGGGAGCACGACCTGTTCGGGCTTGCGAGTCGGGTCGTCGATGGCGTCGAGCAGTGCCTGCGCTGCGCGAGCACCGACCTCCTCGACGGGCTGGACGATGGTCGTGAGGTCGAGGAACTCCGACATCTCATGGCCGTCGAAGCCGACGACGGACAGGTCGCGACCTGGCTGGAGCCCGTGCGCCCGAAGGGATCGCAGCGCTCCGAAAGCCATCTCGTCGGACATCGCGAACACGGCAGTGGGCGGCTTGGGCCGGGCGAGCAGCGTGGTCATCGCCCGCTCGCCACCCTCGATCGTGAAGTGGCCGCACGCCTCGAGGTCGGCCTCGACCGGCAGCCCCGCCTCGACGAGGGTGTCGCGGTAGCCCTGCCAGCGGCTCTCCTCCGGGCGGAACGGCGTGGGCATCACGCGGCCGGAGATGAGGCCCACCCGCTCGTGGCCGAGGTTGACCAGGTGCTGCACGGCCATGCGCGCGCCGTCGCGGTCGTCGATGCCGACCGACCAGCAACCGTCGCGCTCGGTGTCGATGAGCGCGACCGGGACGTCGGCCTCGAAGATCTCGCTGACACCCGGGGTGTCGGACGGCAGCGAGATGACCAGGAAGCCGTCGACGCGGCGACGCAGCTTGCGGTGCGGCGGCACATGGTGGGTCTCGCTCGGGTCGCCGATGCTCGAGAGGATGAGGTCGAGGTCGGAGCCCTGCAGCACGCGCTCGATCCCGGAGAGCACACGGCCGAAGTACCAGCGCGCGATCCACGGCGTGATGACGGCGATGGATCCGGCACGACCGCTCGCGAGACGCGACGCCGCCGGGGAGACGACGTAGTCGAGGCGCTCGGCCACCTGCTTCACCCGCTCGCGCGTGACCGGGTCGACGTTGGGCAGGCCGCGCAGAGCGCGCGAGACGGTGGCGGTGGAGACGCCGGCCTCGCGCGCGATGTCGCGGATGGTCATCGCCATGGCCGGTCTCCTTCGCGGGGGTGTGCCCGGTCAGGGTAGGTGCCGGGAGGCGTCGCGTGCAACCGTTTACGCCGCCGGATGCATCACCCTCGAGTGGCGTCGAGACGCCCGTCCACGCACGTAGAACCGGGAATGGTCCGATTCCTCGGGCCGCAGGGCCGCTCGGTCGCCGCCCGGACGGTGGTTGCGGCGTCCCGGTGTTGCAACAACGGGCGCCCTGTTACAGGACGCTCTCGGCGGCTGGTCAGCGCGTCCGGGACGCGTGCGACCCGGACGGCTCCGCTGCCACCGTCCGCGGCGCTACGGTGCGGACATGACCGGCGTCGCGCGCGAGCACGTGGCCGCCGTCGTGCTCGGCGGCGGCCGGTCCACCCGGTTCGGCAGCGACAAGCTCGCGGTCGACGTGGGCGGCGCTCCGCTGCTGCGCCACGCGGTCGACGCCGCCCTCGGCGTCGCGCGCCAGGTGGTCGTGGTCGGCACTCCCGCCGTGGCCCTGCCTGACGGCGTCGTGGTCGTGGCCGACTCCCAGCCGCACGCCGGCCCCTACGCCGCCGTGCTCGACGGCATCGACGCGCTCGGCCTCGACGTCGAGGTGGTGCTGGTGCTGGCCGGCGACCTCATCGATCCCGCGCCGATCCTGCCGGCGCTGCTGGCCGCGCTCCGCGCCGACGACCCGCACCGGCCTCCTGAGGCGGCGGTCGCCGTCGACGACGAAGGGCGCCGGCAGCCGCTGCTCGCGGCCTACCGCGTGGAGCCGCTGGTGGCCGGCATGGCCGGCGTCGACGCCTACCACCGCGCCGCCTACGCGCTGCTCGACGGCCTCCACGTGGCCGAGGTGCAGGTGGCCGACGTCCCCGGCGCCGGCTCCGCGACCCGCGACGTCGACACCCCCGCCGACCTCCCCTGACCCCGTATAACCGTCCCAACCCACACGTTCTGACCCGTTTGCGTGTGGGTTGGGACAGCTATACGCAGACCAGGTCAGGGCTGGGGGGTCCAGGAGGCGGGGCGGCGCTCGAGGAAGGCGGTCATGCCCTCGCGCGCCTCGTCGCTGGCGAACAGCGACGCCGACAGCTCGGCGGTGTAGGCGAACGCGTCGTCGCGCTGCATCGCAGGAACGCGGGTCAGCAATTCCTTGGTGCGGGCCAAGGCGGTCGGCCCGCCGCGCAGAAGAGCGTCGACGTACGACGACACCACACCGTCGAGCGCGTCGTCGTCGGCCACGGCGGTGACGAGGCCGGCCTCCTTCACGCGATCGGCGCTGACCCGCTCGCCGGTGAGCAGCAGCTCGCGGGCGTGCGCCGGGGTCATGCGCGCGAGGCACACGACGGAGATGACCGCGGGCGCGACGCCCACGCGCACCTCGCTGAACGCGAACTTCGCCGACGCCGACGCCACCGCCAGGTCGGACGCCGCGACCAGGCCGTTGCCCCCGCCCGCGACGTGACCCTGCACGCGCGCCACGATCGGCTTCGGGTGGTCGAGCATCGCCTCGAGGACGGCGACGAGCGCGCCGGGACCCTGGTGCGCGAACGAGTCGCTGTCGGCCTGCGAGGCACCAGCGAGGTCGGCTCCGGCGCAGAAGGTGTTGCCCTCGCCGGTGAGCACGATGACGCGGACCCCGTCGTCGTCACGCGCCTCCGCGAGGTGCGTGACGAGCGCGCGCATCGTGTCGGACGTGAGCACGTTGCGGGTCTCCGGGCTCGCGAGCGTGATCGTGGCGACCCCACCGTCGACCTCGTACCGGACCGTCATCGGCGTCCCATCCCTTCGAAGAGCGCGAGCACGCGCAGCATGACCTCGTCGGCGCCGCCGCCGATGCGGATGAGGCGCGTGTCGCGGAAGTAGCGCGCCACCCACAGGTCCTCGGCGTAGCCCATGCCGCCGTGGTACTGGACTGCGGCGTCGGCGACCTCGCACGAGACGCGACCCGCCTTGAGCTTCGCGATGGTGGCCATCTTCGTCACGTCCTCGCCCGCGACCTTGCGCGCGGCCGCGGCGAGGCAGTACTCGTGAACTACGTCGACCTCGGCGGCGAGCTCGGCCAGGCGGTACTGGATGTGCTGGTTGGCCAGCAGCGGCTTCCCGAACGCCTCGCGCATCTGCAGGTAGTCGATCGTGCGGTCCAGCGCTCGCCGAGAGCCCGACACCGCCATGTACGCACCCACGAGCCGCTCGTCCTGGAACTGCTCCATCTGCTGGTAGAAGCCGCGGCCGACCTCGCCGATGGTGTTCGCGGCCGGCACGCGCACACCGTCGAGCACCAGCTCGGCGGTGTCGCTGGAGTTGTTGCCCATCTTGGTGATGGTGCGACCGACGCTGAAGCCTGGCGTGGACGTAGGCACCAGGATCATCGTCATGCCGTTGTAGCCCGGCTCGTCGCTCGTCTTGGTGAGCAGGCAGACCCAGTCGGCCTGGGATCCGTTGGTGATCCACATCTTGCGGCCGTCGATGACCCACGAGTCGCCGTCGAGACGGGCTCGGGTGCGGATGCCGGCGACGTCGCTGCCGGCCTCGGGCTCGGAGACGCCGATGCTGCACACCATCTCGCCGCGCATCGCCGGCTCGAGGTAGCGCTTCTTCAGGTCGTGCGAGCCGTACTTGTGCAGCGCGGGCGTGGCCATCCCCGCCTGCACCGCGATGCCCATGGGGACGCCGGCGCAGTCGGCGCGACCGAGCTCCTCGGCCAGCACGACCGTGAACGAGTGGTCGGCGCCCTGGCCGCCGTACTCCTCGTCGTACTCGAGACCGAGAGCGCCGATGGCTGCCAGCTTGGGCAGCACCTCGTGCGCCGGCCACGTGCCGGCGCCCTCCCAGGCATCGGCGTACGGGTTGATCTCGTTCTCGACGAAGGCCCGCACCGAGGCCCGGAACGCCTGGTGCTCTGGCGATCCCAGGAGCGTCGTGGGGATGGCAGTGGTGGTCATCGTTCCTCCTCCGCCGCGTGCGGTGCCGCCGCGGACGCCGTGGTGATGCCGAGGCCGCGCGCCCACAGGGTGGTGAGGGTGCCGACCGCCGTCTCGTCGTCGTACGTCGCGTGCTCGCTCTCGCCGCGTCCGTACCAGTGCCGCCCGAAGCCCTCGACCATCGCGCAGAGTGCGCCGGCCGCCACGGCCGGATCGACGTCGGGCGACGCGGTGCCGGAGCGTTGCAGGCGCTCGATGTCGCGCGTCACGCGGGCGACGTGGTCGCGACGCACCCGCGCGAGCGCGTCGCGGTAGTGCGGCTCGATGGCCGCGACCTCCTCGACCACCTCGAGCATGCGGCCGTGCCGGCGGTAGGCGTCGAGGTAGCGCCGGTTGCCCTCGAGCATGCGCCGCTGCGGGTCGGGGATCTCGTCGCCGATCGCGAGCGCCGCGAAGACCTCCGTGATCATGCCGTCGACGAGAGCCCGCAGCACGGCCTCCTTGTCGGCGAACCACGTGTAGGTCGTGCCGTGCGACACGCCGGCACGCGCGGCGATGTCGGCCATGCGCGTCGCCGCGTACCCGCGCTCCTCGAAGACCTCGCGAGCTGCGGCGAGGAGCTTCTCGCGGGTACGGCGCCCCCGCTCGGTGATCGGCGCCGCCTTCGACTCGGTGCGCACGCTCACGAGGCGACCTCGTCGTCGGGCAGCAGCGACGTGGGGATCTCGACGACTCGGGCGCGCAGGTGCTCGCCGAGCCCCTTGGCCTGCGGGTCGAGGCTCGTGGAGTCGGCGACGCCGCGGCCGAGCAGACCGTGCACGACGACGTTGACCGCGTGAAGGTTGTCGAGCGGGTGCACGTCGACGGCGAGGCCGGCCGCCTCGGGCAGCAGCGCGCGCACGCGCTCGGCCGTGACGAACGCGCGGAGCCACGCAGCGCGATCGGCGTCGAGCCCGGGGTCGCCCGAGGCCCGCACCCAGAGGCCGACATTGGCGTCGCCGCCCTTGTCGCCGCTGCGCGCCCCGACGAACGATCCGAGGGGCACATGCGTCACCTCGTCGAGCACGAGGGCGGCCGACGGCGCGGGCGCCGGCGGATCGATACCGTCGCCCACGGCGCTCCCCCCGGCCACGCGTGCGACCTCGGAGGTCTCACCTCCGGAGTCGAGGTGCACCGTCTGCGTGACGAGGGCACCGGCGACGGTCGTCGGCCAGTAGACGCCGTACGGCGTGCCCTCGGCCGGCGGCGCGGTCGGGAACATGCCCGGATAGGTCGCGAGCGCCGACTCGACGATGGGCGCGGTGAACGCCTTGCCCACGGCCTTGGGGTCGGCCGCCTTCACCGTGAGCCGCAGCTCGGCCTGCGCCTCGGCGGTGGTCGCGGGATCGGGCCGGTCGTGGCGGAGGAGCTGCACGTGCAGCTCGCGGGCGGAGAACCGCGAGGCTGCGGCGTTGTCCTCGGGCGTGCCCGAGAGTGCCTGTGCCAGCGTGACTCCGGCGACGGTGCGCAGCGCGAGGTCGGCCTTGGCCTCCACGTCGAGCCCGGTGAGCACGAGCGACGCGCTGTTGCGGAAGCCGCCCAGCGTGTTCATGGCGACCTTGAGCGTGGACGGTGCGGGGCCGCCCCGCACGCCGCTGATGCGCACCCGGTCCGGGGCAGTCTGCTCGAGCTCGATCGAGTCGAACATCGCGGTGACGTCGGGGTTCGCGTAGGCCGGGCCGCCGATCTCGTACAGCAGCTGAGCGGTGACCGTCCCGACCGAGACGAGGCCGCCGGTGCCGTCGTGCTTGCCGATGACGGCGCTGCCGTCGTCGGCCACCTCCGCCCACGGGAAGCCCACGTGCTCGAGGCCCGGCACCTCGTGGAAGAACGCGTAGTTGCCGCCGGTGGCCTGCGCGCCGCACTCGATGACGTGGCCGGCGACCACCGCGCCCGCGAGACGGTCGAGGTTGGCGGCGTCGTCGTACGACCAGCCGTGCCACCACGCGGAAGGGCCGACCACCAGAGCGGCGTCGGTGACGCGGCCGGTGATGACGACGTCGGCCCCGGCCGCGAGCGCGGCCGTGATGCCGCGTCCGCCGAGGTAGGCGTTGGCGGTCAGCGGCGGCATGCCGAACGACTCGAGGCTCTCGCCGGTGTCGAGGTTGGCGAGCGTCTCGCCCGCCGCGCGCAGCTCGTCGAGGCGCGGCATGAGGTCGTCGCCCTCGACCCAGGCGATGCGCACCGCGCCGAGACCCAGCTCGTCGGCCTTCTCCCGCAGGGCGTGCGCGGCGCCGGCCGGGTCGAGGCCGCCGGCGTTGGAGACGACCTTGATGCCGCGGTCGAGGCAGGTGCCGAGCACCTGCTCCATCTGGGTCAGGAAGGTGCGCGCGTAACCGCTGCCCGCGCCGTGCTTCATCCGCTGCCGCGCGAGGATGAGCATCGTCAGCTCGGCCAGCCAGTCGCCGGTGAGCACGTCGATCGGCCCGCCGTCGACCATCTCGCGAGCCGCCGCGAGACGGTCGCCGAAGAACCCGCTGCAGTTCGCGATCCGCACCGCCCGCTCGCTCACGTCTCGCTCCTGCGGGTCATGACGCCTCCACGGTGGCGACGACGGTGTGGGCGTCGACGGACTGGCCGAGGCTCACGTGGACCTCGGTGACCACGCCGTCGACGTCGGCCCGGATCGTGTGCTCCATCTTCATCGCCTCGAGGACGACGAGCGCCTCGCCCGCGACGACGTGCTGCCCCGCCTCCACGGCGACGTGGGTCACCGTGCCCGGCACCGGTGTCGAAGGACCGGCTCCTGCGCTGTGGGCCAGCGATGCCGACAACGGCAGCACCTCGAACGTCGTGAGCCAGCCGTCGGCGTCGACGCTCACCCGCTCGACGCCCGCGTCGACGGCGTGCCGCACGTAGACGTCGCGACGCACTCCGGCGAGCTCGGCGCGCACCGCACCGAATCCGTCGTCGGCCTCGTGGTCGAGTGGGTCGAGCCGGGCGCCGCCGAGCGCGATCACGTCGTCGCGCGCCGCGATGGCCTGGGCCGCATGAGGATCCGCGTCCTCGACGTCGGGCAGCACCCAGGCGGTGCCGCCGTCGCGGCTCCAGACCCGTCCGGCCACCGCCACCCGGTCGTGCTCGCCGTGGCGGTAGCCGAGCCGCACCGTCTCGGCGGCGCCGGGCACGTTGCGGAAGCCGGCCAGCCCGAGCGCGGCGAGCGCGGCCACGCCTACGTGCGTGCGCAGGACGTCGTCGGGCACGACCGCCGCGAGCACCTCGGGGTGCTCCTCGAGGAACGCCGTGGTCGTGTCGCCCGCGAGGAAGTCGGGGCTCTCGAGGATCGCCGACAGCGACGCCGCGTTGGTCACGACACCGACCACGGGAAGGTTGCGCAGGTATGCCGCCAGCGACAATGCGGCCTCGTCGCGGTCGTCGCAGTGCGCGATCACCTTGGCGAGCATCGGGTCGTAGAACGGCGTGACCTGGTCGCCCTGCTCGACGCCGGCGTCGACGCGCAGCCACTCGCCCTCGCTGTCGTACACGTCCCACGACACGAGGCGGCCGGTGCACGGGAGGAAGCCCCGCGCCGGATCCTCGGCGTAGAGCCGGGCCTCGATCGCGTGCCCGTGGCGCTCGATCGCGTCCTGGTGGAGCGGCAGCGGCTCGCCGCGCGCGACGAGCACCTGCCACTCGACGAGGTCGAGGCCGGTGACCAACTCGGTGACCGGGTGCTCCACCTGCAGGCGCGTGTTCATCTCGAGGAAGAAGAACTCCTGCTCGTCGCCCGCACCGGACACGAGGAACTCGACCGTGCCGGCGCCGACGTAGCCGATGGCGCGCGCGAGCGACGTGGCCGCGACGTACATGCTCTCGAGCGTGCGAGTCGTGGCACCGGGTGACGGTGACTCCTCGACCACCTTCTGGTGTCGGCGCTGCACCGAGCACTCGCGCTCGAAGAGATGGACGACGTCGCCGTCGACGTCGCCGAACACCTGCACCTCGACGTGACGCGCGCGCTCGACGTAGCGCTCGAGGAAGACCGTCGCGTCGCCGAACGACGACTGCGCCTCGCGGCGCGCGCCGGCGACCGCGGCAACCAGCTCGGAGGGCCCGCGCACGACGCGCATGCCCTTGCCGCCGCCACCTGCGGATGCCTTGACCAGCACGGGGTACCCCACGCCGGAGGCGACGGCCAGCAGTGCCTCGTCGGTGACGTCGGAGTCGAGCTCGGCACCCGGGACGAGGGGCACCCCGGCCTCGGCCGCGATGCGCTTGGCCTCGACCTTCAGCGCCATCGCGCGCATCGAGGCCGGCGTCGGACCGATCCAGGTGAGCCCCGCGGCGGACACCGCCTCGGCGAACTCGGCGTTCTCCGACAGGAACCCGTAGCCCGGGTGGATGGCGTCGGCACCGGTGCGGCGCGCGGCGTCGAGGATCTTCGCGGCGTCGAGGTAGGACTCGGCCGACGTGGTGCCGCCGAGCGGCACGGCGTAGGTGGCCTCGTCGACGTAGGGGAGCCCACGGTCGGGGTCGCTGAAGACGGCGACGCTCTCGATCCCCAGGCGGTGCAGGGTGCGGACGACGCGGCGCGCGATCTCGCCGCGGTTCGCGACGAGCACCCGGGTGATCTCTCGGCTCATCAGGTCACATCCGGAAGACGCCGTACGAGCTCGCGCCCTGCACCGGTGCGGAGTGCACCGCCGAGAGCGCGAGCGAGAGGACGGTGCGTGTGTCGCGCGGGTCGATGATGCCGTCGTCCCACAGCCGGCCGGTGGCGTAGAGCGCCGTCGACTGCTGCTCGACCTGCGACTCGAACGCCTCGCGCATCGGCGCGAACGCGGCGGGGTCGAAGGGTTGGCCGGCCGCCTCGGTGCGCTGCCGCGCCACGATCTCGAGGACGCCGCCGAGCTGCTTGGGCCCCATGACCGCGATGCGGTGGTTGGGCCAGGTGAAGACGAAGCGCGGGTCGTAGGAACGGCCGCTCATGCCGTAGTTGCCGGCGCCGTACGACGCCCCGACCATGAGCGTCAGCTTGGGCACCTGCGCGTTGGAGACGGCGTTGATGAGCTTGGCGCCGTCCTTGATGATGCCGCCCTGCTCGTAGCGCGTGCCGACCATGAAGCCGGTGATGTTCTGCACGAACAGCAGCGGGACGTCGGCCTTCTCGCACAGCTGGATGAACTGCGCGCCCTTCTCGGCCTCCTCGCTGAACAGGATGCCGTTGTTGGCGAGGATGCCGACGGGGTAGCCGTCGATGTGCGCCCAGCCGCACACGAGCGTGGACCCGTACAGCGGCTTGAACTCCTCGAGCTCGGAGCCGTCGACGAACCGGGCGATCACCTCGCGAACCTCGAACGGCACGCGCACGTCGGCCGACGCGATCCCGAGCAGCTCGTCCGGGTCGTACGCCGGGCCTTGCGAAGGCTGCGCCGGCCCCGGCCCGCGCCGGCGCCAGTGCAGGTGCGCGACGATGTCGCGGCCGATGCGCAGCGCGTCGGGCTCGTCGGCCGCGAGGTAGTCGGCGAGCCCGGAGACGCGCGCGTGCATCTCGGCGCCGCCGAGCTGCTCCTCGTCGGCGTCCTCGTCGATCGCCATCTTCACCAGCGGCGGTCCGCCGAGGTAGACCTTGGCGGCGTCCTTCTGGAGCACGACGTAGTCGCTCATGCCAGGCACGTAGGCGCCGCCGGCCGTCGACGACCCGAAGACGAGCGTGATCGTGGGGATCCCTGCGGCCGACAGCTGCGTGAGGTTCTTGAACGACGCCCCGCCGGGCACGAAGACCTCCGCCTGCTTGGGCAGGTCGGCGCCGGCCGACTCTGTGAGCGACACGAGCGGCAGCCGGTTGACGCGCGCGACCTCCATGGCGCGCAGGCCCTTGGCCACCGAGCTCGGGCCCTGGGCCCCGCCCTTGACCGTCGGGTCGTTGGCGCTGATGACGCAGTCGACGCCGTGCACGCGGCCGATGCCGGTGACCATCCCTGCGCCCAGCGGGTCGTCGGTGCCCCAGCCGGCCAGCGGTGAGAGCTCGAGGAAGGGTGCGCCGCGGTCGAGCAGCAGCGCGATGCGCTCACGCGGCAGCAGCTTGCCGCGACGGCGCAGGCGGGCGACCGCGCCCTGGGCCTTGGCCGGGTCGTCGACGTCCCCGCCCGGCCCGGCACTCGTGCCGCCGCCGCGCACCACGCGGGCCTGCAGCACGTCGAGGTCGCCGAGCGCGTCGAGCATCGCCGCCCGGTTCGCGGCGTACGCCGGGTCACCGCGTTCGACCCGCGTCACGATCCGCCCCACGACGACCCTCCTCACCACGACGACCGTCACGCACGACCCGCAGCACGCGGATCCAACAACTTGACGCTAATGTCAACTTGACACCCACGTCAACCCCTGGGGATGAAGGTGCCCTTCACTCCGATAGACGCAACCTCCGCGCCCTTCACCTGACTGGTCGCGGAGCGTCCGCCGGGCTCGGCGCCGAGAAGTGGCTCGCGTTCAGGGCGCATTCGTCCCGCATGTCGGAGTGAAGGGCACCTTCATGCCAACGATCCGCGGAGTCACCGGCTGTTGCGTGGCCAGGTTGAGGGCGTCTTTGTTGCGCCTATCGGAGTGAAGGGCACCTTCATCGCGAATGTGAGCGGCGGGTCGCGGGTCGCGGGGCGGTCGGGGAGGCGAGGATCGGGGCGTCGGAGATGCGCGTGAGGGGTGGCGGCGGGATGGCGGGGCGCGAGGGGCTCATGCCGTGGGGTCGCGGGGGCCCGGGGGCGGGCGGGGCCCGGGGGGCGCGCGGGGGGGGCGCGAGGCCGGGCGGCCGCTCGGCGTCGTCGAGGCCCCGCTGCCCGTCGCGATCGGGTCGGTGCTCGCCGAACCGCTCGTCGCCGCGACCGCGCTGCCCCCGTTCGACGCCGCCGCCATGGACGGCTGGGCGGTGTCGGGCCCCGGGCCCTGGACCGTCGTCGGGCACGTGCTCGCCGGCCAGGCGTCGCCACCTCTGCCCGACGGCGCCGCCGTCACCATCGCTACCGGCGCGGCCCTCCCCCGCGGCGCCGACGCCGTGCTGCGCCGCGAGCACGGCATCGTGCTCGACTCGGCCTCGGGCCCCCAGCTCTACGTCGGGGAGGCGGTCACCGGGCGCACCGACGCCCACCCCGGGTACGTCGAGCCCGGGTCCGACATCCGCTCGCGCGGCCTCGAGGCGGCCTCGGGCGAGCTGCTCCTCGAAGCCGGCGGCGTGGTCACGCCGGCCGTCGCCGGGATGGCTGCGGCCGCGGGCTACGACGCGCTCGCGGTCGTCCGTCCGCCGGACGTGGCGCTGCTGATCCTCGGCGACGAGCTGCTCGAGCGCGGCGCCCCGCGCGACGGGCGCGTGCGCGACGCGCTCGGTCCGATGCTCCCCGGCTGGATCGCCTGGGCCGGCGGACGCGCGTTCCCGCCGGTGCACGTGCCCGACACCCTCGACGCCCTGCTGGCCGAGCTCGAGGACGCCAACGCCGACGTGGTCGTCACCACCGGCTCGACCGCGTCCGGCCCCGCCGACCACCTCCACACGGCGCTCGACCGCCTCGGCGCCCGCTGGGTCGTCGACGGCGTCGCAGTCCGGCCCGGCACGCCGATGTGCCTCGCCACCCTGCCCGACGGACGGCACGTGATCGGCCTACCGGGCAACCCGCTCGCGGCGATCTCCGGCATCCTCACGCTCGCGACGCCGCTGCTCGCGACCTTGCGCGGCGAGATCGGCGCCGACGAGGCGCGCGTGGAGGAGGCGATCCTCGACGAGCCGATCAAGGACCACCCCGACTCGGTGCGCCTCATCCCGGTGGCGCGCGAGCGCACCGACCTGGTCACCACCGCGCGCTCGACCCTGCACGTCGGGCCCGGCATGCTGCGCGGCCTCTCGGTCGCCGACGGCGTCGCCGTGATCCCGCCCGGAGGCGGGCAGCGCGGCTCGGCCGTGCAGGTGCTGCCCCTCCCGTGACGGCGCCCGCTACCGTCGGCCCGTGAGCACCACGTTCTCGCTGCCGGCGCGCAAGGTCGGGCCCCTCGGCTCGATCACCATCCGCATCGGCATCGCGCTCGCGTGCGTCGTCATCACGACGGTGCTCGTGTACCTCGAGCGCGACGGCTACCACGACAGCAACGGGACGCCGATCTCGTGGCTCGACGCGCTCTACTACGCCACCGTCACGCTGTCGACGACCGGCTACGGCGACATCGTGCCTGCGACCGAGCAGGCCCGGCTCGCGAACGTCCTCATCATCACGCCGCTGCGGTTCCTGTTCCTCATCGTGCTCGTCGGCACGACGATCGAGGTGCTCACGCAGCGCAGCCGCGACGAGTTCCGCGCCAAGCGCTGGAGGCAGAGAGTGCAAGGGCACACGGTCGTCATCGGCTACGGGGTCAAGGGACGAGGCGCGGTCGCAGCACTGCTCGACCAGGGCGTCGAGCCGCACGAGATCGTCGTCGTGTCGCACGACGAGGCCTCGGTGCGCGGCGCGAACGAGGTCGGCTGCCTCGGCGTCACGGGCGACGCCACCCGCGAGGAGGTCCTGCGCCAGGCGATGGTGCAGGCCGCGTCGCACGTCATCGTCGCGACCGACCGCGACGACACGGCGGTGCTCGTCGTGCTCACCGTCCGCCGTCTCGCGCCGGCCGCGAGCATCGTGGCGTCGGCGCGCGAGACGCAGAACATCGCCGTCCTCAAGCAGAGCGGAGCCGACGTCGTGATCCCGACCGCCGAGTCGGCCGGACGCATGCTCGCCCTCTCGCTCACCTCGCCCATCGCCGGCTCGCTCGTCGAGGACCTGCTCGAGTCGCAGCACGGTCTCGAGATCGTCGAGCGCGACGTCCACGCCTCCGAGGTCGGCACGGCACCCGAGTCGCTCGGTCGCAACCACCACATCGTGCTGGCCGTCGTCCGCGGCGGCACGACGCACCGGTTCGACGAGGGGATCGTCACCACCCTCGAGGACGGCGACCGCCTCGTCGTCATCCGCCCCGCCGGGAGCGAGTGACCGTGCACGCCATCGTCGTGACCGAGCCCGGGGGCCCCGAGGCCCTCGTGTGGACCGAGGTGCCCGACCCCGTCGCCGGCCCGGGCGAGGTCGTCCTCGACGTCGTGGCCTCGGCCGTCAACCGCGCCGATCTCCTTCAGCGCCAGGGGTTCTACCCGCCGCCGGCGGGAGCGCCGCCCTACCCGGGGCTCGAGTGCAGCGGCCGCGTCGCGTCCGTCGGCGACGGCGTCGAGGGGTGGTCGGTCGGCGACGAGTGCGTGGCACTGCTCGCGGGCGGCGGCTACGCCGAGAAGGTGGTCGTGCCGTCCGGCCAGCTCATGCCGGTGCCCTCGGGCCTCGACCTGCTCACGGCCGCGGCCCTCCCCGAGGTGGCCTGCACCGTCTGGTCGAACGTCGTCATCGACGCCGGACTGCGCGCGGGCGACGTGCTGCTCGTGCACGGCGGTGCCGGCGGCATCGGCACCTTCGCGATCCAGGCGGGCGTCGCGCTCGGTGCCCGCGTGGCCGTCACCGCGGGATCGGCCGGCAAGCTCGCGCGCTGCGCCGGGCTCGGCGCCGACATCCTCGTGAACTATCGAGACCAGGACTTCGTGGCCGTCGTCCGCGAGGCCACCGGCGGTCGCGGCGCCGACGTCGTCCTCGACAACATGGGTGGCGCCTACCTCCAGCGCAACGTCGACGTGCTCGCGACCGGCGGTCGGGTGCAGGTGATCGGCCTGCAGGGCGGCACCAAGGGCGAGCTGAACCTCGGGGTGCTCATGGGCAAGCGCGCGCTCGTGCGCGGCACGACCCTGCGCGCGCGGCCGGTCGACGAGAAGGCGCTGATCTGCGCCCGCGTCGCCACCGAGGCCTGGCCGCTCGTGGCCGACGGCGGGATCGCACCGGTGGTCGACCGCGTGGTGCCCATGGCCCACGCGGCCGAGGCCCACCGGGCGGTCGAGTCCGGCGAGCACGTCGGCAAGGTGCTGCTCGCGGTCTGAACGGCTCGGTTCAGCGGGTACGGCGCCTCGGCGACGGGGCGTCGCCCAGCGCCACCGTGCGCAGGAGGCGGCGCAGCTCCCGCGCCTCACGCGACGAGAGTCCAGAGACGAGCGAGTCCTCCACCCGCGCCGCGCGCCGCGCGGCCTTGGCCGCGAGGGTGGTACCGCGCCGGGTGAGCCCCACGAGGTTGCGGCGTCGGTCGTCGGGGTCGGTCTCCCGCACGACGAGCTCGCGCGCCTCCATCTGGTCGGTCACGGCCACGATGCGCGCGGGGTCCACCCCCAGCACGGCGGCGAGCGCACGCTGCGACTGCGGGCCGTGCTCGGCGAGCGTGGCCAGGTAGTCGTAGAGCGCCGGCGTCAGCTCGAGCGGATCGATCGCCTCCTCGAACTCCCGCTGGGCTCGCTGCCCGACGAGCACACCGAGGTAGCCGATGTGCTCGGTGAGGGCGGCGGGGAGAGCGAGCGGTTCGCGGTCTGTAGGCACGGCACCATCGTAGCCCTCTCACGTTCGAGCAATCGTTGCGCTTGACAATGATTGCCACACTCACCATTCTTCACGCCATGACGACCCTCGACCTGAACTCCCTCGACCAGGACGCCCGCACCGCCCTCGGCGTCTCCACCGCGATCCTCGACGGCGACTGGGCGCGCCTCGACACGCTGCTCGCGCCCACGTTCACCTACGACGGCGACCTCGGGACGCCCTACTCGCGCGACGAGTACATCGGCTTCATGCAGGCCATGAAGGGCGCGATGTCGGACATGACGATGGACTTCACGCACGTCGTGAGCCAGGGCGGGCTGGTCTCGGTCCGGTTCGTGACGCACGCGCGCCAGACCGGCAAGTTCATGGGCGCCCCCGCGACGAAGAAGGACGTCGAGATCCGCGGCGTCTTCGTCCGCCGGGTAGCCGACGGCCTCGTGCAGCAGGAGTGGCAGGCCACCGACCTGCTGTGGCTGATGACGCAGATGGGCTTCGGCACGCTGCTCGGCTACTCGGTGGCCGCCGGCCTCCTCAAGAAGCCGGCCGCGATCCCTGCGCGCGTGGCCTGAGCCCCTCGTCAGCCGTCAGCGAGGGCGAGGTTCCACGCGTCGATCACCCGTACCGGGCGCATACCCACCTTCTCGTAGAGGTGGTTGGCGCCGGTCGGGCTGGTCGAGTCGACGCCGAGCAGCACGCCGTCGCGGCCGCGGCCGCGGTAGTAGTGGAACGCGCGGAGGAGCAGGAGCTGCGCGAGGCCGCGCCCGCGGTGCTCGCGCAGCACACCGAGAGTGCGCACGTAACCCTCGCCGAAGTCGGAGCGGCTCTCGTCGAGGAGGCACGCGGCCGCCGGCGCGCCGTCGACCTCCAGCAGCCACCAGCCGTCCGGGTCGTCGGACCCCATCGAAGCCAGCGAGCGCATCCACGCGGCGTAGTCGCGATCGCTGTGGTTCCAGTGGTCCTGGAACGACTCCTGCACGACGCCGTGCAGCACCCGACGCCCGGGCTCGTCGCGTACGACACGCAGGGTGACACCGTCCGGCAGCTCCTCCTCGGGCGGGAGCTGCGCGGTCGTGAGGTCGAGTCGCATCCGCCAGAAGCGGCGAACGCGCTCGAACCCGGCCTCCTCGATCGCGGCCACCAGGATCTCGTCGGTCGCGAAGCAGCCCGTGCGCGCGGCCCAGGCACCGTCGCCTGCGCCGTCGCGATGCAGGCGCGCCGCGCGCAGGCCGTGCGCGAGCCCGGCGGACGTGAGGGCGGCCGTGTCGCGTGCGGGGTCGGCGTAGACGTCGATCCACGTCTCGCGGGCAGCGTCGTCCCGCTCGACCCAGACGAAGAGCACCAGGGTCTCCCCGCTGAACGCGACGACGGTGGCCTGCGCGTCCGTGTCGGGCGCCGTGAGCATCCCCGCGATCTCGTCGCGCCCCGAGTCGGGCTCGCCGGTGGCTGCGACATCGCACGCCTGCACGAGGTCGACGAGGGCATCGGTGTCGTCGGGCGTCGCGGCTCGCGCCGCCAGCCCGGACGGGAGGTCGGCGGCGAGCAGGTCGAAGGAGGTCACGGAGCACGACCCTGGCGCATCGCGGGCCACGGCGTCATCCGTGTTTCCCGCCTCAGGTGAGCGGCAGCGCCCAGCCCTGCACGGTGCGGATGGCCGTCATTCCGACGCCCTCGTAGAGGCGCACCGCCCCGCTCCAGTTCTCGCTGTCGACGCCGAGCTGCGTGCCCTTCAGACCGCGGTCGCGGTCGCGCACGAACGCGTGCTGCAGCAAGAGGGTCGCGAGCCCACGCCCGCGGAACTCACGGCGCACGCCGAGGACTCCGACGTAGCCGTCGCCGATATCGGCACGGCTGTCGTCGTTGAGGCAGATGGCCGCGGGCGCCCCGTCGACCGTGAGCAGCCACCAGCCCTCCGGGTCGTACCCCGACTCGGAGGTCATGAGCGGCCACCACTCGTCGTACTCGCGCGGCGTGAAGTGCCAGTGGTCGAGGAACGACTCGTTGTCGACGAGGCAGACGGCGCGGTAGCCCTCGTCGTCGCGCGGCACGACGATCTCGAAGCCCTCGGGCAGCGGCGGCGCGACCGCGGGGATCGCCGGTGACGACGCGTCGACGCGCATGCGGTGGAAGCGGCGCACCGGCGAGAACCCTTGACGCGCAATCGCTTCGGCGTACTCCTCGTCCTGCATCCAGGTACCTGCGCGTGCGGTCCAGCCCTCGCCGCTGGTGGTGGCCACACGTTGCGCGACGGCGAGACCGTGCGCGATCCCGAGGTCGAGGGCCGCGACGCTGTGCTCGCCCGGCGGTGCCCACACGTCGACGTAGACGTCGCGGGCGGTGGTGTCGTTCTCCAGCCGCACGAAGCCGACCGGCTCGTCGCCGACGAGGAGCAGGCTGGACTCCTCGCGCATGGTGAGCGGGTTGGTGACCAGGTCGCGCGCCTCGTCGTCACCGGCGTCGCGCTCGCCGATCACCGCGAGGTCGTACGCGACGAGGAGCCCCTGCAGGGCCGCGATGTCGTCGGGGTTCGGCTCGGCGCCGTCGTAGCGCAGCGCCCGCAGCACCACACCGGCCCCTGCGTCGGTGCTGGCGCCGGTCGGCACGTCCAGGTCCACCCCACGACCCTGCCCCGGCGGCACCCCCGCTGTCGCCCCGGTTTCGACCGTGGCGGTCAGCGGGTCTCGAGGAGGTTCGCGATGCGGCGCGCGAGGTAGGGGGAGAACCAGCCGTCGTACTTGGCCTGCAGCTCGGGCTTGGTCCAGTCGAGACCGGTGACGACGCCGCGGCAGGTCTCCATGCCGCACAGGCACTCGAACTCGTCGTAGTCGCTCGAGTCGCAGGTGGCGTAGTCGAACGTGAGCTCCTCGCCGGGCTCGATGTCGCGCAGCGCGACGAGCACCGAGGCTCCGACCAGTCCGCACGACGGCTCGCACGAGTGGTTGAGCATGTCGCCGGGCTCGGGGGTCTCGGCCGAGACGAGGTAGAGATCCTCGTCGATCTGGATCGAGCGACCCTGACGGTCGTCGGAGAAGGTCGCGAGGGTCTCGCGGGTGACGACCCATCCGCCGAACGCGGCGACGGTGCTGCCAGCGACGATGCGCTCGGTGGCGAAGGAGCCCCAGCCCTTGGCACCGACCGGGCGGGCGTCCGCCGTCGGGTGCAGCCAGTTGTAGTCCACGTGCTCGTCTCCTTACGACGATCGCGCAGCCCGGTGCCCCCACGGGTCCGGTGCTCTCACCCCTCACGGTGATTCCGGTGCGCGCCCAGCGGCGCGACGTAGGAGGTATTCCAGCACGACGGGGTGAACGCAGACGAATTCGTCGGGCACGTCCCGCGGCCCAGCGGCATCCGGACGGCGTCCCCTCGTGTCACGGCGCGTGGCGTGATGGGATGGCCGCATGAGCGAGTCGCCGCAGGGTCAGGCCCCCGGGCAGGGTCAGCAGGAGGGCATCGTCGTCGTCGGTCCCGACGGTCGTCCGATCGGGATCATCCCGGCCGGCGCGGGCGACACCGACGAGCCCAAGGAGGGCTCGGTCGCCGATCTCGTCGAGCAGCCCGCGAAGGTCATGCGCATCGGCAGCATGATCAAGCAGCTGCTCGAGGAGGTGCGCTCGGCGCCGCTCGACGAGGCCGGGCGAGCGATGCTGCGCGACATCCACCAGCGCTCGATCAAGGAGCTCGAGAGCGGCCTCGCGCCCGAGCTCGTCCAGGAGCTCGAACGGCTCTCGCTGCCGTTCACCGAGGACGCCGTGCCGAGCGAGGCCGAGCTGCGCATCGCGCAGGCGCAGCTGGTCGGCTGGCTCGAGGGCCTCTTCCACGGCATCCAGACCGCGCTGTTCGCCCAGCAGATGGCCGCGCAGGCACAGCTCGAGCAGATGCGTCGTCGCGCGATCGGGCCGGGTCAGGCCGAGCCGGGCGACTCGGGCGTCCCAGGCGTCCCCGGCCTCCACGAGGGCGGCAACGGCCTCTACCTCTGACATCCGTCCGCGTCGGGAACGGGCGCGAGTGGTGCTGGCGGCCCGACTAGGCTCGGGGCGTGATCGATCTCAGGCTCGTGCGCGACGACCCCGACCGTGTGCGCGCCTCGCAGCGCGCCCGAGGCGAGGACGACACCGTCGTCGACCGCCTCGTCGCAGCCGACGAGGCCCGCCGCTCCGCCGAGGTGGCGTTCGGCGCGCTGCGCAACGAGCAGAAGGACCTCGGCAAGCAGATCGGCCCGCTGCAAGGCCGCCTCAAGAAGACCGAGGGCGTCGAGCGCGACGCCGTGCAGTCCGACCTCGACGCCCTCATGGCCGGTGCGTCCGACCTCGCGGCGCGGGTCAAGGCCGCCGAGGACGAGCGCGCCGCGGCCGACGCCGAGACCTCGTCGCTGCTGTCCGAGCTGTCGAACCTCGTCGACCCCGATGCGCCGGTCGGCGGCGAGGACGACTTCGTGGTGGTCGAGGAGGTCGGCGTTCGCCGTGACTTCGCCGCCGAGGGCTTCGCGGTGCGCGACCACGTCGAGCTCGGCGAGCTGCTCGGCGCGTTCGACCTCGAGCGCGGCTCGAAGGTGTCGGGCTCGCGGTTCTACTACCTCACCGGCGTCGGTGCGCTGCTCGAGCTGGCCCTGGTGAACCACGCCATCGCGCTCGCGTGCGGCAACGGCTTCACCCCGATGATCCCGCCGGCGCTCGTGAAGCCCGCGGCGATGGAGGGCACCGGCTTCCTCGGCCAGGCGGCGGAGAACGTCTACCGCCTCGAGGCCGACGACATGTACCTCGTGGGCACCGCCGAGGTGCCGCTCGCGGCCTACCACTCCGACGAGATCCTCGACGCCGCAACGCTTCCCCGGCGCTACGTCGGCTACTCGCCGTGCTTCCGTCGCGAGGCCGGCGCGGCCGGTCGCGACACCCGTGGCATCTTCCGCGTGCACTGGTTCGACAAGGTCGAGATGTTCTCGTTCTGCCACCCCGACGAGGCCGTCGAGGAGCACCGGCGCCTCCTCGGCTGGGAGCGTCAGTTCTTCGACTCGCTCGAGGTGCCCTACCGCGTCATCGACGTCGCCTCCGGCGACCTCGGCTCCTCGGCTGCGCGCAAGTTCGACATCGAGGCGTGGGTGCCCAGCCAGGAGCGCTACCGCGAGGTCACGTCGACGTCGAACTGCACGGAGTTCCAGGCCCGGCGCCTGCGGGTGCGCATGCGAGAGGACGACGGCGTACGCCCGCTCGCGACGCTCAACGGCACCCTGGTCGCCGTCACCCGCGCGATCGTCACGCTGCTCGAGAACCACCAGCAGGCCGACGGGTCGGTGCGCGTGCCCGTGGCTCTGCGTCCCTACCTCGGCGGTCGCGAGGTGCTCTCGCCTCTGTAGCGGCTCAGGCGCCGAGGTCGCGCAGCACGAAGTCCGTCACGACGACCGTGGTGGGCTTCGTGCCGGCGCTGAACACGACGAGGTCCGACGACCAGCCCGCCACAGACGTCGGGAACGCGGTCGTCGACGTGACCTGGGCGAGCTTCGCGCCGTCGACGAAGAGGGTCAGCACCGTCGACGAGCCGTCGGGGCTCGTCGCGCACGCGCCGGTGACCGTCGTGGTCGCGCCCGCGTCGACCGGGGCGACGCCCTTCTCGAGGATCGTGCTCTCCGAGCCCGAGCCGATGCTGCCGTGCCCCTCCTCCACGAACCACCGTCCGCCCGGCACGACGAGGAACTCGTAGAACAGCGAGTTCACCCCGGCGCGCGCGTCGCACGTGACGCCGACACCCGAGTCGCCCGGCCTGCTCGCGTCGGTGCGGAACGTGCCCGACACCGAGATCTGCGGCAGGAGGTTGTCGAAGGGGGAGAACGCGTAGTGGTGCAGGTCGCCCTTCGCGAGCACGACGTAGCCCCCCTCGCCATAGCTGAACGTCGTGCCCGAGGGCAGCTTGCGGGTGGTCCATCCCGACCCGGCCGACGTGAAGTCGTCGGAGTAGACGATGGTGCCCTGGGTCGACGACGTCACCTGGGGAACGGGCCCGGCCGTGGCGCCGGAGCTCGGCGAGCCCGTGCGGCTCGGAGCGCTCGTCGCCGTGGCGGTCCGGCCCGACGTGACCGACGACGCCGACCGCACGATCGCGATCGCGGCCGCGGCGACGGCGACCACCAGCAGCAGCACAGCACTGCCGACGATCAGCCCCAGCGCCCACCCGGGCATGCCCAGCGACGGTGGTGGCGGGGGCAGCAGCGGCGGGGGCGCCACGTCGGCGGTCCACTGCGCGCCGTCCCACCAGCGGTTCCGGCCCGACTGGTCGAGGTACCAGCCAGGGGGCATCGGCCTGCCCTGCCCGTCTCCGAGCTGTGTCACGCGGTCCCCCTCACCAGCCGTCGTCTGCTGTCACGACGCTAGCGCGAGCCCACCGGGGCGACGCGCTCCCCCGCCTACGCGTTGACAGAAGTGCTATGCGTGCTTATCTTATCTATCACTACGCGCGCATATCAAAGGAGAGGCGATGTACACCTGGAGCCACACCGTCAGCACCACGGCCTCCCCCGAGCAGGTCTGGCCGTTGTACGCCGACGTCCGGCGCTGGCTCGAGTGGGACGGCGGCCTGGTCGCGGTCACCCTCGACGGCCCGTTCGCCGTCGGCAGCAGCGGCTCGCTCACCGTCGAGGGCCAGCCGCCGCTCGCGTGGACGCTCGTCGCGGTCGAGGAGAACGCGCTGTTCACCGACGTCACCGAGATCCCCGGCGTCGCTACGCTCACGTTCGTGCACCGCATCGAACCGACCGCCACGGGCGCGCAGGTCACGCACGAGGTGCGCATCGAGGGCCCCGCTGCCGACGGCCTCGGCCCGATGGTCACGTCCGACACCCCCGAGGCCATGGCCGCGCTCGTGCGGATCGCGGAGACCTCGTGACCTCTCGCCACAGCGACGCGTGGGACTCCCCGGGGTTCCTGCTGTGGCACGCCACCCTGCGGTGGCAGCGGGCCATGGTCGAGGCGCTCGCGCCGTTCGACCTCACGCACGCGCAGTTCGTCCTGCTCGCCTCGACGTGGTGGCTCGCCGAGCACGACGGGCCACCGCGTCAGCGCGATCTCGCCGACCATGCGGGCACCGACCCGATGATGACCAGCCAGGTGGCGCGCACCCTCGAGCGCAAGGGCCTGCTCGTGCGCGACGTCGACCCCGACGACCGGCGCGCCTGGCGGCTGCGGCCCACGCGCGCGGGTGCGGCCCTCGCCCGGCGCGCCGTCGTCGCGGTGGAGGCCGCCGACACGGCGTACTTCGCGCAGCTCGAGGCGCCGGACCGCGACGCCTTCGTCACCGGGCTGCGCGAGCTAGGCGGCCGTCGCGACTGAC
>Ga0302299_10000157_pt1 | contig 31950 bp, 30 predicted proteins | sample III_Fen_N3_4_FD_198795 | JGI IMG/M metagenome (GOLD analysis project Ga0302299, IMG submission 198795) | Peat permafrost microbial communities from Stordalen Mire near Abisko, Sweden - III_Fen_N3_4 | ecosystem: Environmental > Terrestrial > Soil > Wetlands > Permafrost | place: Sweden: Abisko...
GGCGATCGCCCTGGCCACCTCGTCACCGAACGTCCCCACCGGCAGCCGCGTCGCCTTCGACAGCACGCGGGCCTCGATCGCGGCCAGCACGCCGGGGTCGGTCACGTCGCGGGTCCCCTCGACCAGGGCCCGGCAGCGACCCTCGGAGATCTCACCCGCGAGCAGCGCAGCCGCGAACCGGCGGAACGTCGTGGCCAGGGACCGGGCCACCTCGATGCCACGACCCGCGGCGTACTTCGAGCACCGCCGGGCGATCGCGACCTCGTGCTCCCCGGCCACCTCCACCAGGTACTCACCACAGGGCTCGACACCGGCGAACGCGACCAGCACCCCGGCGCGCTTCGCCGCGACGAACGCCGCCACCCGGTCCAGCCCCGCCACATACGCCAGGCGGGCCACGTCCGACTCCAGGTCGTCGGGGTGCACCGAGGCCAGCAGCAGAAGATCCGACCTGTGTTCGATTCCTGTCACGAGGTTCGAGCCATGTAATCCGTTGCAGCGCAACGATTCCCGGCGCGGTCAGAAGCGGGTCCAGCATCCCAGGAGCGTCTGACAACGGTGCCGACGCACGAGACGTCACGAGGCGCATACGCGCCTTCGACGAACGAAGCCTTCTCAGACCGCCGCGACGCTCGCCCGCACGTCGCTCCCCCGACGCAGCCGCGCGGTCGTGAGCGCCAGCACCACGAGCAGGACGACGAGGTCGACGGCTGCCTTCACCTCGAGCAGCCGCTGCGGGTCGACCGAGGTCGTCGACACGAGCAGGTAGTCGATGTGGTCGCTCTGCAGCAGGAGCACGGCGTACGACGCGACCAGGGCCCACTCGAGCAGTCGCCATCGCGGCGCGCGCCACACGACAGGGAACGACGCCAGCACGAGGAGCCCGAGGTCGTAGGGCTGCGCGTAGAAGAGCACGAGGCTCCACGCGACGGCCCACAGCAGCACGAGCGGTCCGTACTCGACCCGGCGCCGGTGCGCGACGACCGCGATCGTCACCGTCGCCAGCAGCGCGATCACGGTCCACGCCAGCGATCCTCCGGCCAGCCGCCCCACGAGGTCGACGCGGTTGGCCAGGCCGTGCGCCTCCGGGTCGCGCAGGCCCGCGAGCACGGCGTCGAGCAGCGGCCCGACGCCGCCCGCAGCGTGCGTGGCCAGCAGCAGAACCGGGACGCTCAGGGCGATGCACAGGGCCCATCCGCGCAGCACCGCCCGAGTGCGGCCCGCCGCCGCGACAAGAAGGCTGAAAGGCACGGCGAACGTCGGATGCACGGTGATGAGCGCGATCCCCGCCGTACCGTGCCAGCCGCGCCGCGACCGCATCACGAGCGCGAGGCCCAGAACGGCGAGCCACGCCACCTGCCCGAGCCTGGCGTCGCTGGTGCCCGGCCACGTGAGCGTGAGCAGCAGTCCCAGCGCCACGCAGCCGACGAGGTCGCGCCGGTCGGCGGGCGGCACGACGAGCACGGCGGCCGTCCATGACGCCGCGACCGACAGCACGACCACGAGTGCGAGCCCTGCCGGGAACGGCAGCAGCGCCGCTGGTGCGAGCACCAGCAGGAGCCACGGCGGATGGAACGAGGCCGGGAACGCGACGCCGTACTGCTGCAGGTACGCCGGGTCGGCGGCATACGGGTTGTAGCCGGCGAGGAGCCCGCGCACGGGCGCCCAGACGCCGATCCGGAAGTCGGCGCCGACACCGCCCGCGTGGGGCGAGACGACGACGAGCACGGTGTAGAGCAGCGACAGGAGGACGGCGAGGCCGAGGACGAGCCAGCGGCCGCGCACCGGGCCGTCGCTGGTCGCCGTGGCCATGCCGGCGCCGTCAGACGCCGAGGCTCGCGACGAGCGTGTCCGCCGCCGAGTAGGGGTCGAGGTCGCCCTCGGCCACGCGAGCGGCCAGGGCCGACAGGCGCGCGTCGCCGCGCAGGTCGCCCATGCGCGCTCGCAGCTCGGCCAGCGCGATCGCCTCGATCTCGCCGGCCGCACGGGCCTGGCGCCGCTCGGCCAGCACGCCCGTGCGCTCGAGCCAGTCGCGGTGCGCGTCGATCGCCACCAGCACGTCGTCGATCCCTTCCCCGCGCGACGCGATCGTCTTGACCACAGCGGGCTTCCACGGGTCGTCGGACGGCCCGGAACGCGGGCCCGACCCCAGCGTGAGCATGTGGCGCAGCTCGCGCATGGTGCTGTCGGCGCCGTCGCGGTCGGCCTTGTTCACGACGAACACGTCGCCGATCTCGAGGATGCCGGCCTTCGCCGCCTGCACGCCGTCGCCCATCCCCGGCGCCAGCAGCACGAGCGTGGTGTCGGCGGCACCGGCCACCTCGACCTCGCTCTGCCCGACGCCGACGGTCTCGACGAGGACCACGTCGCACCCCGCGGCGTCGAGGACGCGCACGGCCTGCGGCGTGGCCCACGACAGACCGCCGAGGTGCCCGCGGGAGGCCATCGACCGGATGAACACGCCCGGGTCGGTGGCGTGCTCCTGCATCCGCACGCGGTCGCCGAGCAGCGCCCCGCCGGAGAACGGCGACGACGGGTCGACGGCGAGCACGCCGACCCGCTGACCGCGCGCGCGGAAGCCCGACACGAGCGCCGAGGTCGACGTCGACTTTCCCACTCCGGGCGCACCCGTGATGCCCACGACGTGGGCGCGGCCGGCGTACGGCGCCAGCGCAGCGGTGGCCTGGCGCATCTCGGGCGCGGCGTCCTCGACCAGCGAGATCAGCCGCGCGACCGCGCGCGCCTGGCCGTCGCGGGCGCGCGCGACCAGGTCGTCGACGTCGAGGGCCAAGATCAGGCCGACGGGACGCGGATGATGAGGGCGTCGCCTTGACCGCCGCCGCCGCAGAGCGCGGCCGCGCCGACCCCGCCGCCACGACGCTTGAGCTCGAGCGCCAGGGACAGCGTGATGCGGGCGCCGCTCATGCCGACGGGGTGGCCGAGGGCGATGGCGCCGCCGTTGACGTTGACCTTCTCGGGGTCGATGCCGAGCTTCTCGGTGGAGGCGAGGCCCACCGCGGCGAACGCCTCGTTGATCTCGACGAGGTCGAGGTCGACGGGCGTGAGGCCCTCACGGCCCAGCGCCTTGAGGATCGCGTTGGCCGGCTGCTCCTGCAGCGACGCGTCGGGGCCGGCCACGACGCCGTGGGCGCCGATCTCCGCGAGCCACTCGAGCCCGAGCTCCTCGGCCTTGGCCTTGCTCATCACGACGACGGCGCACGCGCCGTCGGAGATCTGCGACGCCGATCCCGCGGTGATCGTGCCCTCCTTGTCGAAGGCCGGGCGCAGCTTGCCGAGCGACTCGGCCGTGGTGTCGGCGCGGATGCCCTCGTCCTCGCTGAAGACGATCGGGTCGCCCTTGCGCTGCGGGATCTCGACGGGCGCGATCTCCTCGGCGAAGACGCCGTTCTTCTGCGCGATCGCGGCGAGCTGGTGGCTGCGCGCCGAGAAGGCGTCCTGCGACTCGCGCGTGACGCTGGGGTAGCGGGCGTTGTAGCGCTCTGTCGACAGGCCCATCGCGACCTGGTCGAATCCGCAGAACAGCGCGTCGTGCGCCATCGAGTCGACCAGCGCGACGTCGCCGTACTTGAAGCCCTCGCGGCTGCCGGGCAGGTAGTGCGGGGCACGGGTCATCGACTCCATGCCGCCTGCGACGACGATCTCGAACTCGCCCGCGCGGATGAGCTGGTCGGCGAGCGCGATCGCGTCGATGCCCGACAGGCACACCTTGTTGATCGTCATGGCCGGCACGTCCATGGGGATGCCGCCCGCGACCGCGGCGGGGCGCGCCGGGTTCTGCCCGGTGCCGGCCAGGATGACCTGACCCATGATCACGTAGTCGACCTGGTCGGGCGCCACGCCAGCGCGCTCGAGGGCGGCCTTGATCGCGACGCCCCCGAGGTCGGCGGCGGAGAAGTCCTTGAGCGAGCCGAGGAGGCGACCCATGGGGGTCCGGGCTCCGGCGACGATGACGTTCGGACCTGCGTTCATGAGGACCCTCCTGCGACACGACGTGCGTACCGCGCCACGATATCCCTGTGAGCACTCCTACCCCTGCCGAGGTCCTCGGACCCGTCGCCACCGCCATCGACCACGTCGGGTTCGCCGTCCGCGACCTCGACGCGGCCATCGAGTTCTACGGCCGTGCCTTCGGCCTGCCGCTCGTGCACCGCGAGCGCAACGAGGAGCAGGGCGTCGAGGAGGCGATGGTGGGGATCGGCGACTCCTGCATCCAGCTGCTGTCGCCGCTCGGCCCCGACACCACCATCGCGAAGTTCCTCGACCGCAACGGCGAGGGCATCCAGCAGGTGGCGTTCCGGGTGACCGACGTCGACGTCGCGGGCCAGCGCCTGCGCGACGCCGGGCTGCGCCTGCTCTACGACGCCCCGCGCCGCGGCACCGCCGGCTCCCGCGTCAACTTCGTCCACCCCAAGGACTGCGGCGGGGTCCTCGTCGAGCTCGTCGAGCCCGCCCCCCACTGATCCCGCGGCAGGCGCGGGGTCAGAGCCAGTCCTTGCTCCTGAACCAGAGCCAGAGGACGGTGCAGACGACGACCATGAGGCCCAGGGCCCACAGGTAGCCGTACTCCCACTCGAGCTCGGGCATGTGCAGGAAGTTCATGCCGTAGACCGTGCCGATGAGCGTGGGCGCGAACAGGATGGCCGCATAGGCCGAGATCTTCTTGACCTCGACGTTCTGCTCGTTGCTCGCCTCGGTGAGCGCCCGCATCTCGTCGTTCTGGCGCTGGGCGACGAGGGTCGCGTTCACGGTGAGCATGTCGCGCAGGATCTGCTGGAAACCGTCGACCCGCTCGGCGACCAGCGTGGTGTGGTCGGCAACGTCGCGCAGGTAGCGCTGCAGCTCCTCGTCGACGCCGTACTTGTCGAATCCGGCCTCGAGCCCGGCCAGCACGTTCTGCAGCGGGTGCGTGGCCCGTCGGAACTCGATGACCTCGCGCGAGAGCTCGTAGATGCGGCGTGACACGCGCGGGTCGCCGGAGAAGATCTGCATCTCCATCTCGTCGATGTCGTTCTCCAGGCCGGCGACCACGGGCAGATAGGCGTCGACGACGCGGTCGAGGACGGCGTAGAGCACCGCCTCGGGACCCATCGCGAGCAGGTCGCGATCCTCGCCCTCGAGCCGTGCCCGCACGCCGGTCAGGTCGGGGGACTCGCTGTGCCGCATCGTGATGACGAAGTTGGGGCCGACGAACACGTGCAGCTCGCCGAACTCCACCTCCTCGACGTCGTCGAGGTAGCGGGCGGCGGACAGCACGACGAACAGGACGTCGCCGTAGCGCTCGAGCTTGGGTCGCTGGTGGGCGACGATCGAGTCCTCCACCGCGAGCTCGTGCAGGTCGAACTCCTCGGCCAGCGAGTTGATCTGCTCGGTGCTCGGGCGGTACATGCCGATCCAGGCCATGGAGTCGTCGTGGTCGCCGAGGAGCCGGTAGAGCTCGGGCAGGCTCGCGGGCGACGCGATCCGCTCGCCGCCTCGATAGATCGCGAGATCGATGATGCGCCCGGTGCCGGTGACGTCGGGCTCAGCCGCGGAGAGCGGATCGGGGGTCACCGGAGGATGGCGCTGGTCGCCCCCGCGTGTCGGGAACATCCGCCGGATCCGCCGGTCGACCATGTGCGCACCCCTCTCGAGCCCCGAGGACCAGCCAACCACCCCGCGCCTCGCCCCGGCGGCTCCGCAACGGTGTCGTCCGGTGAACGTCCGGTGCCGGACCCGGCGGACGTGAACGATCGTTCACGAAGAGGGGCACCCCGGGGTCCGTTCCCTCCACCCGGCGAGTAACGTCGGACATGGACGCGACCGCCGTGTACCGCTCGACCAGCGCCGACCTGTGGAGGCCGACGTGAACGCCATCCTCGACGCCATCCTGTCCGGTTCCGCCACCGCGGACGACATCGCCGCGATCCCGGTCCCCGAGTCCTACCGCGCCATCACCGTGCACAAGGACGAGCAGGAGATCTTCGCCGGCCTGCCCACCCGCGAGAAGGATCCGCGACGATCCCTCCACCTCGACGACGTGCCGCTCCCCGAGCTCGGCCCGGGCGAGGCCCTCGTGGCCGTCATGGCGTCGTCGGTGAACTACAACACCGTCTGGTCGTCGATCTTCGAGCCGGTGTCGACCTTCGGCTTCCTCGAGCGGTACGGCCGCACCAACCCGCTGGCCAAGCGCCACGACCTGCCCTACCACCAGGTCGGCTCCGACCTGTCCGGCGTGGTTCTGCGCACCGGCCCGGGCGTGCACACCTGGAAGCCCGGCGACGAGGTCGTCGCGCACTGCCTGTCGGTCGAGCTCGAGAGCCCGCTGGGCCACAACGACACGATGCTCGACCCCGAGCAGCGCATCTGGGGCTTCGAGACCAACTTCGGCGGCCTGGCCGAGATCGCGCTGGTCAAGGCCAACCAGCTCCTGCACAAGCCCGCCCACCTCACGTGGGAGGAGGCCGCGGTCCCCGGCCTCGTGAACTCCACGGCCTACCGGCAGCTCGTGTCGCAGAACGGCGCCGGCATGAAGCAGGGCGACCTCGTCCTGATCTGGGGCGCGTCCGGCGGCCTGGGCTCCTACGCCACGCAGATGGCGATCAACGGCGGCGCCACCCCGATCTGCGTCGTCTCCTCCCCGGAGAAGGCCGCGATCTGCCGGCGCATGGGCGCGGAGCTGATCATCGATCGCAACGCGCAGGGCTACAAGTTCTGGAAGGACGAGCACACCCAGGACCCGAAGGAGTGGCGGCGCCTCGGCGCCGACATCCGCGAGCTCACCGGCGGCGACGACGTCGACATCGTGTTCGAGCACCCCGGGCGCGAGACCTTCGGCGCCTCGGTCTACGTCGCGCGCAAGGGCGGCACGATCGTCACCTGCGCGTCGACGTCGGGATTCATGCACGAGTACGACAACCGCTTCCTCTGGATGAACCTCAAGCGCATCGTCGGCTCGCACTTCGCCAACTACCGCGAGGCGTGGGAGGCCAACCGCCTCATCGCGCGTGGCAAGGTGCACCCGACGCTGTCGAAGACGTACTCGCTCGACGACACCGGCCAGGCGGCGTACGACGTGCACCGCAACCTGCACCAGGGGAAGGTCGGCGTCCTCGCACTCGCTCCCGAGGACGGCCTCGGCGTCCGCGACCACGAGCTGCGGGCGGCCCACCTCGACGAGATCAACCGCTTCCGCGACATCTGACCGTGGACGGCACCGGAGCGCGTGTCAGCGCCTTCACCGACGACGCCCTCGGGCACGACGACATGGTCGGGCTGCTCGAGCGCCTGGCTCGACGCGAGGTGTCGGCTGCCGAGCTCCGGGCGGCCGCGACCGCGCGGGCAGAGGTCGCGCAGGCCGCGCTCAACGCCGTCGCCTGCTGGGTCACCGAGCCCTCGGCCGGCCTCGCCGCCGGGGGGTCACCCCTGTCCGGCGTGCCGACCGTGATCAAGGACAACGAGGCCCTCGCGGGCTACGTCACGTCCCACGGCTCGATGGCGACTCCCGAGACCAGGGCCGCCTCGAACTCGCCCTGGGTCGAGCACGCGCTGGCGCTGGGGCTCTCGCCGGTGGCGAAGTCCACGCTCTCGGAGTTCGGTCTCACCGCCACGACCGAGACGGTGCGCTTCGGCGCGACCAGCAACCCCTGGGACACCGAGAGGTCCTCCGGCGGATCGAGCGGCGGCACGGCCGCCCTGGTCGCGGCCGGCGTCGTACCGCTCGGCCATGGCAACGACGGCGGCGGCTCGATCCGGATCCCGGCGTCGTGCTGCGGGCTCGTGGGGCTCAAGCCCACGCGAGGCCGACTGCCCGACATCGTGTCGAGGGTGCCGGTCGACATCGCCGTCCAGGGCGTGCTCACCCGCACTGTGCGCGACACCGCCCGCTACTACGCCGAGGCCGAGCGGCAGAGCCCCGCGACCGGCATGCCCGAGGTCGGGCTCGTCGAAGGGGCCTCCGCGGTACGGCTGCGCATCGGCGTCGTCACGACCCCGCCGATGGGGCTCCCGGTGTCCGACGTCGTCGTGGCGCCGGTGACCGCCACGGCCGAGCGGCTGTCGGGCCTCGGCCACGAGATCGTCGAGATCCCGCACCCTGCCTATGACGCGTTCGGCCCCGACTTCCTGCGCTACTGGGGGCTTCTCGCCGGTCTCGCCCGGGTGCTCGGGTCGCTGGAGTTCGGCCGCGGCTTCGACGGGTCGCGCGTGGAGCCGTTCACCCGCGAGCTCGCCTCCGTCGCGCGCGAGCAGGCTCCGCTGCTGCCGGGCACGGTGCGCCGGCTGCGCGAGCTCGCACGCGACCACGAGCCCGTGTACTCGTCCTGCGACGTCGTTCTCTGCCCCGTGCTGGCCGACGAGCCGGTGCGTCTCGGGCACCTCGGGCCCGACGTGGCCCCGCGCACGCACCTGCTGCGTGTGCTGCGCTACGTCTCGTTCACCCCGCTGCAGAACGTCTCGGGCTCTCCGGCCATCTCGCTCCCCCTGGGACGCACCGCGAGCGGCCTGCCGATCGGCGTCCAGCTCGCCGCCCCCTTCGGCCACGAGCGTCGGCTCCTCGAGCTCGCCTTCGAGCTCGAGGAGGCCGCCCCCTGGCCCACCCTTACCCCCTGACCTCCACCCACGGCGCACGCACGCACACCGGGCGTGCCTGGGGGCGTGCCACTACGTCGACTGGGGCAGACGGCGGACGTCGTCGAGGAACGTGACGAGGGCGTCGGCCACCTGTTCGGGCGCCTCGACGGTGCTCAGGTGGCCCGACTCGGTGACCACGACGAGGCGGGCGTCGCGCATCGCCTCGACCATGAGGTCCTGCTCGTCGCGAGGGCTCATGCCGTCCTCGACGCCCCACACCACGAGCGCGGGCACGGCGAGCGAGGCGAGGTCGCCGAGGGAATCGGGTCGCGCCGCCATCGCGCGCTGCGCCCAGGCGACCGCCTGCGGGTCGGCGGCTTCGATCCACGCCTTCACCTGCTCGACGACGTCGGGCCGCTCCTCCTGCGACGTGCTGCCGATCAGCGTCGGCACCATGGCGCGCGCCAACGCGTCTGTGGAGCCCGACGCCAGCACCTGGTCGGCCACCTTCAGCCGGTTGGCCCTCGCCTCGTCGGTGTCGGCCGTCGCCTTGGTGTCGACGAGCGCGATGCCGGCGACGCGCGCGGGGTCCTGACGCACGATCTCCATCGCGACGTAGCCGCCCATCGAGATGCCGGCGAACACGGCCGCGCTCACGCCGAGGCGGTCGAGGATGGAGAGCACGTCGCGCGCCATCCAGGTGAGCGACGGCTCGTCGTCGGGGCCGTCCTCGCCGTACGCCGACTCGCCGAAACCGCGCAGGTCGGGGACGACGACGTCCCACCCCTCCTCCGCGAGCGAGTCGACGACGCCGTCCCACACGTGCCGGTCGAAGGGGAACGCGTGCAGCAGCACGACGGTGGGAGCCACGGGATCTCCTACGGGCGCAACGGGGAAGAGGGTGAGGGGGCGACGGGGCCGGCTACGGCATCGCCGAGAGGCCGCCGTCGACGACGAGCACCTGGCCGGTCATGAACGACGACGCGTCGGACGCGAGGAAGACCGCGGGCTCGGCGATCTCGGGCGCGGTGCCCCACCGACCCATGGGGACCCGGGCGAGCAGCGCCTTCTCGCTCGCGTCGGTCTCGCGCAGGAAGTCGGTCAGGTCGGTGTCGATCCAGCCCGGGAGCAGCGCGTTGACGCGGATGCCCGCCCACGCGGTCTCGACCGACAGCGACTGCGTGAGCGAGATGAGCGCGGCCTTGGCGGCGCCGTAGTGCGACATCAGCGGCGCGCCGCGCAGCCCCGCCACCGACGACACGTTGATGATCGAGCCGGACTGCCGCTCGAGCATCTGCGGCAGCACGGCCTGGCACAGGTGCACGACGCTGTCGAGGTTGAGCCGGAAGGTCTTCTCCCACCCGGAGAACCGCATGGTCGCCAACGGCGTGGAGAACGAGTTGCCGCCGGCGTTGTTGACCAGGACGTCGATGCGCCCGAGCTCCTCGGTCGCGGCGAGCACCGACGCCTGGACGACCTCGACGTCGGTGACGTCGCACACCAGTGGCACCGCTCGGCGCCCGACCGCCTCGATCGCCGCCGCCGTCTCGCCGAGCTTGGTGGCGTCCCGCGCGAGGACGGCGACGTCGGCGCCGGCCTCCGCGTACGCCACGGCGATGGCGCGGCCGATGCCGCGCGACGCACCGGTGACCAGCGCGACCTTGCCCTCGAGCCCGAACCCGCTCACGGCGACACCTCCACGTCGATCGGGAGGCGAGTCTGGCAGGTTCGGTGCGCCCAGGGGTCCAGCGGGGGCGATCGGGGCCCGGCCCCGCCCTAGGCGGTCGCGGGTTCCGGCACTGGCGCGTCCCCGCCGCGCGACACCACGCGCACCAGCTCACGCGCCGCGAGCAGCTCGACCTTCGCGCGCATGGCCCGCCCCCACCGGGAGCCGAGCCAGCCGGCCCGCTGGCGCACGAGCGACAGCGTGTCTCGACGCCACGCCCGCACGTCTGCGGCAGTGGCCGCCGGCGGCCTCGACACGACGAGCTGACGACGCGGCTCTCCATAGCGGACCGGCGTCGGTTCGGGCACCGGGCCCTGCCCGATCAGGTGCAGGTACGCCGACACGTAGTCGACGCCGAGCTCCTGCAGCAGGGCCCACGTGCCGGACACACGCGGGTTGAAGTCGATGAGCAGCGGAGCGCCGTCCTCGTCGTCGAGCACGAAGTTGAGCGAGAAGAAGCCGGTGTACCCCACGCCCCGCAGGAAGTCCTCGGTCGCCTGACGCACGTGGTGGTCGTCGACCGCCGACGCCCCCACAGGGGGTGCCGTCGGGTGGTCGGGGTCGAGCTCGGGCACCCAGTACCCGGCCACGAGCACCTGGCCCTCGCGCGCGATCCCGTTCGCGTTCACGCCGCGGTGGTGGAACTCCTGCACGAACGGCGGGCGGCCGTCGAAGGAGCTCGCGCGCTCCCAGGCGAGCGCGAGCTCGTCATCGTCATGGACGATGTGCACCCCGCGACCGCCGAAGCCCGTGCGCGCCTTGACCACGACCGGGAACTGCGACGCCGTGGGGGTCTGCCAGGCTCGCGGCGACCGGACGCCGGAGGCCGCAGCGACCTCGGCCTGCAGCCATTTGTCCTCGAGGGTCATCGGGTCGACCTCGGCGGCGACCAGGCGCCGCGGGTCGGCCGCCGTGCCCGGGAGGCGCAGACCGACCGGGATGAGGTCGTCGGTGATCTGCACGTCGACGACGTCGGGCGTGAGGGCCGCGCGAAGCGCGTCGACGCTGCGACGCAGGTCGCCCTCGTCATCGCTGGGGACGGGCAGCACCGCGTGCGTGCGGTGGAAGATGTGCGACTCGATCCGCTGCGCCGTCGAGGCCGACGACGAGCGGGGGGCGACGGTGACCCGCGCGACGTCCACCCCGTGGGCGCGCAGCGCGGCCGCGAGATCGAGGAAGCCCTGCCAGGTGCCGGTGTCGGCGAACAGCACGACCGGCCGTCGCGCGCTACGCCTGGACACCGGACTCCTCCTGGCCCTCGGGAGTCGGCAGGGGCGCCCACGGACCGGGGAAGAACCTAGCCTGGACCATCGCGAGCCGGAGCGCCGCACCGATCCGCCGGCGGGTGGCGCTCCCGGCGCGGAGAATCGCGCGGTCGGCCGAGGTCGGTGACTGTGCGGCAGGGCCCGGATGCGGACAGCGATCAGGCGGCGAGCAGCTTCATGCGGACGACGGTCTCCCAGCGCAGCCCGAGCTGGTCGCGCCGCCGCCTCAGCACCGCGCGGTTGGCGCTGCGCCAGGCGCCGCGCTCGGCCGAGCCGACGGGCGCCGACATGCGCAGCTGGTGGGAGCACGCACCCACGGGCGAGGTGGTCGAGACCGGGCGCCCCCCGAGCCCGAGCACGTACAGGTAGGCGCCGAGCAGGTCGCAGCCGAGGTCCTGCAGCATCGACCAGCCGCCGAACACCCGCGGGTTCACGTCGATGAGGAGCGGGCGTCCGCCCTCACCGAGGATGAACTGCAGGTTGACGAAGCCGGTGAGCCCGAGACGACGCACGAGCGCGCGGCTCGCGTCGAGCACGTCGGGGTGCTCGACGATCTGCAGCGAGACCGACGGGCCGTGCGGGTTGTCGTCGGCCGGGGAGCGCAGGTAGACGGCGCCGGCCACGAGCTCGCCGTCCTGCGCCACCGCGCCGACCCCGAAGGACGGGCCGTCGACGAACTCCTGCACGAAGGGGACGCCGAGACCGAGGTCCTCGAGCGTCGCGAAGGCGTCGACGACGGCGGCCTCGTCCTCGACGACCCGGACCCCGAAGCCGCCGAAACCGGTGGGGGCCTTGACCAGAGCGGTCGAGGACCTCAGCACCGGCTCGTCCCACATGAGGGGGCTCGCGACCCCCGCGACCGCAGCCACGTGCGCCTGCACGCGCTTGTCGACGAGCACCGCCGGATCGACGCCGGACGCGAGCCGTCGGGCCGGATCGAGCGGCTCGGGAACGTTGCCGAGCAGCGAGAGCATCACGTCGTCGTGGACCACGAGGTCGACGACGTCAGGGCCGAGGTGTCGTGCGAGGACGTCGAGCGGCACCTCCGGGCGGGTGCCGCGGAGCGCTCCCCCCTCGACGATCCCGTGCGTGGGCCCGAAGACCAGCCCCTCGAGCCGCTGGACGCCGCGCTGACGCCACGACGTGGGGCCCGAGGTCACGCGCTCGACGAGCACGCCGCGTCGCCTGAGGGCGGCCGAGAACTCCAGGAAGCAGGGCCAGGTGAAGCTGTCGATGAACACGACCGTCGGGTCGCCGGTTCGTCGCCGGACACCGGGGGGCCGCACCCGTGCGAGGTCGGTCACGTCGGCTCCCGGGGCGGTCGGTCGGTCTGCGGATCGGCGGATCACGCGCGGCAGGTCAGGCGACGGGCGCAACCCGTGCACTACCTGTTTACCGTCCGTTTACCCTCGAGCGCACCCCTCGCCCATCCCCGACTCGCAGTCGTCGCACCAGAAGACGCTCATACGGCCGAAATGCGTGACCACTACCGCGATTGCGGTAGTGATCACAGATCGCTCCAGCGCTCCATGGGGCCGTCCCACTCCGTCGGCAGGCGCGACGACCCGGGCACCAGCCGGCTCACGATCGTGTCGAGCACGACGCGGACGTAGGGCTCGCCCACCCAGAGGTGCTTGGCTCCTTCGACCGCGACCACCTCGGCCTGCGGCACGCGGGCGAAGCGGGTCCGGGCCTCGTCGGGCCTCAGGTAGTCGTCGAGCTGGGGCACCAGAGCGGTGAGCGGACGCCGCGACGCCGCCCAGCGGTCGAGGTCGGCGTCGGTCGAGAAGCGCAGCGGCGGGGAGATGAGCACCGCGCCCTCGACCGGATCGAGGTCGCCGTGCCGGAGCACGACGTCGGTGCCGAACGACCACCCCACCAGCCACGGGTGCGGGAGGCCGAGCTCGTCGGCGTCGGCGACCGCGGCGCGCAGGTCGAAGCCCTCGCCCTCGCCGGCGTCGAAGGATCCCTCGCTGGTGCCCGCAGCGCTGGTGGTCCCGCGGGTGTTGAAGCGCAGCACCGCGATGCCCGCCAGCGCCGGCAGCCGCCAGGCCGCCTTGCGGTAGAGGTGGCTGTCCATCATGCCGCCGTGCGTGGGCAGCGGGTGCAGGCAGATCATCGTGGCCACCGGCGCGCGGTCGCGCGGGGTCGCGAGCTCGCCGACGAGGCGCAGGCCGTCGTCGGTGCGGATGACGAGCGGGTCGCGACGGGCGGGCAGCACGCTGGTGGCCACGATCTCCGGCACGCTGGCTCCTCCCGCTCCCGACCGTTGCTGTGTCCCCAGCGCGGGCCCTGCCCCGCGCTGGGCACACACCGACGGGGCTAGTGTCGCGGACCGCGGCCGCGCGAGGTCACCGGGCCTCGGCGTCCGCGCGCCTTCCAGCAGGGCGTGTGCCAGTGGCGCCGATCGTCCTCGCCGGCCGACCGGTCGGCGGGCCAGGCGACGACGTGCGCGGTGCCCGGCCGGATCTCCTGGTCGCAGCCGGGGCACCGGTAGTTCTTCGTCGTGCTCGCACCGGTGATCCGGCGCACGACCCAGTCGCCGTCGTCGTGCTCCTCGACGTCCTGCATCCCGCCGGCCGGCTCACGCGGCTCGGACTGCGGGGCGCGGTTGTTGCGACGTCCCACCGGGCTCGCCGACCGTCAGGCGTCGTAGGAGCGGAAGCCGCGGCCGGCCTTCTTCCCGAGGTAGCCCGCCGTGACCAGGTGCTCGAGGCGGGGTGCCGGCGCGAAGCCGGGCTCGCGGAACTCGAGGTAGAGCGTGCGCTGGATGGCGAGCGACACGTCGAGTCCGACGACGTCGAGCAGCTCGAAGGGCCCCATCGGGTAGCCGCAGCCGGTCTTCATCGCGATGTCGATGTCGTCGGCGGAGGCGTAGTTGGCCTCGAGCATCTTCACGGCGTCGTTGAGGTAGGGGAACAGCAGCGCGTTGACGATGAAGCCGGCGCGGTCGCCGCACGTGACCGCGTGCTTGCCCAGCTTGTGGCACACCTCGACGGCGGTGGCGACGACGTCGTCGGAGGTCGCGACCGTGGACACGACCTCGACGAGCTTCATCACCGGAGCAGGGTTGAAGAAGTGCAGGCCCACGACGTCCTGCGGGAACCTGGTCGCGGCGGCGAGGTCGACGACCGGCAGGCTCGAGGTGGTGGTCGCGATGATGGCGCCCGGCTTGCAGATCTCGTCGAGAGCCTCGAAGAGCACCGTCTTGACGGCGAGGTCCTCGACGACGGCCTCGACCACGAGGTCGACGTCGCCGAGGTCGTCGAGCGATGTCGTGCCGCTCACCAGCGCGAGGGCGGCGTCGCGCGCCTCCTGCGTGAGCTTCCCGCGGGCGACTCCCTTGTCGAGCGAGCGCTCGAGAGCCCCGCGCACCTTGACGACCTTGTCGTCGCCGCGCGCGACGTAGAGCACCTCGTAGCCGGCCTTGGCGAAGACCTCGATGATGCCGGTGGCCATCGTGCCGGACCCGACGACGCCGACCTTGCTCACCGGACGGGTGGCGACCGAGCCGTCGCCGTCGGCCGCGGGGGTGAGCCCGTCTGCGACGACGGCCGACGAGTTGGGCGCCTCGTAGGAGTAGAAGCCACGGCCCGTCTTGCGCCCCTTGAGGCCCGCCGTGACCATCTGCTTGAGCACCGGCGACGGCGCGTGCAGGCGGTCGCGGCCCTGCTTGTACATCGTGTCGAGGATCTCGTACGCCGTGTCGAGGCCGATGAGGTCGAGCAGGGCGAGCGGGCCCATGGGCAGACCGCAGCCGAGCTTCATGGCCGCGTCGATGTCCTCGCGCGACGCGTACTTGGTCTCGAACATGTTCGCGGCGTGGTTGAGGTAGCCGAAGAGCAGCGCGTTGGCGATGAAGCCGGCCTTGTCACCGACGACGACCGGAAGCTTGTCCAGCGATCGCGCCACGCGCTCGGCGTCGGCGACGACGTCGTCGGCCGTGACGACGGTCTTCACGACCTCGACGAACTTGAGCACCGGCGCCGGGTTGAAGAAGTGCATGCCGACGACCTGCGACGGGCGCTGCGTGGCGACCGCGATGTCGGTGACCGACAGCGACGAGGTGTTGGACGCGAGGATCGCCTCGGGGCCGACGGTCTTGTCGAGCTGCTCGAAGATCGATCGCTTGAGGTCGAGACGCTCGGGCACGGCCTCGATGACGAGGTCGCGGTCGGCGAGGTCGTCGAACGACATGGTGAAGCGGATGCGGCCCAGGATCGCTGCCCGCTCCTCCTCGGTCGCCTTCCCGCGCGTCACGGCGCGACCGGTCGACTTCTCGACGTGCCCACGACCGCGTGCGACGGCCGCCTCGTCGGTGTCGAGACCGACCACGTCGTAGCCGCTGCGGGCGAAGACCTCGACGATGCCGGCACCCATGGTGCCGAGACCGACGACGCCGATCCGGGTGATGTCGCGGGACATGGAACGCTCCTCGAAACGGGCGGTCCGACGACCTGACGTCCGGGTGGCCGCGACGTCGGGGACCGTGGCCCCATCGTCCCACAGCCGGAAGTGAGTCCAGTTCACACCCCCGGCATCCGGCGCCACTCGCCCCGCGTCACGGAGCGGCGTACTACGGTCGCCCGGTGCGCCTCGTCATCGCCACCTGCTCGGTCGACTACGTCGGCCGGCTCACGGCCCACCTGCCCCACGCCACCCGGCTGCTGCTCGTGAAGGCGGACGGGTCGGTGCTGGTCCACTCCGACGGCGGTTCCTACAAGCCGCTGAACTGGATGAGCCCGCCCTGCACGCTCACCACCGAGGTCGACGACGACGGCGCCGGGACGTGGACGGTGGTCAACAAGGCCGGCGAGAAGCTCGTGATCACCCTCGCCGAGGTGCACCACGACACCGCGCACGACCTCGGTGTCGACCCCGGCCTGGTGAAGGACGGCGTCGAGGCGCACCTGCAGAAGCTGCTGGCCGAGCACATCGAGACCCTGGGCGAGGGCTGGCGCCTGGTGCGCCGCGAGTACCCGACGGCGATCGGGCCGGTCGACATCCTCGCGCGCGACGCGTCGGGGGCCTCCGTCGCGATCGAGATCAAGCGGCGCGGCGAGATCGACGGTGTCGAGCAGCTCACGCGGTATCTCGAGCTGCTCAACCGCGATCCGCTGCTCGCGCCCGTGCGGGGCATCTTCGCGGCGCAGGAGATCAAGCCGCAGGCGCGCGTCCTGGCCGGCGACCGCGGCATCGGCTGCGTCGTGCTCGACTACGACGCGCTGCGCGGCCAGGACGATATCGGGTCGCGGCTGTTCTGAGCGGAGCGCCGCGGCGAACGAGCACCGATGACGCGGACGGACGGGGAGTCAGACCCCGTTCGACCACGCGGGCCTCGCGGTCGGCGACGACGCGGACCCGGATGCCGCGGTTCACCGACACGGTCTCCCGGGTGACGACCGTGGCGGCGGCGTCCCGGTGGCGCGGCCGCAGCACGGCCTGCCGGTAGTCGCCGGTGATCCCCATCGACTGGAGCAGCTCGGCCTGACCGAGCTGCTCGACGAGGGTGTGCGTCCACGTCAGCTCGGTGCAGTCCGAGAGGAAGCGCCAGGTGCCCGACTCCATGGCGAGGGCGAACGCCTTCTCGCCGGCCTGCTGCAGCTCCTCCGCGCTCACGTGCCCGGTGTGCAGCAGCAGGATCACGTCGAGATCGAGCAGGTGCTCGACCTCGGTCGTCACGGGCTCGCTCCTCGTCCCCCAGCCGGGCTGAACTGCGTAGGGGAAGCCTGGTAGCGATCGCCGGACACATCTCGAACCGGGGAGCTCGACTCGCCGCCGAGTCCCGTCCACCGATCGGTGGACCTGAGATGCCATCACCCGATCGTCCCTCCACGGCCCTCCGGTGGGGCAGGGTGGAGCCATGACCACGACCACGAGCGACCCGGGATCCCTGCTCGTCCCGGTACCCGAGGATGCCGACCTGGCGGTGCGCGTGCGCGGCCTGCGCCGCGCCTACGGGGACACCAAGGCGGTCGACGGCGTCGACCTCGACATCGTCCGCGGCGAGGTGCTGGCGCTGCTGGGCCCCAACGGGGCGGGCAAGACCACCACGACGGAGATCCTCGAGGGCTACCGCCATCGCGACGCGGGCGAGGTCACGGTGCTCGGCATCGACCCTGCCAAGGGCGACCGCACGTGGCGCAGCCGTCTGGGGATCGTCCTGCAGACCGCGTCGGACCTCGGTGACCTCAGCGTCGAGGAGTCGGTCACGCACTTCGCGGGCTACTACCCCGATCCGCGTCCGGTCGGCGAGGTGATCGACGCGGTGGGCCTGTCGGAGAAGCGCACCGCGAAGGGCTTCGACCTGTCCGGCGGACAGCGTCGACGCCTCGACGTCGCCCTCGGCCTCATCGGGAACCCCGAGCTGCTCTTCCTCGACGAGCCGACCACGGGCTTCGACCCCGAGGCGCGGCGGGAGTTCTGGGACCTCATCCGCGGCCTGCGGGGTGCTGGGACGACGATCCTGCTCACGACGCACTACCTCGACGAGGCCGAGGTGCTCGCCGACCGCGTCGCGGTCATCGCGCGCGGTCGCGTGATCGCGTGCGACGTCCCTCAGCGCCTCGGCGGCCGTGACGAGTCGCTCGCCACCGTCTTCTGGCGCGAGGGCGAGGAGGACCGCAGCCAGTCCACGCACGAGCCGACGCGGCTCGTCGCCGACCTCGCGCAGCGGCTCGGCGGCGAGGTGCCGGCGCTCGCCGTGCACCGGCCCAGCCTCGAGGACATCTACCTGAGCCTCATCGACCACGACTCCGAGGAGACGTCATGAGCACGTCCACGCTCACCCGCGAGCCGGCCGGCGCGGCGTCGGTCCCGGGCCCGCTCGCGCTCGGGCTGCGCCGCATCCGCATCGAGCTCAAGGTGTTCTTCCGCGACCGCAACTCCGCGGTGTGGAACTTCGCGCTGCCGGTGCTGCTGCTCGTGATCTTCGGCGCCGTGTTCGGGAGCCAGGACATCGGCCCGGGCATCACGTTCGCCCAGTACTTCGTCGCGGGCATGATCGCCTCCGGCGTCGTCTACACGTCGTTCCAGAACCTGGCGATCGCGATCCCGATGGAGCGCGACGACGGCACGCTCAAGCGGCTGCAGGGCGTCCCGATGCCCAAGGTGTCGTACTTCATCGGCAAGATCGGCCTGGTCTTCGTGGCCTACGTCGCGCAGGTGACACTGCTCATCATCGTCGGCGTCGCGTTCTACCACCTGCACCTGCCCAGCGACCTGGGCAGGTGGTTCACGTTCGTGTGGGCCAGCGTGCTCGGCCTGGTGGCGTGCACGCTGTGCGGCATCGCCTTCTCGGTCGTGCCGAAGAACGGCAAGGGCGCGTCGGCCGTCGTCTCCCCCATCGTGCTCGTGCTGCAGTTCACGTCCGGCGTCTTCTTCGTGTTCTCGCAGCTCCCGCACTGGATGCAGATCTTCGCGTCGATCTTCCCGCTCAAGTGGCTCACGCAGGCCATGCGCAGCGTCTTCCTGCCGGACTCGGCGCAGTCCATCGAGGTCGCCGGCCAGTGGGAGCTCGGCCGCTGCGCCGCGATGCTCGCGCTGTGGTGCGTGATCGGGCTCGTCATGAGCCTGGTCTTCTTCCGGTGGAACAAGCGGGGCCAGAACTGAGACCGTGACGACCGTGGACACCGACCAGGCCGACTGCGCGCGCGAGGGCGATCGCGCGTACGCGGAGCGGGACTTCGCCGAGCGCACCATGATCGGCTGGCACATCCTGTTCGGCGTCATGGTCGTGGCCACGGCCGTCATCACGATCGCCAACGGCGACGGCCCGCTGCCGCTGGCCCTGCTGGCCGTGCTCGTCATCGCCTACGTCGCGACCACGCTCCCGACCGGTGGCCGGCCGAGCCTCGCTCGCTCGGTGGTCTACCTCGGTGTCGCGTACACCGTGCTGTGCGCGCTCACCTGGATCGATCCCGCCTCCCTCGTCCTGCTGTTCGCCCTCTACCCGCAGGCGTTCCTGCTGCTCGACCGTCGTGGATCGATCGCGGCGACGGTGGTGCTGTCGATCGCGTGGAACCTCGTGCTGGTGGCGCGGCAGCACTGGACCCCGGAGGCCTGGGGCGTCCAGACGCTGTCGGCCCTGGGCAACATCCTGTTCGCCCTCGTCGTCGGCCTGTTCATCGACGGCCTCATCCGTGAGAGCCGCGCCCGCAGGATGCTGCTGGCCGAGCTGCGCGAGGCGCAGGCCGAGCTGGCCGTCGTCGAGCGCGCGGCCGGCGCGCTCGGCGAGCGGGAGCGGCTCGCGCGCGACATCCACGACACGCTGGCGCAGGGTTTCACCAGCATCGTGATGCTCTCGCAGGCCGGTGAGGCCGCGGCCTCACGAGGCGACACCGCCACGGCGCAACGGCGCTTCGGCGAGATCCAGGAGACGGCGCGCGAGAACCTCGCCGAGGCGCGCGCCCTCGTCGGCGCCCTGGCTCCCCCTGCGCTCACCGAGGCCGGGCTGCCCGGGTCTCTCGAGCGGATCGTGGCGCGCTACCGGGCCGAGACCGGCGTCGACGCCGTGGCCGCGGTGCAGGGCGAGGCCCGCCCCCTCGCACCCACCTCCGAGGTGACGGCGCTGCGTGCGACCCAGGAATGCCTGGCGAACGCGCGGCGTCACGCCGGGGCGCAGCACGTCGAGGTGACCCTCGCCTACGACGAGGACGGTGCGACGGTCACGGTGCAGGACGACGGTCGCGGCTTCGACCCCGGGTCCGACCGGCACGGGTACGGCCTCGACGGCCTGCGCGCCCGCGTCGAGAGCGTGGGAGGTCTCATGGCGGTCACCTCGGCCCCCGGCGAGGGCACGACGGTGCGGGTGAGGGTGCCGTGATCCGCGTGCTGCTCGTCGACGACCATCCCGTGGTCCGCTCCGGCCTGGCCGGCCTCCTCGGGGAGGAGCCCGACATCGAGGTCGTGGGCGAGGCGTCCGACGGCGCCGAGGGTGTCTCGCTCGCGCGGGACCTCACACCCGACCTCGTGCTCATGGACCTGCGCATGCCCGGCATGGACGGCGCGTCGGCGACCGCGGAGATCACGGCAGCCGGTGGACGGGTGCTCGTGCTCACGACGTACGACACCGACGCCGACATCCTGCGGGCCGTCGAGGCCGGGGCCACCGGCTACCTCCTCAAGGACACCCCGCGCGAGCAGCTCGTCGGCGCCGTCCGCGCCGCCGCGCGCGGCGAGACCGTGCTCGCCCCGCCGATCGCCGCGAAGCTCATGCGGCAGGTGCGCGGCCACGACCAGCTCACGCCGCGCGAGATCGAGGTGCTCGGGCTCGTCGGCCGCGGGCTGTCCAACGGCGACGTCGCGCGCGAGCTGTTCATCGGCGAGGCCACCGTGAAGACCCACCTGCTGCGCATCTTCGACAAGCTCGACGTCGACGACCGCACCCGCGCCGTGACCGTGGCCATGGAGCGCGGCTACCTGCCGACGCCCGGGTCGCGCTGACCGGATCGGACCCCGGTCGTCGCGGGCTGCGCGGCGCTGTCGCGCGTGCGCCGTCGCAGGTCGTAGTAGAGCAGCGTGAGCCCGATGGCCGTCACCGGCACGAGCACGGCAGCCACCACGATCGACACCAGGTTCGTGACCCAGAACGGCCACCCCGTGAGCAGCAGGACGATGGCGCCGACACCGCTCGGCAGCGAGAAGCCCAGCCACACGAGCAGGCCGCCGACGAGCATCGCGCGGATGCGCCGGTGCTTGGTGAGGACCCGGCTGCTGTGCAGCCCGGCTCGGACGCCCTGGTCCTCGAGCTCGGTGGCCGGCAGCGCGACGGCCCAGATCGCCATGAGGAACAGCGCGAGCGGCAGCAGCAACCACGTGGCGGCGAGCAGCGTGACGACGACGTAGACGGCGATGGCGACGAACCACCCACCCGGGTGCACGAGCACGCGACGGAAGGCGGTGAGCGCGTCGATCTCCCGGTGCGCGGCCATGGCGTCGGTGATCTCGACGGCCGTGGCCATGCCCATCGCCACCACCGGCAGCAGGACGAACGAGGCGATCACGGCCAGCCCGATCCCGCCGACGTTCTGACCGAGCCCGTTGATGTCGGACAGGTCCTCACCGGGACGGCCCCGCGTGAGCCACGACGCGAGAAGCAGGTTGAGCAGCACGGCGACGCCGACGACGAGCGAGGAGATCCAGAACGCCCCGGGACGTCGCCGGATGGTGTCGAGCGCGGCCACCGCGATCTGGCCGGCCTTGCGCTCGCGGTCGAGCTCGCGATCGCCCTTGTCGAACCAGTCGGTGCGCCACGCGACCACCACGAGCAGGGCGACGAGGGCGAGCAGGAGACCGACCACCAGCCACGGTGCGTCGAGGAACGCGATGAACAGCAGCGACCCGGCCTCGGTGAGGCTGCAGAATCCGGCGACCGCGGGGCCGCCGACGAGCGGCAGCGCGACGGCGTCCGGACGGCCCTGCTCGTCCTGCCAGGTCACCGGGTGCGCCCACTGCGTCTTGGTGTTGGGGCCGGTCGGTCCGTTGTTGAACGACGGCGCCTTCTGACCCCACCGCCCGGTGAAGCTGAGCCACTCGAACCCGGCGGTCGGGGTGGACGGCAGCACCACGACCGACGGGCGCACGACCGTCGCCGGCACGAGCGTGTTGTCGCACCCGAAGCCCGCCGCAGCGCTCTTCCCGAACCACTGCGCCTGCGTGTAGTACGCCGCGTGCGACCCCTGCCCCGGGTAGACCGCCACGTGGTCGCCGTCCTTGTGCAGCTTGGGGTCGTCCCAGGCGGCCACCTCGGAGCCCTCGTGCTGCGCGAAAGCGACTCTCGTGGGCGAGGTGCGCAGCGCGGCCTCGGCGGTCGGCGCGTCGAAGAGCAGCTGGATCATCTCCCAGTCGCCCTCGTGCTTGTCGTTCCAGTCGTTGTACACCCAGAAGAACCAGTACTGGAGCGCGACCGTGCCCGGGTGCTCGCTGTCGGTCGCCACCCGCGCGTAGACGCTCGCCGGCTTGCCGGACCCGATCTGGTGGAACCACGTGTCGTAGGAGCAGCCGGGGTCGAGCGGGTTGCCCGGGAGGTCGAGGTACCACCCGTCGCCCTTGCCGGCGAGGGCGGCGGCCGTGGGCGCGACGATCGACTGGCCCCCGGGCCCGCGCAGCACGACGTCGTCACGCCCGAGCACGGTCGTGACCGCGGTGGGCAGGTACGGCTCGCCCTCGGCGCACGGACGGTCCTGCGCACGGATCACCACGACAGGGGCGTAACGCTGCGCCAGCTGCGTGGCTGCGTCGGTGCTGTCGGCGTACGACGGCCCCGCGAACGCGAGGGACGCGAGCACCACGAGGCCGCCGGCCAGCGCGGCGACGAGGTGACGGGGCACGGGACCTCCTCCGGTGCAGACCCGAGGAAGTGTGCCCGACGGCGTGCGAGGCCGCCTGCCCGACGCCCCGAGAGATCGCCGCGTGCGAGAGACGCCCGCGAAGCGTGGTAGCGTGAAGCAGGTTGCTACAGCAGTTCCTCGAACGTTCTTCGGACGCCCGCGGATCGACTCCGCTGGGCGTCCTCGCTTTTCCCCCTGAGTCTCAGGTGGTTGAGGACACATCGGCGGCAACTTGCGAAGGCGACGTCCGCCTCCGCCCCTTGCTACTGAAGAGGAACAGTCATGGTCAACGGAACAGTGAAGTGGTTCAACAGCGAGAAGGGCTTCGGCTTCATCGCCCCCGAGGACGGCAGTGCCGACGTGTTCGTGCACTTCTCCGCGATCGCGTCGTCGGGCTACCGCTCGCTCGAGGAGAACCAGAAGGTCACCTTCGACGTCACGCAGGGCCAGAAGGGCCCGCAGGCGGAGAACGTCACGCCTCTCTAGGCCTCGCACGCCCAGACGGCCCCCTCGGCCGTCGACACACGTGGACCGTCCCTTCGGGGGCGGTCCACGTGCTCGTCGTGGGCACCACGACGACGGGTGGGCTCACCCGGCTCGGGCGGCGGCCTACAGGTCGAGACCGGCCCAGCGCACGCAGTGCCAGCCGTCGGCGTCGCGCTCGAGCTCGACGAGGTCGCAGTTGTCGAGCAGGTGCCCGACGACGACCTCGGCCGAGAGGTTGCTGCACAGCACAGGTGCGGCGATCGCGATGGCGCCGCCGTGCGACACGACCACCGAGATCCCGTCCGGGTTCTCGTCGGCCACGAGGTCGAACGACGCACGCATGCGCGCCACGATCGACTCGCCCGACTCGCCGCCCTCGAAGCCCGCCGACAGGTCGCCGTCACGCATCCAGCGGCCGAACACCTCGGCGGCCACCGGCGCCACGTCGTCGTCGTGCACGCCCTCGTGGATGCCGACGTCGAACTCCTCGACGCCGGGGAGCGTGCGCACCGGCACCGCGAGGACCTCGGCGATCTCGGTCGCCGTCTGCTGCGCGCGCGGGATGCGGGAGGCGTAGAGCGCCGTGACGCCGCCACGTTCGCGGAACGACTCCCCCGCTGCACGCGCCTGCGCGCGGCCCTTCTCGGTCAACGGGTAGCCGACGTGCGCGCTCGTCCACACGTTGGCGACGTTGCCCTCGCTCTCGCCGTGCCGCAGCACCCAGACCCGTGCTGCCGTCATGACGGCTCGACAGCGAGCCGAGGGAGACCGTTCGCGACACGGACCTCGTCGAGCACGCGGGCCATGATCGCCGTGGCGTCGTAGTCCTTGGGAGTGAAGACAGCGGCGACCCCGAGCCCGTGCAGGGTGTCGGCGTCGTCGTCGGGGATGATGCCGCCGACCACGACGGGCACGTCGTCGAGCCCGGCTGCGCGCAGACCGTCGAGCACCAGCGGGACGAGCTCGAGGTGGCTGCCGGACAGGATCGAGAGGCCGACGACGTCGACGTCCTCCTCGACGGCCGCGGCCACGATCTGCTCGGGAGTGAGCCGGATGCCCTGGTAGACGACCTCGAAGCCGGCGTCGCGGGCGCGCACGGCGATCTGCTCGGCGCCGTTGCTGTGCCCGTCGAGTCCGGGCTTGCCGACGAGCATGCGCAGGCGGGAGCCGAGCACCTCCTCGGTGGAGGCGACCGCGGTGCGGACCTCGGTGAGCTCCTCGGTGGGCGTGGCGAGTCCGACGACGCCGGCGACGCCGGTGGGTGCGCGGTACTCGCCGAACACGCTGCGCAGTGCGCCGGACCATTCGCCGGTGGTGACGCCGACGCGGGCGCAGGCGAGCGTGGCGTCCATGAGGTTGTCGGTGCCCGAGGCGGCCGCGCACAGCGCTTCCAGCGCCGCTTCGACCGCGGCGGGGTCGCGCTGGGTCTGCCACGTCTCGAGCCGTGCGACGGCCGCGGCCTCGACCGCGGGGTCGACGGACTGGATCGCTGCACCGAGGTCGGCGGTGAGCGGGTTGACCTCGGTGGAGGTGAATGCGTTGACGCCCACGACGACCTCGTCGCCGGACTCGACGCGGGCGCGGCGAGCCGCGTGCGAGGCGACGAGCTGGCTCTTCATGTAGCCGGACTCGACCGCGGTGACCGCGCCGCCGAGCTCCTGCACCTTGTCGATCTCGGCCTTGGCCTTGGCGACCAGGTCCTCGACCTTGGCCTCCACGACCAGCGACCCGGTGAACAGGTCGTCGTAGTCGAGCAGGTCGGACTCGTAGGCCAGCACCTGCTGGATGCGCAGCGACCACTGCTGGTCCCACGGCCGCGGCAGTCCGAGCGCCTCGTTCCACGCCGGGAGCTGCACGGCACGGGCGCGGGCGTCCTTCGAGAGGGTGACGGCGAGCATCTCGAGCACGATGCGCTGCACGTTGTTCTCCGGCTGCGCCTCGGTGAGCCCGAGGGAGTTGACCTGCACGCCATAGCGGAACCGGCGCGCCTTGTCGTCGGTCACGCCGTAGCGCTCGCGCGTGACGTCGTCCCAGATGCGCACGAAGGCGCGCATCTTGCACATCTCCTCGACGAACCGGACGCCAGCGTTGACGAAGAAGGAGATCCGGGCGACGACGTCGCCCATCGCGGACACCTCGACCTGGCCGGAGTCGCGGACCGCGTCGAGCACCGCGATCGCCGTGCACATCGCGTAGGCGATCTCCTGCTCGGGCGTCGCCCCGGCCTCCTGCAGGTGATAGCTGCAGATGTTGATCGGGTTCCACTTCGGCACGTCGCGCACGGTCCACGCGATCATGTCGGTGATCAGCCGCAGCGACGGCCTGGGCGGGAACACGTAGGTGCCGCGTGACAGGTACTCCTTGATGATGTCGTTCTGCGTCGTGCCCGACAGCGCCGAGAGCGGAGCGCCCTGCTCCTCCGCCACCGTCGCGTAGAGCGCGAGCAGCCACATCGCCGTCGCGTTGATCGTCATCGACGTGTTCATCGAGTCCAGCGGGATCCCGTGGAACAGGGCACGCATGTCGCCCAGGTGCGACACCGGCACCCCGACCTTGCCCACCTCGCCGCGGGCGAGCACGTCGTCAGGGTCGAACCCGCACTGCGTCGGAAGGTCGAACGCCACCGACAGCCCGGTCTGGCCCTTCTCCAGGTTGCGCCGGTAGAGCGCGTTCGACTCGGTCGCCGAGCTGTGCCCGGCGTAGGTCCGCATCAACCACGGCTTGTCGCGCACGATTCCTCCTGGCCCGCCTTCCGGCTCGACCTACTGCGAGTGGTCGTAGAAACCGCGGCCGCTCTTGCGGCCGAGGTCGCCCGCGGCGACCATGCGGCGCAGCAGCTCCGGCGGCGCCCACTTCTCGTCCTGGGTGTCGAGGTACACGTTGTTCGACGCGTTGAGCATGATGTCGACGCCGGTGAGGTCGGCGGTCTCGAGCGGGCCCATCGCGTGGCCGAAGCCGAGGCGGCAGGCGATGTCGATGTCCTCCGCGCTCGCGACGCCCGACTCGAGGAGGCGCACGGCCTCCATCGACAGCACGGTGATGAGGCGCGTGGTGACGAAGCCGGCCACGTCGCGGTTCACGACGATGCAGGTCTTGCCGACGCCCTCGGCGAAGGTTCGCGCCGCGTCGAGCGCCGCGTCCGACGTCTTGAAGCCGCGAACCAGCTCGCACAGGCGCATCATCGGCACGGGCGAGAAGAAGTGCGTGCCGACGACGGACTCCGGGCGCGAGGTGACGGCCGCGATCGACGTGATCGGGATCGCCGACGTGTTCGACGCGAGCACCGCGTCGTCCTTGCACAGGCGGTCGAGCTCGCGGAAGACCTCGGCCTTGATCTCGAGCTTCTCGAACACGGCCTCGACCACGAGGTCGACGTCAGCGACCGCGTCGAGGTCGGTCGTGGTCGTGATGCGCGCGAGCGCCGCGTCCATGTCGTCCTGCGACAGGCGGCCCTTCTCGACGAACTTGGCGTAGGACCCGCGGATCGCACCGAGGCCGCGCTCGAGCGCCTCGGGCGTCACGTCACGCAGGACGACGTCGTACCCCGCCTGGGCCGCGACCTGCGCGATGCCACCGCCCATGAGCCCCGCACCGATCACCGCCACGCGCTGCGCCACGAGATGACTCCTTCGTCCGATCGTTGCACGTCCATGCTTTCCGCCCCCACTCTACGACCCGGCTGGCGGGCCGCGGCACCGAGGTCGACCATGGCCCCGTGCAGTACACGAGCGCGTCGTTCCTCGTGGGCCCGCTGATCGCCTTCGGCGTCGTCGGGATCTTCGTGCTGCTCCTGCGCTGGACCTACCGTCGAGGCGGCTCGGTCGTGGCGCGACCAGGCCGGTCGGGTCGCGCCGACGACTACGGCGCCCTCGTCGCCATCGCCTCCCCCGCCACCTACGCCGAGGGCGAGATCGTCCGCCGCACGCTCGAGGACGCGGGAGTGCGCGCCAACCTCGCGAGCACGCTCGACGGGCCACTCGTGCTGGTGTTCCCGGAGGACGCCGACCGCGCTCGGGCGATCCTCGCGCGCGCCTGAACCCGCTCAGGCCAGTGCGTTGACCTGCACCCGGGTGACGTCGGCGCCGAGGCGCACCAGGTCGTCGACGAAGCCCTCGTAACCACGGTCGACGTGGTGCGGCTCGTAGACGGTGGTGGCGCCGTCGGCCACGAGCCCGGCCAGGACGAGGCCGGCGCCGGCTCGGATGTCGGCCGCCTCGACCGGGGCGCCCGACAGCGACTCCTTGCCGCGGACCATCGCGTGGTGGCCGTCGGTGCGCACGTCGGCGCCGAGGCGCACCATCTCGTTGACGAACCGGAACCGCGCCTCGAACAGGTTCTCGGTCACCATCGCCGCGCCGCGGGCGATCGAGTTGAGCGCGATGAACTGCGGCTGCAGGTCGGTGGGGAACCCCGGGTAGGGCAGCGTCACGACGTCGACGGCGCGCGGGCGGTCGTGGCAGCGCACCCGGAACCCGCCGTCGAGCTCGTCGACCTGAGCACCGGCGCAGACCAGCTTGTCGAGAGCGATCTCGAGGTGGTCGGCGCGCCCGCGGTGCACGGTGACGTCGCCCCGCGTCATGACGGCGGCGACCGCCCAGGTGCCCGCGACGAGTCGGTCGGGGACGGTCACGTGCTCGACGGGCGACAGCGTCTCGACGCCCTCGATCTCGAGGGTCGACGTGCCGACGCCGCCGATCTGGGCGCCCATCGCCTGCAGCATCGTGCAGATGTCGACGATCTCCGGCTCGCGGGCCGCGTTGTCGATGACGGTCGTGCCGTCGGCGAGCACCGCGGCCATGAGCAGGTTCTCGGTGGCCCCGACCGACGGGAAGTCGAGCCACACCGGCGCCCCGTGCAGCCGGGCGTCGCGCGTGGCGATGAGGTATCCGTGCTCGCTGCGCACGGTCGCGCCGAGCCGCTCGAGACCGGCCACGTGCATGTCGAGGCCGCGGCTGCCGATGTTGTCGCCGCCCGGCAGCGCGACGTCGGCCTCGCCGCAGCGCGCGAGCAGCGGCCCGAGCACGTTGATCGAGGCCCGCAGCCGGCGCACGAGGTCGTAGTCGGCCTTGTGGTGCGGCACCTCGGGCACGGTGATGGTGACGGTGCGGGCGAGGGTGTCGTGCACGACGTCGCACCCGAGCCGGCGCAGCAGCTCGGCCATGTACTCGACGTCGAGGATGCTCGGCACCTCGTGCAGCACGGTCGTGCCCTCGGCGAGCAGCGAGGCCGCCATGAGCTTGAGCACGCTGTTCTTCGCGCCCGTGACCCGGACCTCCCCGTCCAGGCGGGCCCCCCCGACGATCCGAAACGCCTCCACGGGCCGAACCTTAGGCCACCACGACGCGGGTGAGGCCACCCGTCGCAGTGGATCTGCGGGGTCTGCGCAGGTCACGGGGACGCCGTAGGCTCCCGGTATGGTCAACCTCACTCGGATCTACACGCGCACGGGCGACGACGGCACCACGGCTCTCGGCGACCTGTCCCGGGTGAGCAAGAACGACCTGCGCCTGCTGGCCTACGCCGACACCGACGAGGCCAACTCCGCGATCGGCGTCGCGCTGGCGCTCGGGGGGCTCTCCGACGACGTGCGGGCCCTCCTGACCCGCGTGCAGAACGAGCTCTTCGACGTCGGTGCCGACCTGTGCACGCCGGTGGTCGAGAACCCCGGGTACCCGCCGCTGCGGGTCGAGCAGGCCTACGTCGAGCGCCTCGAGGCCGCCTGTGACGAGTACAACGAGGCGCTGGCCCCGCTGCGCTCGTTCGTGCTCCCGGGCGGCACGCCCGGCAGCGCGCTGCTGCACGTCGCCCGCACCGTCGTACGGCGCTCGGAGCGGGCCACCTGGGCCGCGCTCGAGGCCCACGGCGACACGATGAACCCGCTCACGGCGACCTACCTCAACCGGCTCTCGGACCTGCTGTTCATCCTCTCTCGCCATGCCAACCTCGACGCCGGCGGCGACGTCACCTGGAAGCCCGGCGGCGACCGCTGACCCCGGTCTAGGGGCGGAGGTTGCGGCCGCCTCCCGCGGCGAGGGCGGTGGCGATCTCGTCGAGGACGGCGTCCCACTCGTCCTGCGGCATCGGCGGCAGCGTGTCGCACCAGTCGGACTGCGACGAGCCGCGCAGCTGCAGGACGCCCTCGGGGCGGGCGCAGAACCACACGTGCAGGTGCGAGCCGCCGTCGCCGATCTTCATGACGTGCACGCGGGCGATCCCGCCGAGCGCCATGAGGATGCGCTCGAGCCGCACGGACAGGATCCCGAGCTCGCCGGCCAGCGCGTCGTCGAGGTCGGTCGAGTCGAGGTGCGCCAGCGGCTGCAGCAGCACGACCGGGATCGGAGTCGACCTCAGGGGCACGAGCTTCCACCGGTCGTCGGCCCAGATCGCACGGTCGAGGCCGCCCCCGCACGAGTCGCACGGCCGACCCCCCTCACCGGTGCGCGGCGGCTCGGGGAGCACGGGGTCCTCGAGGTGCTTGACCCGCAGGTCGCCCTCGAACGGGAAGATGTCCCACTCGGTCACGTCGGGCAGCGCGAGGCGTCCGTCTGCGTCCTCGGCAGCGCGCACCCGCGCCATCAGCCGCGCCGTGCGCGGGTGGATCTCAGGGCTCGTCGACGCGGCGCTCACCCGGTGACTCTAGGCCGGTCATCGGCCACCTGCGACCGTGGTGCGACCGGCCACCCATGCGTCTCAAGAGCACGAGTCCGGGTCGCCGGACACAAGAAGGGTGCTGGGGTGCTCCGGGTCAGCCGCCGACGCGGTGGCCGCCGGAGGTGTCGGCCGCGTGCTGCTTGTGCTGATCGGCGATGGCCACCTTGAGGCGGGTCTCGGCGCGCGAGATCGCGGCCATCTCGTCCTCGGTGTCGGCGCCTGCGGCCTTGGCGCGCTCGAGAGCCTGCTGCGCACGGTCGATGTCGATCTCGCCGGAGAGCTCGGCGCTCTCGGCGAGGATCGAGACGTCGTCGGAGTCGACCGAGAAGAACCCGCCGTGCACCGCGGCGAGGATCACGCGACCGTCGGTCGTGGTGATCCGCACCGGGCTGTCGGCGAGGAGCGCGAGCACGGGCTCGTGCTGGGGCAGGATGCCGATCTCGCCGTCGAGCGTCTTGGCGACCACCATCGACGCCTGGCCCGACCAGATCTTGCGGTCGACCGCGACGAGGCTGACGTTGAGCTCACCCATGGTCAGCCGGCCAGCTTCGCGGCGTTCTTCTCGACGTCCTCGACACCGCCGCAGAGGAAGAACGCCTGCTCGGGCAGGTGGTCGTACTCGCCCTCGCACAGCGCCTTGAACGACGCGATGGTCTCCTCGACCGGCACGAACGAGCCCGGCTGACCGGTGAACTGCTCGGCCACGAAGAGGTTCTGCGAGAGGAATCGCTGGATGCGACGGGCCCGGCCGACGAGGATCTTGTCCTCCTCGGAGAGCTCGTCGATGCCGAGGATCGCGATGATGTCCTGCAGGTCCTTGTAGCGCTGCAGGATCTCCTTGACCCGCGCGGCGACCCGGTAGTGCTCCTCACCGATGTAGCGCGGGTCGAGGATGCGCGAGGTCGAGTCGAGCGGGTCGACCGCGGGGTAGATGCCGAGCTCGGAGATCGGGCGGCTCAGCGTCGTGGTCGCGTCGAGGTGCGCGAACGTCGTCGCGGGAGCCGGGTCGGTGAGGTCGTCGGCGGGCACGTAGATCGCCTGCAGCGAGGTGATCGAGTGACCGCGCGTCGAGGTGATGCGCTCCTGCAGCTGGCCCATCTCGTCGGCGAGCGTGGGCTGGTAGCCCACCGCCGACGGCATGCGGCCGAGCAGCGTCGAGACCTCGGAGCCGGCCTGCGTGAAGCGGAAGATGTTGTCGATGAACAGCAGCACGTCCTGCTTCTGCACGTCGCGGAAGTACTCCGCCATCGTGAGCGCCGAGAGCGCCACGCGAAGGCGGGTGCCCGGCGGCTCGTCCATCTGGCCGAAGACCAGGGCGGTCTTGTTGATGACGCCCGACTCGGTCATCTCACCGAAGAGGTCGTTGCCCTCGCGGGTGCGCTCGCCGACGCCGGCGAACACCGACACACCACCGAAGTTCTCGGCGACGCGGTTGATCATCTCCTGGATGAGGACCGTCTTGCCGACACCGGCACCGCCGAACAGGCCGATCTTGCCGCCCTTGACGTACGGAGTGAGCAGGTCGATGACCTTGATGCCGGTCCAGAAGACCTCGGTCTTGCTCTCGAGCTGGTCGAAGCTCGGCGCCTGGGCGTGGATGCCGCGACGCTCGGTGATCGTCAGCGACGACTCCGGGACGTCGAGCGGGATGCCGAGGGTGTTCCAGACGTGCCCGAGGGTCACGTCGCCGACGGGCACGCTGATCGCGTCGCCGGTGTCGCGCACGTCGGCGCCGCGGACGAGGCCGTCGGTGGGCTGCATGGAGATCGTGCGCACCATGTTGTCGCCGATGTGCTGCGCGACCTCGAGGGTGAGCGTGCGGTTGGCAACCTCACCCTCGCCCTGGTCGCCCATGTTCACGTCGACGTGCAGCGCGTTGTACAGCTCCGGCATCGCCTCGACGGGGAACTCCACGTCGACGACC
>Ga0302299_10000159_pt1 | contig 31874 bp, 32 predicted proteins | sample III_Fen_N3_4_FD_198795 | JGI IMG/M metagenome (GOLD analysis project Ga0302299, IMG submission 198795) | Peat permafrost microbial communities from Stordalen Mire near Abisko, Sweden - III_Fen_N3_4 | ecosystem: Environmental > Terrestrial > Soil > Wetlands > Permafrost | place: Sweden: Abisko...
CCACCCCGGCATGTCGCAGCCCGGCCTCGCCTAGAGTCGGCGGTCCGATGACCACTGCCGCCCACGCCTCGCACCTCTCTCCGGCCTATCCGGCCCGTGCCGCCCGCGGCACCGCAGCCCGGCTGCGTGCGTGGCAGCAGGCAGCCCTCGACGCCTACCTGCGCCACGAGCCGCGCGACTTCCTCACCGTCGCGACGCCCGGCGCCGGCAAGACGACGTACGCGCTGCGCCTGGCCGGCGAGCTGCTCGACCGACGCGTCGTCGAGCGCGTGATCGTGGTGGCGCCCACCGAGCACCTCAAGACCCAGTGGGCCCAGGCCGCCGCCGCGGTCGGCATCTCGCTCGACCCGGAGTTCTCCGGCTCGCGCGCCATGACCAGCAGCGACCACCTCGGCATCGCCGTCACCTACGCCGGGGTCGCGGCCAACCCGCTGCTCTACCGGCGTCGTGTCGAGGACCGGCGCACCCTCGTCATCCTCGACGAGGTGCACCACGCCGGCGACTCGCTGTCGTGGGGCGAGTCGGTGCGCGAGGCGTTCGAGCCGGCGACCAAGCGGCTGGCCCTCACCGGGACGCCGTTCCGCAGCGACGTCAACCCGATCCCGTTCGTGAGCTACGCACCGGGGGCCGACGGCGTCCCGCGCAGCGCCGCCGACCACACCTACGGCTACGGCGACGCGCTGCGCGACAACGTCGTGCGCCCGGTGATGTTCCTCGCCTACAGCGGTCGCATGCGCTGGCGCACGCGCGCCGGCGACGAGGCCAGCGCCGTGCTCGGCGCCGACCAGGCCAAGGACGTGACGCAGCAGGCGTGGCGCACGGCCCTCGACCCGCAGGGCGAGTGGATCCCGCAGGTGCTGCGCGCCGCCGACCGGCGCCTCACCGAGATGCGCAAGCACGTGCCCGACGCCGCCGGCCTCGTCATCGCGAGCGACCAGACCAAGGCGCGTGCCTACGCCAGGCAGCTGGAGGCCATCACCGGCCAGAAGCCCACCGTCGTGCTGTCCGACGACCCCGGTTCGGGCGGGCGCATCAGCGCGTTCGGCGCGAGCAACGACCGCTGGATGGTCGCGGTGCGCATGGTGAGCGAGGGCGTCGACGTGCCTCGTCTCATGGTCGGCGTCTACGCGACCTCGGCGTCCACCCCGCTCTACTTCGCCCAAGCGGTCGGCCGCTTCGTGCGTGCGCGTCGGCGCGGCGAGACGGCGAGCGTGTTCCTGCCGAGCGTCCCGGTGCTGCTCAAGCTGGCCGGCGAGCTCGAGGAGGAGCGCGACCACGTCCTCGGCCGGCGCCTCGACGGCACCTGGAGCGAGGAGGACGTGCTCGTCGCCCGGGCCCTGCAGCAGCGCGACACCCCCGACCTGCTCGACGACCAGCTCTCGTTCGAGGCCCTCGAGAGCGAGGCCACCTTCGACCGGGTGCTGTTCGGCGACGACGAGTTCGGTGCCGGCGTCGGCCCGGGCACGGCCGAGGAGGAGGAGTTCCTCGGGATCCCGGGGCTCCTCGACGCCGACCAGGTGAGCGACCTGCTGCGCTCGCGCGGTCGCGCCCCGAAGGCCGCCCCCGAGGTGGTCGTGGTCGACATCCGCGCGCTCAAGCGCGAGCTCGGCGACTGCGTGCGCGGCTACGCGCGCCAGACGGGCACGTCGCAGGCCGCGGTGCACGCCGACCTGCGGCGGGTGTGCGGCGGCCCGGAGGTGCCGCGGGCCAGCGCCGCCGAGCTGAGCGCGCGCATCGAGAAGGTGCGCGGCTGGGCGGTCGGACGCCGTTGAGGCGTCCCCGCGTCCGGTGAGGTCACGGAACGGTTCCGATGCGCTGTGCGCGCGGCCTCGGGGGCACTCCGCGTCGGGGGCGACGGTCGGTGTTTGGCAGAATGCCCGCAGGCGCGGGACTCCCTCGCGCGATCCCGGAGGTTCATCGTGCGCCGCTCCCTGCTGGCGATCGCCCCTGCAGCCGCTCTGCTCCTCGCAGCGTGCGGCTCGTCGTCGGGCGGATCGTCGTCCTCGTCCGCGTCGAGCACCGCCTCGGCGTCGTCGACCTGCTCGCCCGCCTCGCTGCAGACCATCCAGTCGGGTGCGCTCACCGTGGCCACCGGCGACCCGGCCTACCCGCCGTGGGTCGAGGACAACAAGCCCGAGAGCGGCAAGGGCTTCGAGGCCGCCGTCGCGTACGCCGTGGCCAAGAAGCTCGGCTACACCGACGCCCAGGTCACGTGGGTGCGCACCGGGTTCGACGACGCCGTCAAGCCTGGCCCGAAGACCTTCGACTTCAACATCCAGCAGTACTCGATCACCGACGAGCGCAAGAAGGCCGTCGACTTCTCGTCGTCGTACTACGACCTCACCCAGGCCGTCATCACCTACGAGGGCAGCTCGATCGCCGGCGCGACCACGGTCGCTGCGCTCAAGGACGCCAAGCTCGGCGCGGCCGTGGGCACGACGTCGCTCAAGGCCATCAGCGACGTGATCCAGCCGACCAACCAGGCTCAGGTCTTCAACGACAACGCCGCCGCGGTCACGGCGCTGAAGAACAAGCAGATCGACGGCATGGTCGTCGACCTCCCCACGGCCTTCTACCTCGTGGGTGCGGAGATCGACAAGGGCAAGATCGTCGGCCAGCTGCCGAACACGGCTGACAAGCAGGAGCAGCTCGGTCTGCTCCTCGCGAAGAACAGCCCGCTCACCACCTGCGTGACGCAGGCCGTCGACGCCCTGCGCACCGACGGCACGCTCGCGCAGCTGCAGGACCAGTACCTCGCCCAGGCCGGGGCACCCGTCCTCAAGTGACAGACGACACCTCCTCGGGGGCCGCACCTTCTGGTGCGGCCCCCGAGGCATGGGTGCCATCGGCGATCGAGCTCGAGCGGCGCGCGATCCGCAAGCGCCTCGACCGGCGCCGGATCGCCGTCGCGGCGGCCTCGTCCATCGTCGTCATCGGCGGTCTCGTGGCCATCGTGGTCACGTCGCCGGGATGGCCCACGTTCCAGCAGACGTTCTTCGACTGGGGCTACGCGCGCGAGGTGCTGCCCGGGATCGCCGAGGGCTTCAAGGTCGACCTCGTGGTCGTCTTCTTCTCGACGATCCTTATCGCCGCGATGGCCATGGCGATCGCGCTGCTGCGCACCACGCGCGCGGCCGCGTTCGCACCGTTCCGCATCCTCGCGACCCTCTACGTCGACCTGTTCCGCGGCATCCCGTTGCTGCTCGTCCTCTACCTGATCGGTTTCGGCCTTCCCGCGCTGGGCATCTCGTGGCTGCCCACGAACCCCGCGGTGCTCGGCACGATCGCGATCAGCGTGACCTACTCGGCCTACGTCGCCGAGGTGATCCGCTCGGGCATCCTGTCGATCCATCCGAGCCAGCGCGCCGCGGCCCGCTCGCTCGGGCTGACACAGAGCCAGACCATGCGCCACGTGGTGCTGCCTCAGGCGCTGCGCCGCGTGGTGCCGCCGCTGCTCAACGACTTCGTGTCGCTGCTCAAGGACGTCAGCCTCGTGTCGGTGCTCGGCGTGGTCGAGGGCGTGCGCCGCGCGCAGATCTACAACGCCGAGAGCTTCAACTACACGCCTTACGTCGTGGCGGCGATCCTGTTCCTCATCCTCACGATCCCGCTCACGCGGTTCACCGACCATGTGCTCGCGCGCTCGATCGCCCGCCAGAACGCGCAGGGCAACGCATGAGCGCCACGCCGGCCACGCCCGTCCTCGAGCTGCGCAGCGTGCGCAAGTCGTTCGGTACCGAGCTCGTGCTCCGCGACGTCGACCTGGTGGTGGCGGAGCACACGGTCACGGTGCTCATCGGCTCGAGCGGCTCGGGCAAGTCGACCCTGCTGCGCTGCGTCAACCAGCTCGAGCAGATCGACGACGGCGTCGTGCTCTTCGACGGCATCGACATCGCCGACCCGAGGGTGTCGCACGACGACGTGCGCAAGCGGATCGGCATCGTGTTCCAGGCGTTCAACCTGTTCCCGCACATGACGGTGCTCGACAACATCACGCTCGCCCCTCGTCGTGTGCACGGCGTCGGGCGTGCCGAGGCCGAGGCGCGCGCTCTCGAGCTGCTCGAGCGCTTCACCCTGGCCGACAAGGCCTCGCAGTACCCCGACCGGCTCTCCGGCGGCCAGCAGCAGCGGGTGGCGATCGTGCGCGCGCTCACCGTGTCGCCGCGCCTCATGCTCTTCGACGAGGTCACCTCCGCGCTCGACCCGGTGCTGGTCAACGAGGTGCTCGCGGTGGTGCGCGACCTGAGGGTCGACGGCATGACGATGGTCATCGCCACCCACGAGATGGGCTTCGCCACCCAGGTCGCCGACGAGGTCTGCTTCCTGTCCGGCGGCGTCATCGTGGAGAGGGGGACGCCCGAGCAGGTCATCCGCGAGCCGCGCGACCCGCGCACGCGCGAGTTCCTGCGCCGCGTCCACGAGGCAGGCCGCCTCTGATCCTCAGCGTGCCCCGGGTGTCCGCATGACTGCCGCTATCGACACCGACCACCGGCGTGTCGTGCGGATGAGGACAGTTACGCGGGGAACCGGTCTCGGGACACGCGCGCGCGGGCGGGGTCAGGGTCCCCTTGGTCGCGGCGCCGACCTCCTACCCTGGGGTGCGGTGCGGCCACCGGGCCGTGCTCGAACGAAGGAGTTCGAGATGTCCACGACCGAGATGAGTCCCGGCGAGCGCGACTCCCTCGCGCAGGTCGGTCGCAGCTGGTGGGTCCTGCTCTTCGTCGGCGTCGTGACGGTCCTGCTCGGGCTGTTCACGCTGTTCTGGACCGACAAGGCGATCAACGTGATCGCGGTCCTGTTCGGCATCTACCTGCTCGTGAGCGGCATCTTCCAGATCGTCGCCGCGTTCGGCGACTCGCAGCACAAGGCGCTGCTCGTGATCTCCGGCCTGCTCTCGGTGGTCCTCGCGGTCTACCTGTTCAAGGCCGTGCACCGCGACTACTCCGCCGAGATCCTCGCGCTGTTCGTCGGGATCGCCTGGTTGTTCCGCGGCATCATCGAGCTCGTCGTGGGCCTGCAGGCGTCCAAGAGCGAGGGCCGCTCGTACATGATCTGGGGCGGGGTCCTGCTCATCGTCGGCGCGATCGTCGTGTTCGTCTGGCCGAGCCTCGCCGTCACGACCCTGTTCGTCATCGCAGGCATCATGCTGCTGATCCTCGGGCTCAGCGAGATCGTGGGCGCCTTCCAGGTCAAGAAGCTCGCGGCGGTCTGACGCCGCTGCTCGTCACCGCGCCGCCGCCGGGCTCCCGGCGGCGGCGCCGTGCGTCGCGGGCTCGTCGCGCCGGGGTGCCGGAGGTGTTGCCTCGGACACGTCGCGGGTCGCGCGTGCAGCGCGCATCCCGCCCCGGATATCGGGCAGAGTGAGGCCGGGACGACGCGTCGGCGCCGTGCACCCGATCGGAGGTGGGACATGGTCGCCGAGACGAGTCAGACGCTCGACCGCGGCCTCACCGTCCTCGAACTGCTCTCGGAGTCACCGGACGGCCTCACGGTCACCGAGATCGCCCATCGCCTCGGTGTCTCGCGCACCGTGGTCTACCGGCTCGTGGTCACCCTCGAGCAGCACGCGCTGCTGCGACGCGGCGGCGACGGCCGGTGCCGGCTCGGCATGGCCGTGCTGGCGCTCGCTCGACAGGTGCAGCCGGTGCTGCGCGAGGCCGCGGTGCCTGCGCTGCGCCGCCTCGCCGACTCCACCGGTGCCACGTCGTACCTCAGCGTCGTCGACGGCCACGACACCCTCGCGGTGGCGGTCATCGAGCCCTCGCGATCGGACTTCCACGTGGCCTACCGGGTCGGCGCCCGTCACCCGCTCGACCGCGGCGCCTCGGGCAAGGCCGTCCTCGCCGCTCGCGCGAGCGGCGGCCGCCCCTTCGACCCCGGTTGGGTCGTGTCGACCGGCGAGCTGCAGCCCGGCGCGTTCGGCGTCGCCTCGCCGCTGCTCGGCGTGGCCGGCATCGAGGCGTCGGTCGGCGTCGTCACGCTGTCGGACATGTCGATCGACGACGTCGGACCCAAGGTGCTGCGCGCAGCCGGCGAGGTCTCCCGCGCCCTGCGCTGACCCGCGGCGCCGTCGGTGCGTCCTCAGCCCGGGGCGGAGCCCGCGGCGGGCCTACAGCAACGGTCCGGTCAGTAGCAGCCGGTCATCGTGGTCGGCACGAGGTCGACCGCGGCGCGCGTGGCGCCCTGCGAGTAGCCCGACCTCGGGACGTCGAGCACGGCGAAGATGCGCAGCCGGCCGTCGGGCCCTCGCGCGTAGCCCGCGAGCCCGATCGCGTCGTGCAGCGTGCCGGTCTTCGCGAAGACCCTGCCCGCCGCGCACCTGGTCGGCTTCGAGCGGTAGCGGCCCGCGAGCGTGCCGCTCACCCCCGCCACCGGCAGGTAGCCGCGCAGCGGAGCGAGTTCCGGGTGCGACGACGAGATCGCAAGGCGCAGCAGGCTCACCAGGCCGCGCGCGGTGACCCGGTCGCTGCGCGAGACGCCGCTGCCGTCGTGGAGCGAGAAGCCGCGGACGTCGACGCCGATCCGCGTGAGCGCAGCCAGCTCGGCAGCCGCGGCACCGGCCCACGACCCGGCGTAGCCCTGGGCCACCGCGTTGTCGCGGAAGAGCCGTTCGGCGGTGTCGTTGTCGGAGACGACGAGCATGTGCGCGAGCGCGGCGCCCGAGGTGTTGCCGCGGAAGCGCGCGAGCTCCTTCGCGCCCGAGGCCGCCTTGAGCCGGCCGGTGTAACGGGCGTAGGGCGCGAGGTCGGTGCGCGCCTTGAGCGCGGCGACGAGCGCGGCCGAGAGACGGTTCGTGAAGTACGACGCGGCGTCGACGCTCGTGTCGCTGCTGTGCCTCAGGTCGCGCACGAGCGGCCGCACCGGCGAGACGACGACGGGCGTGTAGTCGGCGGGCCACCCGGGCGCGAGCGAGGCGGGCGCGAAGAGCGTGTCGTCGACGGTGACCGCCACGCGGAAGCGGCTCGGGGTGGCGGGCCGTGTCGACGGCGCGGGCGGCGCCGTCGCGACGAGGGCCTTCGCCGTGGCCGTGGCGAGGCTCGAGAGCTGGCTGCTCGTGAGCATCGGGTCGCCTCCGGCGACGAGCACGATCTCGCGGTCGGTGCGGCCGATCACCACGCGGGTGGGGAAGCGGGTCGAGGTACCGAGGACGGCGAGAGTGGTGACCGCGGTCGCGAGCTTGGTGGTCGACGCGCCGCGCATCGGCGTCGCTGCACCCGTCGACCAGATCGTCGCGCCCGTGACGGGGTCGACGGCCAGGCCGGCGTGCGCGCCGCGAAGGGCCTTGGCCGCGGTCACGCGCCGCGGGATCAGCCGTGCCATGCGCGACACCACGGCGCTCATGGCCGAGACCGGCAGGACGCGTGCGGCGGTGGGCGCCGAGGGCGCGGGCAGCACGGGCGCGGGTGCGGCGTTCGCGCCGGGCGCGACGAGCACGGCACCGAGGCTCGCGGCGGTGACGGTCAGGAGCAGGGCGTGGCGTCTCACCGGTCGACGGTAACCCACGACGTCGCGACCGGTCGCCGTGCGCCGAGGCGGGCGGCGCGTCGGGCGCGCTGGGCCGTCAGGACTCGGCGTCGTCGGCGACCTCGGACACGAGGGGCAGCACCCGGTGCGCCACCTGAGTGGCGAGGGCGACCACCGTGGACGTGCGCGCGACGCCCTCGGTGTGCGCGACGAGGTCGATGACGCGCTGCAGGTCGGCGTTGGTGCGCGCGACGACGCGGCAGAGCAGGTCGCCCGTGCCGGTGATGGTGAGCACCTCGATCACCTCGGGGATGCGTGCGAGACGGGAGCCGATCTCCTCGTGCCCGGGCTGGTCGATCTCGAGGGTGAGGAACGCGGTGACCGGGTAGCCCAGGGCGGCGGGGTCGAGGTCGGGGCCCCAGCCGCGGACCACGCCGCGCGCGGTGAGCTTGTCGAGCCGCGACTGCACCGTGCCGCGTGCCAGGTGCAGGCGCCGGCTCGCCTCCAGGACGCCGATCCGAGGCTCAGCCGTGAACAGGTCGAGGATCGCCGCGTCGATGCTGTCGACCGTCGGCGCATCGGGCATACCGTCCACCCCTTCCCGCCTTCGCTGCACGATATGACCAGCAGTTCGCGGGCAGCGCCAGCACTTCCGAGTGCAATATTCATCACAACTGGTCGCTCTGCGAGGTGAGGCTAACCTCGCTCGGGGCGGTGTCGCGCCGCCGTCCGCCCGCCTCGCGACGCCCTAGGCTTCGCGCCATGTCCATGCAGCCGGGGTGGTACCCGGACCCGTTCTCCAGCGGCGGCTACATCCGCTGGTGGGACGGTCAGCGCTGGGGCCAGTCGACCCTGGCCCCGGCGGTCGAGGCGGGCGCCGTCGCCGATCCCGCCGCCCCCGTGCCGTTTCCTCCGCCCGGCGTCGCGCCCCCGCCCCCTCCGCCACCGGCGTTCGCGCCGACGCCGGGGCCGGCCGGCCTGCCGCTCGACACCGAGGGTCGCCCCGTCCCGGTCGCCAGCTGGGGCTCGCGCGCGATCGCGAAGATCCTGGACTGGATGATCGAGAGCTTCATCGCGGCGCCCTTCGTGCTGTTCGTCGTGCGCGACTCGTTCCTGCGCTTCTGGGACGCCGTGCAGGCGCTTCCCACCGACACCACGACGGTGCCCGACTCGCTCGTGCGCCAGTTCACCACCGACCTCACGTCGCAGGTCACGGTGATCACCGCCGTGACGGTGCTCGTCGGGTTCCTCTACACGGTGCCGCAGGACGCGATCTGGAACCGCACGCTGGGCAAGCGGCTGCTCGGCATCCGGATCCGCCCCAAGGACGTCGACGGACGCCTCGGCTGGACCCGCGCCACCGTGCGATGGCTGGTGTGGACGGGCCTCTCGCTGCCGCTGGGCGGCGTCCTGCTGCTGCTCGACATCCTGTGGCCGCTGTGGGACCAACCCTGGCGCCAGGCCCTGCACGACAAGGCCGCGGGCACCGTGGTCGCGCGCTCGCGCTGACCTCCTCGAGTTCCCGGGCGAACCGGTGTCGACGCGTGGTTAGGTGCGGGCATGAGCAGCGTGTGGGTGCCGGGCGAGCCGGCGACGACGTCGGACGGGCGCGCGCGGTCGCAGTTCCCGGCGGGCTTCCTGTGGGGCACCGCCACGGCGGCGTACCAGATCGAGGGGTCGTCGGACGCCGACGGCAAGGGGCCCTCGATCTGGGACACCTTCACGCACACGCCGGGGAAGGTGCTCGACGACGCGACCGGTGACGTCGCGTGCGACCACTACGTGCGGATGCCGGAGGACGTCGCGCACATCGCCGACCTCGGCACCAACGCCTACCGCTTCTCGGTGTCGTGGCCGCGCGTGGTGCCCGCCGGCAGCGGGGCGGTCGAGCCGCGCGGTCTCGACTTCTACGAGCGCCTCGTCGACCAGCTGCTCGCGCACGGCATCGCGCCGGCGCTCACGCTGTACCACTGGGACCTTCCCCAGGCGCTCGAGGACGCCGGCGGCTGGACCTCGCGCGACACGGCGTACCGCTTCGCCGAGTACGCCGCCGTCGTGGGGGAGCGGCTCGGTGACCGCGTTCGCACGTGGATCACGATCAACGAGGCGGTCGTGATCTCGACGTTCGGCTACGCCTTCGGCACGCACGCGCCGGGCCGGCTGATGCTGTTCGACACGTTCCCCGTCACGCACCACGTGCTGCTCGGGCACGGCCTGGCCGCGCAGGCGCTGCGCGACACCGTGCCGGGCGCGCAGGTGGCGATCACCCACAACCTCTCGCCGGTATGGGGTGCGACCGACAGCGCGGCCGACCAGCGCGCGGTCGCCGGCATGGACGCCATCCAGAACCGGATGTACATGGACCCGTGCCTGCTCGGCGAGTACCCCGACCCCGACGTGGTGGGCCTGCCGATGGACCGCTCGTGCATCCAGGACGGCGACCTCGACATCATCTCCGCGCCGCTCGATGCGATCGGCATCAACTACTACAACCCGACGCTCGTGAAGGCGCCCGGCGAGGGCAACCCGTTCCCGTTCGAGATCGTGCCGATGACTGAGGGCTACGAGCAGACCGACATGGGCTGGCCGGTGGTGCCCGACGGGCTGCGCGAGATCCTCGTGCAGCAGAAGGAGCGGTACGGCGACGCCCTCCCTCCGGTGATGGTGACGGAGAACGGCGTCGCGTTCCCGGACGAGCTCGTCGAGGCCGAGGGCGACGTCGCGCACGTCGACGACCCGCGACGCGTCGAGTACCTGCGCTCGCACATCGGCGCCGTCGGAGAGGCGATCGACGCCGGTGTCGACGTGCGCGGCTACTTCGTCTGGTCGCTCATGGACAACTTCGAGTGGGGTGAGGGCTACCGCCCGCGCTTCGGTCTCCTCTACGTCGACTACCCGACGCAGCGCCGCATCCCCAAGCTGTCGTACGCGTGGTACCGCGAGTTCCTCGGAGGACAGGCATGAGCGCGATGCCCGAGCCGCTCCCGACCCTGCCCGGGGCACTCGAGGAGCCCACGGTCAGGGTGCGCAGCCGCTACATCGGTGCGGTCTTCCTCGCCAACTTCGCCATCGTGCTCGCGTTCTTCACACCGATCCAGAACCTCCTGCCCCGCCTGGCCGAGCAGGCCGACCCGACGAGCAAGGAGGCTGCGCTCGCCTGGATCACCGGCGCCGGTGCCGCGGCGTCGATCATCTTCAACCCGTTGGCGGGCGCGCTGTCCGACCGCACCACGTCGCGGCTGGGACGGCGCAAGCCGTGGGTGCTGTACGGCTCGATCGCCGGAGCGCTCGGCATCGCCGCGCTGACGCTGCAGTCGACCGTGCTCGGCCTCGCCGTCGTGTGGTTCTTCTGCCAGGCGACGATCAACGGCTCCTACGCCGCAGTCACCGCGACCATCCCTGACCAGGTGCCGGTTCCGCAACGAGGAGTCGTTTCCGGCTGGGTGGGAGTCGCGTCGACCGTCGGCGTCGTCGCCGGCGTGATGCTCGTGACGGTGATCGTGACCGACCTCAAGCTCGGCATCCTGCTGACCGCCGCGCTTCTCGTCCTGCTCTGCCTGCCGTTCGTGCTAGGCCTCAAGGACATAACGCTCGACCGCGCGAACCGACCCGAGTTCCACCTCGGCAGCTGGATCCGCGGCTTCTGGGTGTCTCCGCGCGAGTACCCCGACTTCGGCTGGGCGTGGCTCACGCGCTTCCTCATGATGCTCGGCAACTCGATGGCCACGCTCTACCTGCTGTTCTGGCTCAAGGACGAGGTGCACTACTCCGACCCCGGCTTCGGCCAGTTCATCCTCATCGGGCTCTACGCGTTCGGCACCCTCGTGACGGCGGTGGTCTTCGGCTACATCTCCGACAGGTCAGGGCGCCGCAAGATCTACGTCATCTGGGCGACGATCGTCATGGCCGTCTCCGCCGTGATCCTCGCGTTCTTCCCGAACTTCCCCGCCGCGATGCTCGCTGCTCTCATCCTCGGCCTCGGATACGGCAGCTACCTCGCCGTCGACCAGGCGCTCGTGACGCAGGTGCTCCCCGCCGCCATCGACCGCGGTCGCGACCTCGGCGTCATCAACATCGCGAACTCCGCGCCGCAGGTGCTCGCGCCGGTGATCGCCGCCCCCATCGTCACGACGGCGCTGGGGTACACCGGCCTCTACCTGCTGACGGCCTTCGTCACGCTCCTGTCAGCGGTCCTCGTCACCCGCATCAAGAGCGTCCCCTGATCCGACGCCGCCGTCGTCCCGCGCCGTCGCGGCGAACGTGGCCGCGGTGATGCCGCCGCCGTACGGCGCGTACGCGAACCAGCCGCCCTCCGGCGGGTCCTCCTCGAAGGTCGGCAGGTGCCACAGCTCCTGCGCGTCGGCCGCCGCGGCCACGGCCGGTGACAGGTCGACCTCGATCGACGTCTCGGGGATGCCGCGCGCGTCCCAGCGGAGGTAGAGCTGTGCCGGTCCCGGTGGCGGCAACGGGTGCAGCCAGAAGCGGAAGTCGTACGTGAGACCGCCGCCTGAGCCGCCGCACATCGTGAGCGTGAGCTCGTCGGGAGCCGGGTCGGGGGCACCCGGTCGTCCGTAGGCGACGTGGTCGGGGCGCTTCTCCGCGCGACGGCCGTCGCTGCACAGCAGCCCGATGCGCAGGTCGTCGCCCGCCCAGCGGTGCGGGTGGTTCTCGACCGGCGCGTCCGTCTGAGCCGGCGGTGCCGTGAACGCGCGAACCTCGAGCTCGAGGCCGCGCGGGAAGCAGCCGGCGACGCGGAACGTCACCACGGCGTCGTGGGTGCGTGCGAGCACGGCCCGCACGTCGCACGAACCCGGGAGCCAGTGCTCGGGCAGCGCCTCCGGGCTGTCGTAGAAGCGCTGCACCTGGTCGAAGCTGGGCGGATCCTCCGGAGCCTCGGCGAAGAACACGTCAGCTCACACCGGTGAACGACAGGATGCGGGCCCACGCGTCGGTGCACGCGTCGCGCCACTCGGCGAACGCCCGGTCGAAGAACGAGTGCGGCGCTCCGGGGTACACGTGCATCTCGTGCGGCACGCCGTGAGCGGCGAGCCGCGCGTCGAGCGCCTCGAACTCCTCGACGGGTGTCGCGGCGTCGGCACCGCCGACGAGCAGGAGGAGGGGTTTGGCGAACGAGTCCTCGACGTCGGCGAGCATGCCCGGCCGGCCGTAGAAGCCCATGACGCCCGCGAGGTCGAGGTCGCTCGCCGACAGGCGCCACGAGTGGCTGCCACCGAAGCAGAAGCCGAGCGTGTACGTCGGCCCGGCGTTCACGCCGTTGACCCACGCGGAGCTCGCCGCGACGTCGCTCGCGACTCCCTCGGGCGTGAGGGTGCCGATCTCGGACTGCCAGTCGAAGCCGTCGGGGCGCTGAACCGCGCCCTGCGTGCGGCCGAAGTAGTCGAAGGCCACGGCGTGGAAGCCGGCCTCGGCGAAGCGCACCGCGAGCGCCTCGTAGTAGGGGTGCAGCCCGCGCACGTCGGGGAGGATCACGACGTTGCGGCCGTTGGGCTCGGCCGGAGCCGCCTGGTAGGCGGCGAAGGTGTTGCCGTCGGCGCCGGTGATCGTGAGCAGGGCCTGGTCGGCCACCTCGCCGACGGTGGGCGGGCTCGGGGGACGCGAGTCGTCGTCGTGGCACATGCCGCTCTTCCTACCCCACGCCCGACGATCGCGCCCGAGGAACACGGGCACGCGCGCTGTTCGGCACGAACGTCGCCGCGATCATCGCCACCGGGACGATCGTGCTCCTGATCCACCGAGTGCGGGCGGCTGCGCAGTCGGCGGGCTACGAGGTCGGTCATCTGAGCGGTAGCTCGCTCGCGGTCGTCGTGATCATGCTCGTCCTCGTCCTGGTACCGCTCGCTCACGCTGCGGCTCGTCGTCGGCGCTACGGCGTACTGCGCGGGCGGAAGCACCGCGTGCACGCGCGAGGTCGCCCAGCCCTGACGGCTGTCAGGACGGCGGCGGCACCGGCGGCCACGCGTCGGCGGCCAGCCGGGCGTGCAGGTGCTCGTCGTGCCGCAACCCGTCGCCGTACACGAACGACTGCCGTGACGTGCCCTCGAGCAGGTAGCCGCAGCGCTCGGCGAGACGGCACGACGCCCTGTTCTCGACGGCGTGGAACAGCTCGACGCGCTGCATCCCGAGCGTCCCGAACGCGAAGCGCGTGGCCGCGTCGACCGTGGCGGAGCCGACGCCGAGACCTCGTGCCTCCGGCGTCAGCCAGTAGCCGATCTCCGCGGTGAGCATGCCGTGGTCGAGGTGATGCAGGGAGACCGCGCCCACGACGCGCCCCTCGGCGCTGCGCACGACCCACGACGCGTGGTCGTCGGCCCAGCCGGCACGGTCGGCGATCCAGCGCAGGGCGCGCTCGTGCCGCGGGTCCGACGAGCTCGCGCTCGGGTTCCACACCGCGATGTCGGGATCGTCGAGCGCGGCGCCCACGTCGTCGGCGTCGCTAGGGACCGGGGCGTCGAGGAGCCAGCGCCCGACGGGGATGACGACAGGGATGACGGGCGGTTCGACCACGTGGCGAGCCTAGGAGCAGGGGAACGTCGACCGCGCGCCGGTATCACCGCACGTCCGGTGCGAGGTCGCACCCTCGCAGTGGCGGCCCGGTCGCTGGTACGACCCAGGTCGAGGGTGCTCACTGGGCCGCGTCACGAACTCGACCGGGTCTGGCGTCAGACGTGATCACGTCTCACGCCATGACGCGGGCCTGGCGTCACACGTGATCACGTCGTGCAGGCGTGGCGACGTCGCTGGGCACCTGAATCGGCGCGTTCCACCTGGGTGACGCGCGCTGGTGCCCTGGGCTCGCGATCGTGTGAATCGTTGTGCCGCAACGAAGATTCATGGTTCGAACCCCTTGTCAGAAATCGAACACATGTTCTAACGTGAGGTCATGACGAACATCACCGGCACCGGCGTCACGCCGGTCGCCGTGGTGTTCGACGACGGGTCTGAGGACTCCTGGTCCGAGGAGCTGGGGTTCCTCGCCTCCGACGAGGAGCGCGCGTTCGCCCGCGAGCTCGTGCTCGAGCATCTCGCCGAGCTCGTGGATCAGGAGGCGATCGCGGAGGCGAACGGGTGGGGTCCGGTGGCGGGGTGCGAGGTCGATCCGTTCACCGACGACGAGCTCGTCGTCGGGCTGGCGGGTCCGGTGCACGAGTCGGATCTGCTGCTGCTGGCCTCGATCCACCCCGACGCTCTGGAGTCCAACGCGGCGCGCCTGGCCTTCGTCGCGGCGGCGGACCGGGTCGCGGCGCTGGTCGCCGGCCTGCGGTGTGAGGCGTTGGTGGCGTTCGCGGGCGAGGAGCCGACCGGTGACTACCTGGTCGAGGTCGCCGGCGAGCACGAGGTCGCCGTGGCGCGGCGGTCCTCGAGGTACGCGGCAGGCCGTGACATCGAGGTCGCCCGGTCGTTGAGGACGACGTTCCCGAGGTTCGGTCTGGCGCTGCTGGCCGGGGAGGTCAGCGAGGGTCACTGCCGCGCGCTGGTCGAGCGGACCCGCGTCGTGACCGATCCCGCGGTGCTGGTCGCGATCGAGTCCCGGGTGCTGCGCAAGGCCAAGCGCCTGCCGGTGGGGAAGTTCGGGGACGAGGTCGCCAAGGCGATCACCGCGCTGGACGCCTACGCGATCGCCCGCCACCGTCGCGCCAAGGACTCCCGATGCGTCTACTCCCGACCCCTGCCCGACGGCCTGGGGTTCATGGGGATCGTGGACGACTGGGGCACGATCTCGGCGCTGCGGGCCACCATCGACGCCGACGCGCAGGTCCTGCGTGCCGAGCGTGGGGGCGCCGCGGCGGTCCCCGAGGACGACGACGCCCGCGTCGGTGCGTGCCGGGCCGACGCGCTCGCCGCCCGGGTCCTCGGGACGGTCGACGAGGACGGCACGGTGACCTGGGAGCCCCGGGACTCGGTGCAGGTGACCCTCGACCTGGTCATCGACCTCACCACGCTGCGGGGCGAGGACGACCGCCTCGCCCTCCTCGAAGGCCAGCCCGTCCCCGCGCAGATCGCCCGCGAGTGGGTCGACGCGGTCCGCACGTGGAGGCGCGTGGTGACCGACCCCGTCGACGGGCACCTGCCCGACTACGGCACCCGCCAGTACCTCCCCGACCGCCTGCGCCGGTACGTGCTCGCCCGTGACGGGGGCTGCATCGCCCCGGACTGCTCGACGCGCTCCCGGCGCCGCCTGCAGCTCGACCACGTCGTCGAGTTCCCCGACGGCCCATCCAGTGCCGCGAACACCGACTGCACGTGCGTCGTGTGCCACCAGCTCAAGACCGCCGGCCACATCACCATCACCGACTCGAACGCCGACGGATCCCGCACCTGGACCACAGCATCCGGCCAGACCGTCCGCATCCCACCCCGGCCCTTCCTCCACGACCCCGTCGACGACCCACCCCCACGTCGCAGACAGACACCTCACACAGCGCCGGAACCACAACCCGCGCTGAGTCCCACCACGCCCGCACCCGCCGACCAGGACGAGATCCGCCTTTCTGACGCTGCGAGTGGTGCGCGTCCACCAGGTCGGTGTGAGGGCCGAGTGGCTAGCGAGAACCTGGGGCGGAGAGTGCGTTCCGCTACGTGCCTCGGCGAACCTCGAGCGCCAGCTGCTCCACGGTGTGCACGGCGACGGAACCCATCGGGGTGTCGAGGCCGACTGCGCTCGCGACGACGACGGCCCACCCGGCTGCTCGGGCCCAGACGTGCCGGTCGTAGCGGCCGGCCGCGTCCAGGCGCGCGATGAAGCGCGCGCGGTCGTCGGGTCCGAAGCACCACCAGGCTGTCGCGAGGTCGTTGGCGGGATCGCCGCTCGTGATGTCGCCGAAGTCGAGGATCCCGGCCAGGCCCGCGTCGTCGGCGACGAGGTTGCGCGGGTGCGGGTCACCGTGCAGCCACAACGGGGGGCCGGGCCACACGGGTGCCGCGACCGCGGCGGCCCACGCCGGCAGCAGCACGTCCGCCGCTCCCGGCCAGTCCGAGATGCGAGCCCGCACGCCGGCGTCGCGCTCCTGCAGCGGCATCCCGCGGAACGGGTTCGGCGGGGCGTCGTCGGGTGCCGGTCGGTGCAGCGCCAGCATCGTGTCGGCCAGGTCGTCGACGAGACGCCAGCGGTCCTCGACGGGCACGTCCGCGACGACGGTTCCCTCGATCCACGGCACGACGAGCCACGGCCAGGGGTAGTAGGCGGTGGGAGCGCCGACGAACACGGGGACAGGCGCGCGCACCGGCAGCGTCGCGGCCACCTCGGGCAGCCAGCGGGCCTCGTGCGGGACCAGGCCCGCCGCGAGCTCGCGCACCGGGAGCCGCAGCGCGAGGTGCTCGCCGAGCCGCACGATGAGGTTGTCCCAGCCGACGTCCACCACGCGCAGGCTCTCGCGGGCCGCGTGCGGGTCGACGTGGGCGAACTGCTCGTCGACCAGCCGGCGCGCGACGTCGACGTCGACGTCCGGATCGTTCACGGGGCCGATCCTGCCCTGCCGACCCCTGCGGGGGAGTCGAACGCCCGGCGGCGGTCAGAGGTCGCGGGCGGGGGTGACGCGGCCGGTGACGTCGGCGAGCCGCAGCACGGAACCGCCGAGACCGCGTGCCGTCGCGGTGATGCGCACGACGTCGCCGTCGTCGAGGAAACGGACCGCGCCGAGGCCGTCGACGTCGAAGCCCTCGCGGCCGCCCTCGGTGAGCTCGAGCAGGCAGCCGCGCTGGCCGCGCTCGGGGCCGCTGACCGTTCCGCTGGCGAACAGGTCGCCGGTGCGCACGTGAGCGCCGTTGACGGTGAGGTGCGCGAGCAGCTGGCCCGGCGTCCAGTAGGTGGTCGCGAACGGCGGCTGCGACAGGACGGCCTCGGCACCACCGCGCTCCAGCGCGAACGAGAGCACGAGGTCGAGGCTCCACGGGTCGGGGTCGGAGAGGTACGCAGCCGGGGTCGGGGACTGGCGCGGGGGAGCCACGCGCGCCTCCGCCAACGCCGCTACCGGAGTGACCCAGGCGCCGACGGTGGTCGCGAACGACTTGCCGATGAACGGGCCGAGCGGAGCCGACTCGAAGCCCTGCAGGTCGCGGGCCGACCAGTCACCGAGCAGCACGACCCCGAACACGTGCTCGGCGAACGCCGACGCGGGCACCGCCTCGCCCGGCGCCGACGGCGCCCCCACGACGAACGCGACCTCGGCCTCGACGTCGAGGTGACGGGTGGGCCCGAAGCGCGGGACCTCGGACCCGCTCGACGGCCGGCTCGGACCGACCGGGCGCCGCACGTCGGCTCCCGACACGACGACCGACCCGGCGCGCCCGTGGTAGCCGAGCGGCTGGTGCTTCCACGCGGGCGGGAGGCTCGCGTCGTCGGCGCCGACGAACCGTGCGACGTTCGAGGCGTGGTGCTCGCTCGCGTAGAAGTCGACGAAGTCGGCGACCGACCAGGGCAGACGTACGGTCACCTCGTCGAGCGGGAGCAGCGCCTTGCTCGCGAGGTGCTGCGAGTCCTCGTCGAGCACGAGGTCGAGCAGCCGAGCGCGGACGGCGTCCCACTGCTCGGGTCCGCGGGCCAGGAGCCCGTCGAGGCTGCCGGTGCCGAACACGCGCAGCGCGTGCGGGACGACGTCGTCGAGGAGGCCTGCGTCGTGGAGCCGAGCGAGCGAGAGCGCGTGGTCGCCGACGCGCACGGCGAGCTCGGGATGGCCGCCGGCGTGGGTGACCACGCCGTAGGGCAGGTGCTCGGGGCCGTAGCCCGAGCCTTCGGCGTCGTGCACCCAGCAGGTCACGGGGTGTCGTCCTCCTCGAGCAGACCGAGGTCGCGCAGGCCGGTGAGGGTCGCGGCGGGATCGGCCGTGGCCACGGCGGTGAGGCGCCCGCGCACCTTGCGCGGGTCGGCGCTCGCGACGATAGCCAGCAGCGCATCCGCGTCGCGCTCCGAGAGGGCCGCTGCGACCCGGCTCACGTCGCCGCCGCCGACTGCCTCGGCCACGGCCGCGATCACGTTGAGGACGCCGGGGCCGGTGCTGTCGTGCACCGCGGTGCTCAGGGGAGAGGTGAGCGCGGCGACGGCGCCGCGGCCGACGGCCCGGTGCAGCATCTCGGCCGTCCGGTCGCCGACGCGAAGCCCGACGCGCTCGGCACCGTCGTCGGCGATGACGGCCACGGCGTCGGCCCACCCCGGTGCGTCGGGCACCTCGACGACGGACGGCAGGGCGAAGTCGAGGGAGCCGAGCGTGAGCGCCGCCGACTCGCCGAGCGGTCCGTCGACCGGCAGGGCGACGACGAGGCCGGCGATCTCGACGCGGTCGTCGTCGAGCAGCACGGCGCGCGCCTCGGCGGCCTCGACGAGCCCGGTGTCGGCGACGAGGCGCACGTCGAGCGGGGTCGACGACGGTGCGGCGTCGAGCACGTCGAGGAGCGCGCCGAGCTGCGACACGCGCAGCTGGAGCGGCCCGAGGAGCGCGGCGTCGACGCCCTCGCGCAGGGAGCGGTGGGCGGTCACGGCGGCGGCGTCGACGGCTCGTCGCCCGAGCAGGGAGGCGTCGTCGAGCAGGCCGCGGAGCAGGGCCGCGGCGCAGGCCGCGGGCAGGTCGGTGGCAGGCAGGTCGGGCACGGGCGCAGGCTAGTCGACCCCTCGAGGCGTCCCGGCGCGGCCGTCGGAGGCGCCTCCTGAACCGGGGGTCGGGCTCGTACAGTCCCCTCTCGACCGGGCCCCGAAATGCGGACGTTTCGGACAGGAGACGGCCCCCGATCGCCCGGATGGGTCAAGCGTGAGGCAGGGTCGACCGATGCACCCCCTGCAGCCGGACCCCCTGACGGCCGCCGCGCGACGCGCCCGACCCGCCGAAGGAGACCGCATGGCCACCGACCCCGGGACCACCCGGAGCCTGGGCCGCCGAGCCGCGCTCGGTGCCCTCGCCGCCGGAGTGGCGATGGCCCTCGGAGCCACGGTCGTGCCGGCCGACGCTGCGACGTCGGCGTCGACGTCGACGCCGCCGCCGCGCAAGATGGTGACCGGCTGGCTGCCCTACTGGACCACGTCGTCGTCGCTGGCGACGGTGCTCGCCAACGCCGACGTGTTCGGCGACGTGTCGCCGTTCTGGTACTCCGCCCAGGGGAACTCGCCGAGCATCGGCGTCGCGAGCCAGGTGTCGAGCAGCACGGCCGCGAGCGTCACGGCGCAGCTGCACGCCAAGGGCATCAAGGTGCTCCCGTCGGTCACCGACGGGAGCGGACGTCGCGACATGACGACGCAGCTGTCGACGCGCGCCGGTCGTCGGCACATCGTCTCGGTGCTGACCAACCTCGTCACGAGCAAGGGCTACGACGGCATCGACCTCGACTGGGAGGGCTTCGCCTTCTCCGACGGGCAGTCGACGTGGAAGACCACCCGCCCGCGCTGGGACGCGTTCGTGGCTGCGCTCGCCGCGTCGCTGCACGCCAAGGGCAAGATGCTCGCGCTGACCGTGCCGGGCGGAGTTCCGACCACGGCCGACTCGACGTCGTACTGGGTCTACGACTGGTCGTTCATCGGCAAGCACGCCGACCGCGTCCGCGTCATGGCCTACGACTACTCGGTCGGCTCGGCCGGACCCATCGCGCCGCTGCCGTGGGTCACCGCCGTCGTGAAGCAGGCGGTCAAGCAGATCCCGTCGTCGAAGGTGCAGATCGGCGTCGCGTCGTACGGCCGTGACTGGCTCACGTCGATCAGCGGCCGCTGCCCCAACATCGCGCCGACGAGCGCGACGAGCTCCGACTTCTTCACGAACCTGTCGTGGGCGCGCAAGCGCCACGAGTTCGACGCCCGCGTGGCGACGTCCTACGTCAGCTCGCTGTTCGTGAGCGCGTCGTCCTCGGTCGACGGCATCACGCGCGTCAAGGCGCCCGTGGCCACGTGGGACGCGAAGAACGCCGAGCGCACGTTCTCCTACCAGCTCGGGTTCGCCGGCAAGTACCAGGCGCCCGCCGTCGCGGTGACCCCTGTCGGCGGCTACGCCGGGGCGACCACCGTCATCGTCTCGCCGGTGAAGGGTATGGTCGCCGGTGCTCGTGTGACGGGCAGGGGCGTCGGCGCCGGCGCGAAGATCGTGTCGGTCTCGGGCAACCTCGTGACCCTGTCCGCGAAGAGCACGGCCAACCTCGCGGGCTCGCTCGTCGTCACGAGCGCCTCGACGACCACGGGCAAGGCGTCCAAGGGGTCGCTCAAGCTCGCCGTCGGCTCGGTCGCCGGCGTCATCGCCGGCACGGTCGTGTCGGGAGCCGGCGTCCTCAAGGGCTCGAGGGTCACGGCGGTCTCCGGCTCCACGCTCACGCTCGACCACGCCACGACGGCTGCGGTCGCCGGCAGCGTGGCGCTGACGACCACGCGGAACACCAACGCGGTCGGCGGCGTCTCGGGCACCGGCACGGTGCAGCTCGCCTCCGTCTCGGGCGCCGTGGTCGGCGCCACGGTCTCGGGCACCGGCATCGCGTCGGGCGCGAAGGTCACCTCGATCACCAAGCACGCCCTCGTGCTGTCGGCGCCGAACACGGCATCGGTCTACCGCGGCATCACGTCGCGTTCGCCGGCGTCGTCGGCGTCGTGCACTATCTCGCGCACCGGCTGGTACTCCGACGCCTCGTCGGCCAATGCCCGCGCGAAGCTGGTCGGCGACTACAAGCTCGCCGGCATCGCCGAGTGGACGATCGGAGGCGAGGACGCCGGGCAGTGGTCGGGGCTGCGCGCCTACGCCGCGAGCATCGCGCCGGTCGCCACCGCCACGACGGCGAGCGCCCCGACGTCGCTCGTCTACGGCAAGTCCGGCAAGGTCACCGCCAAGGTCACCGTCGGCGGTTCCGCGAAGGCGGGCATGGCCGTCGCGTTCCTCTACCAGCCGCTGGGCTCCGCGAAGTGGACCCGAGTCGGGAGCGCCGTCACCGACGCGACGGGCGTCGCCACCTTCACGACGCCGGCCACGCGCAGGAGCGGCACGTGGCGCGCCTACACGCCGTCGACGTGGGGCACGGTCGTGAGCGCCGACAGCGCGGCGCCGACGCTCGTCGTGCCGGTCGTCACGGGTACGCCGGCCTCGGTCGCCGTGAAGCGCAAGGGCCTGCTCTACCTGCGCGCCAACGTGTACCCGACGTCCAAGGGCGCACCGGTGCTCGTGCAGCGTCGTACCGCCAGCGGGTGGACGACGGTGGCCACCATCCTGATGAACAAGAACCTGCGCGCCTACTACCTCGTGCCCACGCGTTCGCGCGGCTCGTTCACCTACCGCTTCGCCGTCGCCGCGACGAAGTCGCACCTCGGCGCCGTCTCGAAGGCCGCCGTCGTCACGGTGAAGTAGCTCTCGTCCTGAGGTCACCCGTTCGGAGCACCGCCCGTGGTCGACCTGGGCCGATGTCGATCAGGGACGCCGGTCACGGCGTCCGACGTCGAGACGGGGGTCCGACATGAGCGCCGGAGCGCACGACGCAGTGACGCACGCGGTCACCCCGCACGACGTCCCGAGCGTCCCGAGGCAGATCGCCCGCGCCGCCGCCGGCACGTTCGCCGTCCTCCTCGCCGGGGCGCTCGTCCTCGGCGTCGTGGCGAGCTGGGACCGCATCAGCGTGCTCTGGTATCGCGCTGCCGGCGACCCGAGCATCCGCCTCGCCGACGGCGTCTCGCTGCCGTCGTCGCCGCAGACCGTCTCGGTGCCCGTGGTGCGGTTCACGACCTGGCCGGTGTCGGACGACGTCGCCCGCATCGGCGCCGGCACCGGGTTCCCGGTCCATCAGATCGACGCCTCCGTCGCCCGGCAGATGCTGGGTGACGCCGGAGCGATGTACGTCGCCGCGGGGCAGCGTCGCGTGTACGGAACGCCGCTGGGCATCGTCACGATCGTGGAGTTCGAGGCGGATCCCGGGTCCGACGTCGAGGGACGGGTGATGCTGTTCGCGACCCCGACCACCAGCACGCCGACGACAGCAGCGGGCCGGGCCGAGCTGCTCGGGCGGCTCGCGATCGCATGGGGAGCGGGAGCGTCGAGCGCCGTGCCGGCGGCGAAGGTCCGGGTCGACCCGCCGTCGACCATGAAGGTGTACGGCGCGCGCGTGGTGCTCGGCGACGTCGTCACCGAGCCGGGCAGCGCCGGGTGGGCCGACTTCGTCGCCGACGGCCGGCTGTCGATGGCCACCGTTCCGATCGCGCGGGTCGTGGGCGCCACGACCGTGCAGGTCGGCAGCCCCGCAGCGGCGTTCGACGCGGTGCGTCATCACGCCGAGGGCACCATGGCCGATCCGATGACGGCTACCGCCGCGCACCTCGTGGCGCAGAACCTCGTCGACTCCGCGACGCCGGGGGACCTGTTCTGGGTGTTCACCGACGCCGGCGGGAGCGATGTCGACGTCGCTCCGGCCGGCTGAGAGTCAGAGCAGGCAGACCCGCGGCAGCTCGAACCAGCGCAGCAGCTCGAAGTCGGCGCTGACGTCCGATGCGGCGACGTCGTCACCCGGCTCCGGCAACGACTCGAGGAGGTCGTGCGCCTCGGCGAGGTAGCGCTGCAGGTCGCTCTCGGGAGCGGTGTCGCGGTGGTGGGGATAGGTCAGCACGCCGTCGACGTAGTGCAGCTGCGAGAGCCGCAGCGGCGGCTCGACGGGACCGTCCTTGTGCCGCCAACGACCCGACGCGAGGTCGAAGCGGTAGTCCTGCACGAGCTTCCAGCCGTGGTCGGCCACGAGCCCCACCGACTGCACGACGTACTGGAAGACGGCCTCGCTCACGAAGTAGTTGAAGTTCACGCGCACCCAGCCCGGCTTGATCCCCTCGCAGCCGTGGGTGATCTCGCGCTCGAACTCGTGGCTCTTCTCGAGGTCGATCCCGAGCAGTCGATGGCCGTACGGGCCGGCGCACGAGCAGCCGCCGCGGCTCTGGATCCCGAACAGGTCGTTGAGGATCGCGACGACCACGTTGTGGTGCAGGTAGCGCCCGCCCGGCCGGCGCACCGTGAACGACACGATCGAGAGGCGCTCCGCGTCGACGTTGCCGAGGATGTCGATGTTCAGGTGCGACTGCCACGCGGCGATCGCGCGGTGCAGGTAGTCCTCCTCGTGCGCCCGGATGACGTCGATGCCGACGTTGCGCTTGAGGTCGAACACGAGACCCGCGCGGATCGACTCGACGATCGCGGGTGTCCCGGCCTCCTCGCGGTGCACCGGGTCGGAGAGGTAGACGTGCTCTGCGGGGTTGACGTACGCGACCGTGCCGCCACCCACCACGACGGGGACCGAGTTCGTGAGCAGGTCGCGCCGGATCGCCAGCACACCCGGAGTGCCCGGGCCGCCGATGAACTTGTGCGGCGAGAGGACGACCGCGTCCTTGTACGACAGCGGGTCGTCGGGCGAGGCCCGCATGTCGATCTCGAGGTAGGGAGCGGCTGCGGCGTAGTCCCAGATCGACAGCGCGCCGTGGCGGTGCAGGAGGTGCGAGATGCCGCGCGTGTCGGTCATGATCCCGGTGACGTTTGACGCGGCGCTGAACGCGCCGATCTTCAGCGGCCGGTCGACGTACCGCTCGAGCTCGGCGTCGAGCCGCGCGATGTCGATGTGCCCATCGGCGTCCTCGGGGATCTGCACGACGTCGGCGATCGACTCGCGCCAGGGGAGCTCGTTGCTGTGGTGCTCGAACGGGCCGATGAACACGACGGGCCGCTGGTCGAGCGGGATCTGCGCGGAGAGCTGCCACTCCCGGTCGAGGTCGGCCGGGATGCGCAGGTTGAGCAGCCCGACCAGCTTGTCGATCGCGCCGGTGGTGCCCGAGCCGGTGAAGATGACCACGGCGTCGTCGCCGCACCCCAGCGCCTCGTGCACGATGCCGCGCGCGTCCTCGCGCAGCCGCGTCGTCTGCAGCCCGGTGCCGCTGCTCTCCGTGTGCGTGTTCGCGTAGCGGGGGAGCACCTCGTCGCGGATGAAGTCCTCGAGGAACCCGAGGGCGCGCCCGGACGCCGTGTAGTCGGCGTAGGTCACGCGTCGGGGCCCGTAGGGCCCGAACATGACCTGGTCGTCACCGATCACCGACTCGCGGATCGCTGCGAGGAGCGGCGGTTCGGGCAGGGCCGGGTCGCGCGGCGGGATGGTCAGCGGCTCGGACATGGCGCGAGGGTACCCCCGGGGGCACAGTGATGCCGTCGCCTCCCGCGGCCCCGGCCGGGTGGTTGCTCAGCGCCCCCGTGACACCATGGCCCCCGTGGGTGTGGCACCGGTGGAGCTCGAGCGGCCCGAGGCCGACGTCGTCACGGAGACCGAGCCGCCCTGGATCACGATCGTGTGGAACGACCCGGTCAACCTCATGTCCTACGTGACCTACGTCTTCATGACCTACTTCGGCTACCCGAAGGAGAAGGCCCAGAAGCTCATGATGGACGTGCACCAGGCGGGCAAGGCCGTCGTCTCCAGCGGCAGCCGCGAGGAGATGGAGCGCGACGTCACCGCGATGCACTCCTACGGACTCTGGGCCACGCTCCAGAAGGACGCCTGACGTGGGCGAGGACGTCGACGACTACGGATTCCGCCGCTCGGGCGGTCGCTTCGTGCTGCGCGCCGACCCGACCGAGCGGACCATCCTCGCCGACCTCGTCCGCCAGCTCGTCGAGCTCGTCGAGCCGCACGACGACGCCGACGCCGACCCGCTCGCCCGCATGGTGGGCATCGATCCCGACGCCGAGCGTCCCGACGACCCCGCGCTCGCCCGCCTCTTCCCCGACGCCTACGACGACGACGAGTCCGCGTCGGAGTTCCGTCGCTTCACCGAGCGATCGCTGCGCGACGCCAAGGTCGCCCACGCGCGCACCGTCCTCGACGGCCTCGAGGCGTCCGGCGACAAGGTCGTTCTCAACGAGGCGCAGGCCATCTCGTGGCTCGGCACGCTCAACGACCTTCGCCTCACCCTCGGCTCGCGCCTGGGCATCACCGACGAGCGCGACGACTGGGAGATGCTCCCCGAAGGGCACCCCGCCGCGCTCCTGTTCTCGCTCTACGACTGGCTGACGTTCCTCCAGGAGACCCTCGTCCACGCCCTCTCCGGCCTCTCCTCCGTCCCGCCCGACCCCACCGACTGACCGCTCGGCCGGCCCTGTCGGTGGGCTCCGGGACGGAGCCCACGCACTTCTCCCGGGCTAACGGCAGAGAAGACGCCCGGGAGAAGCGCGCGGCCCCCGCCCCTTGTGGGAATCGTGCGCCACCAGCCGCGCCACGTCCGCCACGACGTCGGCCCGGACACGACGGAGGCCGAGCCAGGTCGAGAACGGGTGTGCGCACAAGGTGCGGCCTAGGATCGCGGCATGCTGACGATCCGGCAGGACCTGGTGGACGCGATGGTGTCGCACGCGCGCACCGACCACCCCGACGAGGCGTGCGGGGTCATCGCGGGGCCGGCGGGCAGCGACCGGCCGGAGCGGTTCGTCCCGATGGTGAACGCGGCGCGCAGCCCCACGTTCTACGAGTTCGACTCGATGGACCTGCTGCGGCTCTACCGCGAGATGGACGACAACGACGAGGTGCCGGTGGTGGTCTACCACTCGCACACCGCCACCGAGGCCTACCCGTCACGCACCGACGTCTCCTACGCCAGCGAGCCCGAGGCTCACTACGTGCTCGTGTCGACGCGCGAGACCGGGTCGCAGGACGGCCCCTACGAGCTGCGGTCCTACCGCATCGTGGACGGCGTCGTCGCCGAGGAACCGGTCGAGATCGTCTGAGCTCCGGCCGCACGCCGCTGGCCTGCGACGACGCTCCTGCGAAGGCCTCGCAGCAACGGTCCGGATGGTGGGACGACGGTCCGCTGTCCGTTCGTGGGCGGGAATAGGCGGCCCTACGCTCTCCTTGGCACCGGGGGACGTCCGGCGTCCCGCCGACGCACCCGTACACGAGTGGAGAACGCCCGCCATGGCCATCGAGGTCCGCATCCCGACCATCCTGCGCACCTACACCGACGGCGCCCGCTCGGTCGAGGGGTCCGGCGACACGCTGCGCGCGCTCATCGTCGACCTCGACGCGCACCACCCCGGCATAGCCGGGCGCATCGTCGACGAGAACGGTCTGCGCCGCTTCGTCAACGTCTACCTCAACGACGAGGACGTCCGGTTCCTCGAGGGCATCGAGACCGCACTGTCCGACGGCGACGTCGTCACCGTGCTCCCGGCCGTCGCCGGAGGCTGATCCCGCCGTGCGCTTCGAGTCGCTGCTCGCCTCCGTCGGCGGTACGCCGCTGGTGGGGCTGCCGCGGCTCTCGCCGTCCGACGACGTCCGCCTCTGGGCCAAGCTCGAGGACCGCAACCCCACGGGCTCGATCAAGGACCGCGCCGCGCTGCGGATGGTCGAGCAGGCGGAGAAGGACGGGCTGCTGCGGCCGGGCTGCACGATCCTCGAGCCGACGAGCGGCAACACCGGGATCTCGCTGGCGATGGCCGCGCGGCTCAAGGGCTATCGCCTGGTGTGCGTGATGCCGGAGAACACCTCGGTCGAGCGGCGACAGCTGCTGCGCATGTGGGGCGCCGAGATCGTGTCGTCGCCTGCGGCGGGCGGCTCCAACGAGGCCGTGCGCGTGGCCAAGCAGCTCGCCGAGGAGCACCCCGACTGGGTGATGCTCTACCAGTACGGCAACCCGGCGAACGCCGAGGCGCACTACGCCACGACCGGGCCGGAGATCCTCGCCGACCTGCCGAGCATCACCCACTTCGTCGCCGGCCTCGGCACCACGGGCACGCTCATGGGCACCGGCCGCTATCTGCGCGAGCACGTGCCCGGTGTCGAGATCGTCGCCGCCGAGCCGCGCTACGGCGAGCTCGTCTACGGCCTGCGCAACCTCGACGAGGGCTTCGTCCCCGAGCTCTACGACGCGTCGGTGCTGACGACGCGCTACAGCGTCGGGCCGCGTGACGCCGTACGGCGTACCCGCCAGCTTCTGGAGGAGGAGGGCATCTTCGCCGGCATCTCCACCGGTGCGATCCTCCACGCCGCGCTCGGCATGGCCTCTCGCGCGGTCAAGGACGGCCGCACGGCCGACGTCTGCTTCGTGGTGTGCGACGGCGGCTGGAAGTACCTCAGCACCGGCGCCTACGAAGGCACCCTCGACGACGCCGAGGACAGCTTGGACGGCCAGCTCTGGGCATAGTCGCCCGCGCGCTCGACGCACCCCTCGGTCCGCGAGCACCTGTCCTCGTGGTTGTGCATCGGACCTCGGCAACGACCACGAGGACGGTTTCTCGCGGTGCCCAGGGCGTGGTTCGCGACACAGCGGCGAGCTGGAGTGACGTCGCAGGGCTGGCTCGGGCCGTAGGCTCGCGAACGTGGTGGACGCTCCGATCGGGATCTTCGACAGCGGTGTCGGAGGCCTCACGGTCGCGCGCGCCGTGCTCGACCAGCTGCCGCACGAGCCCGTGCTCTACGTCGGTGACACCGCGCGCGGCCCGTACGGCCCGAGGCCGATCCCCGAGGTGCGCGCGTTCGCGCTCGACGTCATGGACCACCTCGTCGCGCAGGACGTGAAGATGCTCGTCATCGCGTGCAACAGCGCCAGCGCCGCGGTGCTGCGCGACGCCCGCGAACGTTACGACGTCCCCGTCGTCGAGGTGATCCAGCCCGCTGTACGTCGTGCCGCGCGCGCCACGCGCAACGGCCGGGTCGGCGTCATCGGCACGCGCGCCACGGTCACGAGCGGCGCCTACGCCGACGCCTTCGCCGCCGCACCGCACATCACGGTGGTGCAGCAGGCCTGCCCGCGCTTCGTCGAGTTCGTCGAGGACGGCATCACGGGCGGCACCGAGCTGCAGGCGGTGGCGCACGAGTACCTCGACCCGGTGGTCGAGGAGGACGTCGACACGGTGATCCTCGGCTGCACGCACTACCCGCTGCTCACCGGCGTCATCAGCTATGTGCTCGGCGACGGAGTCACGCTCGTGAGCAGCGCCGACGAGACCGCGAAGGACGTCTACCGCACGCTCGTGTCGCACGGGCTCGAGCGCGACACCTCGTTGCCGGAGCCGCAGCACCGGTTCCTGGCCACCGGGGACCCCGCCCCGTTCGCTACCCTCGCCCGACGCTTCCTCGGTCCTGAGGTCGTCGCCGTCGAGCACGCCACGGAGGTCATCGCCTGATGCGACTCACGATCGTGGGCTGCGCCGGCAGCTTCCCGGGGCCCGACTCCCCGGCGTCGTGCTACCTCGTCGAGCACGCGGGCCACCGCATCGTGCTCGACCTGGGCAACGGCGCCTTCGGTCACCTGCAGCGGCACACCGACGTCTACGCCATCGACGGAGTCGTGCTCTCGCACCTGCACGCCGACCACTGCCTCGACATCGCGTCCTACTACGTCGCCCGCAAGTACCACCCCGACGGCCCCAAGCCGGTGATCCCCGTGCTCGGCCCCACCGGCACCGCCGACCGCATGGCGCGCGCCTACGACCTGCCGCCCGAGGAGGGCATGCACGGCGAGTTCGACTTCCGCGACCACGCCGTCGAGACCGAGATCGGGCCGTTCCGCATCCGCACCACGCGCGTGAACCATCCCGTGGAGACGTACGCGATCCGCGTGGAAGCCGGCGGGAAGTCCCTCGTGTTCAGCGGCGACACCGGCTTGTGCGACCCCCTCGTCGAGCTCGCGCGCGGCGCCGATCTCGCGCTTTTCGAGGCGTCGTTCCTCTCGCGCTACCCCGACCTGCCCGCCAACCTGCACCTCACCGCGGCGCAGGCCGCCGACCACGCCACGCGTGCCGGCATCGACCGGCTCATCCTCACCCACCTCGTGCCGTGGACCCCGCAGGACGAGACCCTCGCCGAGGCCGACGCCGTCTTCGGCGGCGCCCTCGCGCTCGCCGCTCCCGGCCTCGCGGTCGTCCTCTGACGCTCGACGTTCCGCACGTCACCGGCCCAGCTGCGGTGGATCGGAGCGGTCTTGCCGCACGTGCACCCGTGGCAGGGGGACAGGACGGGTTGGTTAGGGTCGGCGCATGACTCGCTCCGACGGCCGCGCGGCCGACCAGCTCCGTCCGGTCACCTTCCAGCGCGGCTGGCTCGACCACGCCGAGGGGTCGTGCCTCGTCGAGTTCGGCCGCACCCGCGTGCTGTGCGCGGCGTCGTTCACCCCGGGCGTGCCGCGGTGGCGCAAGGACTCCGGCCTCGGCTGGGTCACCGGCGAGTACGCGATGCTCCCGCGCGCCACGAACACGCGCAGCGACCGCGAGTCGCTCAAGGGTCGCGTCGGCGGTCGCACGCACGAGATCTCGCGCCTTGTCGGTCGGTCGCTGCGCGCGGCCGTCGACCTCTCCGCCCTCGGCGAGAACTCGATCGTCATCGACTGCGACGTGCTCCAGGCCGACGGCGGTACGCGCACCGCGGCGATCACGGGTGCGTACGTCGCCCTCGTCGACGCGATCGAGTGGGCGCGCGGCCAGGGCCACGTGAAGGCCGGCGCGAAGGCGATCGCCGACTCGGTGGCCGCCGTGAGCGTGGGCATCGTCGACGGCGAGCCGCGCCTCGACCTGCACTACGACGACGACGTCGCCGCCGACACCGACATGAACGTCGTCATGACCGGCGACGGACGCTACGTCGAGGTGCAGGGCACCGCGGAGGGCGAGCCGTTCGACCGAGCGCTGCTCGACGCGCTGCTCGCGCTCGCCGCCCAGGGCTGCGCCGAGCTCACCGAGCTGCAGAAGGCGGCACTGGCGTCGTGACCACCCGGGTGGTGCTCGCCTCGCGCAACGTGCACAAGGTCGAGGAGATGGACCGGATCCTCGCCGACGCCGGCCTGCACGTGGAGGTCGTCGGCATCGCCGCGTTCGACGGCGTCGCCGAGATCCCCGAGGTGCCCGAGACCGAGGCGAGCTTCGAGGGCAACGCGCTGCTCAAGGCGCGCGCGGTGTGCGCGGCCACCGGCGTCCCGGCCGTGGCCGACGACTCGGGCCTGTGCGTCGACGCCCTCAACGGGATGCCGGGCATCCTGTCGGCCCGGTGGAGCGGTGGCCTCGTCGAGGGCCGCAGCATCGACGTCGCAAACCTGCAGCTGGTGCTCGCGCAGCTCTCCGACACTCCGGACGAGCGGCTGGCCGCGCAGTTCCGCTGCGCCGTCTCGATCGTGCTGCCCGACGGCCGCGAGGCCACCGTGCACGGCGAGATGCGGGGCCGCATCGTCCGGGAACCGCGTGGCAGCAACGGCTTCGGCTACGACCCGATCTTCGTGCCCGAGGGCGAGGCGCGCACGAGCGCCGAGCTCACCAACGAGGAGAAGGACGCGATCAGCCACCGCGGCAACGCGCTTCGAGCCCTCGTGCCGGTGCTGCGCGACCTGCTGCCTGCCGAGGACTCGTCGACGAGGTCGGCGTAGTCGGTGTGCTTGTCGATCCAGCCGCGGATCAACGGGCACAGGGCACCACGCGCACCCCGTCGGCGCGCGCCCGGTCGAGGGCCGAGCGCGCCAGCGTCCCTCCGATGCCCTGACCGCCGTAGGCCGGATCGACCTCGGTGTGGGTGAGCACGCGTAGCCCCGGATGGTCGAGGTAAGCGGTGAACCCTGCAACGTCGCCGTCCACGAGCGCCTCGACGCGCGAGCGCCCCACGTCGTCCACGACCACGACGGCCGCCATGCCTCCAGCCTGCGACACGGCAGAGGGGCCGTGGTGGGGATCTGGGCAGGGTGCGAATCGCGCACCAGGCGGTGCCGCGGCCGCTACCTTCGACGTCGACAACCTCGAAGGAGGACCTGGTGCTCGGTTCAGCGGAAGCCGTGTCGTTCCTCCCCTCGGCCGACCTGGCGCGATCCGAGCGGTTCTACGCGGACGTCCTGGGGCTCGAGCTCGTGAGCCGATCGCCGTTCGCCGACGTGTTCCGGTGCGGAACAGCGACGCTGCGCCTGGCCAGGGTCGACGATCTCCGGCCGCAACCGTTCACCGTGTTCGGTTGGCTGGTGCCCGATCTCCGCTCGGTGGCCGGAGAGCTGCGGGCACGCGGCATCGAGCTTCTCCGCTACGACGGGCTCGGCCAGGACGACGACGCCGTGTGGAGGACTCCCGCAGGCGACCTCGTCGCCTGGTTCCAGGATCCCGACCGCAACGTCCTGTCCGTGACCGAGATGGCCGCGCGCTGAGGCAGCGACGTCCGCCACGTCCCGGCGCGCCTGAACAGCAGCCTCGGGGCGACGAGGGGATCGACTCCTCATCGCCTCGACTCGTGCGGACGGCGGGAGCCGTCGCTCGCCTCCGGCGAGCTCCTCCCAAGTCCCGGCGTGCTTCCAGAACGAGTCCAGGCGATGAGGGGGATCGACTCCTCATCGCCTCGACTCGTGCGGACGGCGGGACTTGAACCCGCATGCCCGTGGGCACAGGAACCTAAATCCTGCGTGTCTGCCAGTTCCACCACGTCCGCGTACGCCGAAGCCTAGGCGGCCGCAAGCTGCGGCCATGAGG
>Ga0302299_10000161_pt1 | contig 31840 bp, 35 predicted proteins | sample III_Fen_N3_4_FD_198795 | JGI IMG/M metagenome (GOLD analysis project Ga0302299, IMG submission 198795) | Peat permafrost microbial communities from Stordalen Mire near Abisko, Sweden - III_Fen_N3_4 | ecosystem: Environmental > Terrestrial > Soil > Wetlands > Permafrost | place: Sweden: Abisko...
GAGCCGAGCATCGTCGACCTGCTCCGTGAGGCCCTGCGCTACGCCGGCTTCAGCGTGACCTCGACCGACAACGGGCCCGACGCCGTCCGGCTCGCCCGGGAGTCGCGCCCCGACCTCATCGTGCTCGACGTGATGATGCCCGGATGCGACGGTCTCGAGGTCGTGCGTCGACTCAGGGGCGACGGCGACCGGATCCCCGTGCTCTTCCTGACCGCCCGGGATGCACCCCAGGACGCGATCGCCGGGCTGACGGTGGGGGCGGACGACTACGTGACCAAGCCGTTCAGCCTCGGTGAGCTCGTGGCCCGCATCCGGGCGGTGCTCCGACGCGCCGGAGGTGTCGCCTCCGCGCCCACCGACGTGCTGACGTTCGCCGACCTCGTGCTCGACGAGTACGCCCACGAGGTGACCAAGGACGGGACCCTCGTCACGCTCTCGCCGACCGAGTTCAAGCTGCTGCGGTTCTTCCTGGAGAACCCCGGCCGGGTGCTGTCCAAGGGCCAGATCATCGACCACGTGTGGCAGTACGACTTCGTCGGCGACACGAACGTGGTGGAGTCGTACGTGTCGCACCTGCGACGCAAGGTCGACACCACCGAGCCCCGCCTCCTGCACACCGTGCGCGGCGTCGGTTACGTCCTTCGCCGCCCGCGCGGCTGAGGCGGCCGGCCCCATGACGTCGCCCCGGGACCAGCTGGCCGCCCTGAGGCATCGGCCGTCGCTGCGGACCGAGCTCGTGCTGGTGACCGTTGCCTTGACGCTGGTCGGGCTGGGGATCGCCGCGGTCATCGCCGTCACCGTGCTGCGCGGCTACCTGCTCGCCCAGGTCGACGCCCAGCTGCACGCCGCGGCGCACTCGGTGACCGGCCAGCCGACGCTGGGCGGCGGCCCGCCGCCCCCGGGCGACGGGGACGGGCCGGGCGACTCCCACGTCGGTGCCCCCTCACCGTTCACGATCACCTACCTCGACGCGTCCGGGCACACCGCGTCGGTCGTCGGGAACCCGCTGACCCCCACGACGAACGGACCCGATCTCCCGTCCCTGACCCTCGACGAGGTGCGCGCCCGCACCGGTCACCCGTACACGGTCGCCGCCCGAGGGGGCGGGCCGGACTGGCGGGTCCTCGCCGTCCCCGAGCCCGACGGCACCGGCAGCGTCCTGGTGGCCCAGAGTCTGGGACCGCTCGGCTCGACCGTCTCGCGCCTGGCGTGGACCGAGGCTGCCGTCGGGCTGCTGCTGGCCCTCGTCCTGGCGGCTGCTGCGTCGTTCCTCGTCCGGCGCAGTCTGCGGCCGCTGCGCGCGGTCGAGGACACGGCGGGCGCCCTGGCGTCGGGCGACCTGGCGCGGCGGGTTCCGCCGATCGATCCGCGGACCGAGGTGGGTCAGCTGGCCGCGTCGTTCAACCGGATGGCGGAGCGCATCCAGTCGGCGTTCGCCGAGCGGGCGGCATCCGAGGCGTCGGCGCGAGAGTCGGAACGCCGGATGCGTCGGTTCGCAGCCGACGCGAGTCACGAGTTGCGCACGCCGTTGACCTCGATCCGCGGCTATGCCGAGCTCTACCAGCACGGCGCCCTGACCAAGGCCGACGACGTACCGAGGGCGATGGCCCGGATCGAGGAGCAGGCCACACGCATGGGCGTGCTGGTCGACGACCTGCTGCTGCTCGCCCGCATGGACCAGCAACGACCGCTCGACCGCGCCCCGGTCGACCTCGTTGCGCTCGCCCTGGACACCGTGGCCGACGCGCGCCTGGCGCAGCCGACCCGCCGGATCGACGCGGCGATCGAGGTGCCGGACGGCCGACTCGTCGTGGCCGGCGACGAAGCGGGCCTGCGCCAGGTGCTCACCAACCTGCTGAGCAACGCCTGCCGACACACGCCGACGGGCACGCAGGTCACGGTCCGGGTGCGCCGCCAAGCCGACCAGGCGGTGGTCGAGGTCTGCGACGACGGCCCGGGTCTCTCCGCCGCCGACGCGACCCGTGTGTTCGAGCGCTTCTACCGCACCGACGGCTCCCGCACCCGCGACCTCGGCGGCACCGGTCTGGGCCTGTCGATCGTCGATGCCATGGTGCGCGCCCACGGGGGACACGTGGAGCTGGACACCGCGCCCGGTCGTGGGGCCACCTTCGCGATCGTGCTCCCGCTGGAGCCGGGCACCGGCCTCGAGCCAGCCGCAGCCGACGGCGGCTGACAGACTCGGCGGCGTGGGACGTCATGGGTGAGCGGGTCGACGGACGCCGCGTGCGTCGGCACGACGGTGACGTGGTCACCGAGCAGCCCGATGTCCTCGCGGTCGAGGAGCCGTTGGAGATCCGGCTCGGTCAGGAGCCGCTGACCGTGACCATGCGCACGCCCGGGGACGACATCGACCTGGCGTTGGGCTGGCTGGTCGCCGAGGGCGCGATCCGACGGCCGTCCGACGTGGTCGCCGTCCGGGAACGCTCGCAGGCCGTGCCCGACGGACTCCCGGCGCGGTCGGTCGAGATCGAGCTGGCCGCCGGGGTCGCGGCGCCCCGGGCGCGGGCGTTCCTCACGTCGAGCGCCTGTGGCGTGTGCGGGACCGACGCCATCGAGACGATCCGGGTGCGGGCGGGCGACGATCTCCACGCCGACCAGTGCGTAATCGACGCCCGAGTCCTGACCCGGCTGCCCGACCTGTTGCGCGAGCAGCAGACGGCGTTCGCCCGAAGCGGGGGGTTGCACGCCGCCGGGCTGTTCACGGTCGACGGTGAGCTGTTGGCGGTGCGTGAGGACGTGGGACGGCACAACGCCGTGGACAAGGTCGTCGGCTGGGCTCTGCGCGCAGACCGCCTGCCGCTGAATGGCACGGTGCTGCAGGTCAGCGGGCGGGCGTCGTTCGAGCTCGCGGCCAAGTCGGTCGCGGCCGGGATCCCGGTGCTGTCGGCGATCTCGGCACCGTCGACCCTGGCCGTCGACCTGGCCAGGCAGACCGGGCTCACGCTGGCCGGGTTCGTCCGCGGTCCCTCGTTCAACCTGTACTCCGGAGCCCAACGCGTCCGCTGAGCCGCCACCGCGCCAGCCCGCCCCCTTCCCTCGGCGGTCGCCGTGAACCGTGGTCACCCGGCGTACGTTCACCAGGTGTGACGGTGCTCCCGGCCGACGACGAGCAGCTGCTGCGGCGGTTGTACACCGACCATGCCGCGGTGCTGCTCGCCTACGTCAACCGGCTGGTCGGCGGAGATGCGGCCCGGGCGGAGGACGTGGTGCAGGAGACCTTGTTGCGGGCGTGGCGGCACCCCGAAGCCGTCGGCCCCGACCGGGAGACCGCCGGATCCGTGCGCGGTTGGCTGTTGACGGTCGCCCGCAACATCGTCATCGACCAGCAGCGTGCGCGCCGGTCGCGTCCGGCCGAGTCCGACCAGCTCGACGCAGCGGAGGCGTTGGCCACCACGGCGCCGTTTGACCAGGTGCTCGTGGCCCTCGAGGTCGCCGATGCGCTGCAGGCGATCAGCGCCGACCACCGCGCCGTGATCGTCGAGCTGTACTACCGCGACCGTTCGGTCGCCGAGGCGGCCCAACGGCTCGGCGTTCCCGAGGGAACGGTCAAGTCCCGCGCCTACTACGCGCTTCGGGCGCTCCGGGTGGCCTGCGAGGAACGCGAGGTGCTGCCGTGACCTGCTCCCACGTGCGCGAGGAGGTGGCGGTGGCGTTGCTGACCGGCGCGACGTTGCCGGCAGCCACGAGCGACCACGTCGAGCATTGCCCGGCGTGCATGGCCGAGGCCGAGAAGCTCGGCGCACTGCCCGATCTGTTGGCCCTGACCCGCCCCGACCCGCTGGGCGGCCCGGAGCCGGACGAGTCGGGCCTGCGTCGGTTGCTGGCGGCCGCCGCCAGCACGCGTCGCCGACGGCAGCGGCGGGTGGTCCGCGGCCTGCTGGCCGCCGTGGTGGTGCTCGTCGCGGCCGTGGGGGGCACGGTGGCCTGGCGGAGCACCCACACCGGTGACGACCGGACGCCTCCCCTCGCGTCGTCCAGCGTGCAGGCGCAGGCGAGCAGCGCCACGACCGGAGTGTCGGGGACCGTGACGTTGACGCCCACCGCATGGGGGAGCGAGCTCACGATGCAGGTGACCGGCGTGCCACCGCGGACGCGCTGCACGCTGCTGGTGGTCAGCCAGGACGGCTCGACCGTGCGCGCGGCCACCTGGTGGGCCACGTACCAGGGGACCGCCGAGGTCCGGGCCACGGTGGCGGTCGACGTCTCCAGCGTCCGACGGATCGACGTGGTCGACGACTCGACCCACCGGGTGCTGCTGCCGGTCCCGGTGACGTGAGAATCGGTCCGGTCGGGCGCAGGCACCGGACGGCTCACCGCTGGTCATCGCCCGCCCCGAAAGTCGTGGCGAAGACCTGAGCGGCCGCGCTGGGCTGCCTATGCTGCGCGGGTGATCCGATCCCGCGGGGGCACCGCGTGAAGATCCAGGTTCTCGGTGTCCGCGGGTCGACGGCGGCGCCAGGGGCCCCGTTCGTGCGGTACGGCGGCCACACGGCCTGCCTGGCCGTCTGGGTCGGCGACGACGAGAGCCCGACCCTGCTGCTCGATGCCGGAACCGGACTCCGCCAGGTGCCTGCGTTGCTGGGTGCCGGCCGCCCGTTCGTGGGCACGATCGCGTTGAGCCACCTGCACTGGGACCACGTGCAAGGGCTTCCGTTCTGCCCGGCCGTGGACCACGACGAGGCGCGGGTCCGCGTGGTGCTGCCGGCGCAGGACGGGCGCAGCGGCTTCGAGCTGCTCGCCCAGTCGATGTCACCGCCGGCCTTCCCGATCGACCCCGGCGGCCTACGCGGCAGCTGGACCTTCGACGCGGTCCAGACCGGCCTGGTCCCGGGCTCGGTGCCGACGCTGCGCGCGTTCGAGGTGGCGCACAAGGGTGGTCGAACGTACGGGTACCGGGTCGACGCCGACGACCGGTCGTTGGCGTACGTCCCCGACCACGCCCCGCGTGCGGGCGTCGGCCCGGACACCCTCGATGCGCTGGCGGGCGTCGACGTCCTCATCCACGACGCGCAGTTCCTCACTCCCGAGAGCGCCATCGCACAGGCCTACGGGCACGCCACCGTGGACGATGCGGTCGAGCTGGCCGCTAGGGCCTGCGTCGGTCGGCTGGTGGTGTTCCACCATGCCCCTTCGCGCACCGACGACGCCCTCGACGCCATCGCCGCCTCGGTGGCCGGCTGCCCCGTGCCGGTCGTGGTCGCCGCCGAAGGCATGACGATTCAGGTGTGACCGGCGCGGAGATCGTCCCGGGCCGGTCGCGCTGCCCCTACGATCGCTGGCAGTCTCCTCGAAGAAGGCGGTCATGATGAGCAGTGACGAGGTAGTGGCGCAGTTGCGGGCGATCGACTTCTTCTCGGCCCTGTCCGACAAGGATCTGCGGCGGGTCGCCGACCGAGGCTCCGTCCACGAGCATCCGGCCGGGAGCGTCCTGGCCGAGCAGGACAAGTCCGGCGTCGGTTTCCACCTCATCCTGACGGGTACCGCGCAGGTCGAGGTGGGCGGTCAGACGCGGGCCAGCTTGAAGGTCGGCGACCACTTCGGCGAGATCTCGCTGATCGACGGTTCGCCGCGCAGTGCCACGGTCCGAGTCGGCCCCGAGGGCGCCACGACCTTCGCCCTGACCAGCTGGAAGTTCGCGCCGCTGCTGCAGGAGTACCCGGAGATCACGCTGGCCCTCCTGAAGACGCTGTGTGCTCGTCTTCGTCGGACGGAGGCGTTGCTGGACGAGCACTGACTCGGTCTGGTCCGAGCTCGACGTCGCGCCACGACGCCGGATCCTCGAGCGGTTCGAGGTGGGTCTCGACGGTGGTCCCCGGAAGCCGGTCGACGATGTCGGCCTCGAGCTCCTCCAGCAGGTCGTGACCGCGCTGCACCGACCAGTCGCCGGGGACCAGCACGTGCACCGACACGAAGCGGTGGTGGCCCGACTCACGGGTGCGCAGCGCGTGGAACTGCACCGTGTCGCAGCGGTGTCGCTCGAGCACCGACTCGATGGTCATGAGGTCGGCACGGGGCAGGGCCGCGTCCATCAGTCCGGCCGTCGAGCGTGACACCAGGTGGTAGCCGGTCCAGAGGATGTTGACACCCACGCACAGCGCGATGATCGGGTCGAGCCGCTCCCACCCGGTCAGCCAGACCAGTGCCACGCCGATGATCACCCCGACCGACGTCCAGACGTCGGTCATCAGGTGTTTGCCGTCGGCTTCCAGCGTGATCGAACGGTGCTGCTTGCCGACTCGGATCAGCAGCAGCCCGACCGCCAGGTTGATCACCGATGCCAACGCCGTGATCGCCAGCCCGACACCGACCGATTGCAGGGCCTGCGGGTGGATCAGCCGTTCGGCCGCCGAGATCACGATCAGCAGGGCGGCTACGAGGATCATGGCGCCCTCGACCGCGGCGGAGAAGTACTCGGCCTTTCCGTGCCCGTAGTGGTGGGTGTCGTCGGCCGGGCGAGCGGCAACGGTGAGCGCCGCCAGCGCGACGACGGCCGCGACGAGGTTGACCACCGACTCCATGGCGTCGGACAGCAGGCCTACCGAACCGGTGATGGCGAACGCGCTGGTCTTCAGCGCGATCGTCGCGAGGGCCGCAGCGATCGACAGCCACGCGAAGCGGGTCAACCGGCCGCGCGCGGTCGCCGTCATGCCGCCATGGTGCCAGGCGTGAACCGACGCAGTCGCAGCGAGTTGGACACGACGAACACGCTCGACATCGCCATCGCCAGGCCCGCGATCATCGGGTTGAGCAGGCCGAGCGCCGCCAGCGGGATCGCCGCCACGTTGTAGGCGAAGGCCCAGAAGAGGTTCTGCTTGATCGTGCGCAGCACGCGCCGCGACAGCTCGATGGCCTGTGGCACCAGGCGCAGGTCACCGCGCATCACGGTGAGGTCGCTGGCCTCGATCGCCACGTCGGAGCCGGCTCCCATCGCGATCCCGAGGTCGGCTTGGGCGAGCGCCGCCGCGTCGTTCACCCCGTCACCGACCATGGCCACCACGTGCCCCTGTTCCTGCCGGTCGCGGATCGCGGCCACCTTCGCCGCGGGGAGGACCTCGGCGATCACCTCGTCGATGCCCACCTGGTCGGCGACGCGTCGGGCGGTGCTCGCGTGGTCCCCGGTGAGCAGCACCAGCGTCAGGCCCATGGCGTGCAGCGCCGACACCGCGGGCGGGCTGGACGGTTTCACGGTGTCTGCGACCAGGAACCCGCCACGCACGCGTCCGTCCCAGCCGATGGCGACCACGGTGGACCCCTGGCGGACACCGGCCTCGACGGCCGACGACACCCGCTCGTCCACGTCGAAGCCCCACTCCTGCACGAGCCAGGCGAGTCGACCGACCACGACCGTGCGTCCGTCGACCTCGGCGTGCGTCCCGAGCCCTTGGACGGACCTGAAGCCGACCACGGTCGGCCGCTCGCCGACGGCTGTCGCTGCGGCCGCGATCGCCGCAGCCACGGGGTGCTCCGACGCGTGCTCGACGGCTCCGCCGAGCCGCAGCACCTGCCTCGCGTCGGTGCCTGACGCGGTGAACGTGCCCACCAGCGACATCCGGCCCGAGGTGACCGTTCCGGTCTTGTCGAGCACCACCGTGTCGACGCGGCGGGTGGACTCCAGCACCTCCGGGCCGCGGATCACGATGCCGAGCTGGGCGCCGCGTCCCGTCCCCACCAACAGCGCGGTGGGGGTCGCGAGCCCGAGCGCGCAGGGGCAGGCGATGATCAGGACCGCCACGGCCGCCGTGAACGCTGCCTGCGCGCCGTTGCCCAGCGCCAGCCACACCAGCAACGTGCCCAGGGCGACGACGATCACGATCGGCACGAACACTGCGGAGATCCGGTCGGCCAGCCTTTGCACCGGCGCCTTGCCGCTTTGCGCCTGCGTGACCAGGCGGGTCAGCTGGGCGAGCTGGGTGTGCGTCCCCACCCGGGTCGCCCGCACGACGAGCCGCCCACCCACGTTCACCGTGCCACCGACCACGGTGTCGTCGGCCTGCACCTCGACCGGCACGGGTTCGCCGGTCATCAAGGAGGTGTCCACCGCCGACGCGCCGTCGACGACGACGCCGTCGGTGGCCACCTTCTCGCCCGGTCGGACCACGAACCGGTCGCCCACGGTCAGCTCGGCGATCGGGATCCGGTGCTCGCCGTCGGCCCGCTGGACCGCGACGTCCTTGGCGCCCAGCGAGAGCAGCGCGCGCAACGCGTCGCCGGAGCGCCGCTTCGCCCGGAGCTCGAAGTAGCGTCCGGCCAGCAGGAACACCGTGACGCCCGAGCAGACCTCGAGGTAGATCTGCGGCACGTCGGTCTGGGTCGCGGTGAACGTGAACGTCATGGTCATGCCCGGTTCGCCGGCTCCACCGAGGAACAAGGCGTACAGCGACCAGCCGAACGCCGCGAGAACGCCCAGGCTGACCAGCGTGTCCATGGTGGTGGCCGCGTGCCGCAGGTTCATCCAGGCGGCTCGGTGGAACGGCCAGGCCCCCCAGACGGCGACCGGCGCCGCCAAGGTCAGCGACAGCCACTGCCAGTCGGTGAACTGCAGGGCGGGGACCATCGCCATGGCCACGACCGGAACGGTGAGCGCGGTCGAGACCAGGAGCCGCTGGCGAAGATCGCTCAGCTCCGGGTCGGCGGCCGACCCGGGTCGCGCGGCCGGGTCGGTGACCGGCTGCGGGGGCGCGGCTCGGTAGCCCAGTGCCTCGACCGTCGCCACGAGGTCGTCGGTCGTGGTCGGCCCGTCGACCATGACGTGCGCGGACTCGGTGGCGTAGTTCACCGACGCGCTCACCCCGTCGAGGCGGTTCAGCTTCTTCTCGATCCGGGCGGCGCACGAGGCGCACGTCATGCCCGAGATCGCCAGGTCGACGGTGCTGGGATCGGTCATGGGATCCGCGGATGCGTCACGCGGGCTGGTCGGTGAGCGTGTATCCCGCTTCGTCGACGGCGGCGGCCAGCTCGGTGGGGTCGAGCGGTTGGCCGCTGACCACCGTGACGGCACCCGTGGCCAGCTCGACGTCGACCTCGCGCACCCCGGGCAGCGCGGTCAGCTCGTCACGCACCGCTGCCACGCAGTGGCCGCAGGTCATGCCGGCGACGTTGAGAACGGTGGTCACCGACACGGTCGCCTCCTCGCGCCTCTGCGTTGGGTCACCGTCAAGTCTACGAAACCCCCCGTTGATCTTGGACTTCATGTGCGAGTTGATCACCCGAGGCCCACATCTTCTCCTTGATCAACATCGGGGTCGATCAACAATCGGGGTCGATCAACATCGGTCGATCAGGCCCGGGTCGCGGCCCACAGCCGCACGATGTCGCGGACCGACAAGATGCCCACCACCTCGCCGTTCTCGAGCACCACGAGGTGCCGGAACCCCCCCTGCAGCATGGCGTCGGCGGCCAGTTCCAGACCCCACTCGGGAGCGGCGTAGACGATGTCCGGGGTCAGGTGGTCCGACGCGTGCTCCTTGTCCGGGTCCTCGCCGGCGGCCACCGACCGGAGCACGTCGCGCTCGGTCAGGATCCCGGCGCCCTGGCCGTCCGGGTCGACGACGACGGCCGCCCCCACCTTCAGTTCCGCCATGCGTTGCGCGGCCTCGCGCAGGGTGTGGTGCGGCCCGATCGTCAGAACCTGCGGGCTCATGCCTTCTCGGACGTTCATGACGGCCTCCCCGTGTGGTGGACCCAGCGCCGGGCACCCATCGTGGTCGTCGGGGCCGCGCCCCGTCCAGCCCGTCGCCCAAGACCGCCGAGTGCCAGACTGGTCGGGTGCCGGTGCCCGCTGTCGTGCTGCTGTGGATCCCTGCCGTCCTCGTAGCGGACCGGCACGCCACGCTGGCCCAGCAGAACGTGCTGGGCCTGCTGACCTGGGCCCTGCTGATCGCCCTCATGCTGCGTGAGACTCCGTTGGTGCGGGCGCAGGTGGCTGTCGTGGTCGGTTTCGCGACGATCGTCGAGTACACGTTCTCGCCGGTGCTGCACGTGTACGTGTACCGCCTCGACAACGTTCCGCAGTTCGTCCCGCCGGGTCATGGCCTGGTGTATCTGGGGGCGCTGGCCCTCGCCCGATCGGCGTTCTTCGGTCGCCATGCGCGCTCGCTCGTGTGGGCGACGGTCCTGGTGGGTGGGGCCTACGCCGCCTGGGGGATCAGTCCGTGGGCGGCGCGACCCGACGTGCTGGGGGCGTTCTGGTTCGGGTGCCTGCTGGCCTTCGTGGTGTGGGGCCGCTCGCGGCTGCTCTACGTCGGTGCGTTCGCCGTGGTCACGTACCTGGAGCTGTTCGGCACGCACCTCGGCATCTGGCAGTGGGCCCCCCGCGACCCCACCGGCCTGGTCGCCATCGGCAATCCCCCGTCGGGTGCTGCGGGGGGTTACGGCTGGTTCGACCTCGCAGCCATCGTCGCGGCGCCCCTGCTGCTGGCCCGCGTGGTTCAGCTGCGCCGGTGGAGCTCGTCGAGCACTTCGGCGTGGAGACGTCCGTTCGTCGACACCGCACTTCCGCTGGCCATGGCCGGACGGCCGTCGATCCCGGTGATCGAGCCGCCCGCCTCGGTGACGATCGGGACGAGCGCTGCGATGTCCCAGCTCGACAGCTCCGGCTCGACCGCGATGTCGACCGCGCCCTCGGCCACCAGCAGGTGGGACCAGAAGTCGCCGTAGGCGCGGGAGCGCCAGCTGCGCTGTAGGAGCCGGCGGAACCCGGCTTCGGTCCCTGATGTCTGCCACGCGGGGTCGGTGAGCTCGGAGAACGACACCGAGGCGTCCTCGATCGCGCCGACGTGCGACACCGACAGACGGCGTCCGGTCGACGGGTGGTGCCCGGTCCATGCGCCGCGACCAGCACTGGCCCACCACCGCATGCCCAGTGCTGGCGCCGACACCACGCCGACCTCGACGTCGTCGGACACCATGAGCGCGATCAGCGTGGCCCAGACCGGTACGCCTCGGACGTAGTTCTTGGTGCCGTCGATCGGGTCGAGGACCCAACGCCGACTCGTGGAGCCCACCACGTCGGTGCCGAACTCCTCGCCGATGATTCCGTCGTCGGGTCGTTCGCGGGCCAGGGTGTTGCGCAGCTGGTCCTCCGTGGCCCGGTCGGCGTCGCTGACCGGCGTGAGGTCGGGCTTGGTCTCCACCACGAGGTCGAGGGACCGAAAGCGCTTCAACGTGATCGCGTCGGCTTCGTCGGCCAGGCGAAAGGCCAGGGCGAGGTCGTCGGAGAGCTGCTCGGGCCGGTGGTCCTCGGCGTCTTCGGTGGTCATGGTCGAAACGTTAGCGCCGTAGGTTTGCGCGGGTCAGACCTCGTCATTGCTGGTCCGACTGGCGAGCAGGCGGCGCAGTGACGCCAGTCGTTCGGGGTCGATCCCCTCGCGCCGCACGTACTCGTCCAAGGCGCAGTGCTCCCCGTCGTGGGGGCAGCTTCGGGGACACTCAGCGGTTCCGGGCTCGAGGTCGGGGAAGGCCCGCATGAAGCGGGCCAGCTCCACGTGCGCCAACCCGAACGACCGGATGCCGGGGGTGTCGATCACCCACCCGCCGCCGGGAAGGGCCAGGGCCACCGCCGACGTCGACGTGTGCCGACCGCGCCCGGTCACGGCGTTGACCTGGCCGGTGGCGCGTTCGGCGTCGGGCACGAGGGCGTTGACCAGCGTCGACTTCCCGACCCCGGAGTGCCCGAGCAGGACGGTCGCCCGTCCGGCGAGCCGGGCGCGCACGTCGGTGAGATCGGCACCCCGCTGCCGGACGATCGCCGGCACGCCGAGTGGGGCGTAGATGTCCAGCAGCGGTCCGGGTGGCGCCAGATCGACCTTGGTGACGATGAGCAGGGGCTCCAGGCCGGCGTCGTAGGCCGCGACCAGCGCGCGGTCGATCAGCCGCGTGCGTGGCTCGGGGTCGGCCACCGCGACCACCACCCCGAGCTGGTCGGCATTGGCCACGACGACGCGCTCGACCGGGTCGACGTCGTCGGCCGTGCGCCGCAACAGCGTGTGCCGTGGTCGTCGTCGGACGATGCGGGCGAGGGCGTCGGAGCCGCCGGCCAGGTCGCCCACCAGGGCGACGTCGTCACCGACCACGAGTCCCTTGCGCCCGAGCTCCCGCGCCTTGATCGCGAAGACCGACCGTCGCTCGTGGGTCTCGTCCAACGTGACCGTGAACCGCCCGCGGTCGACCGCCGTGACGAATCCGTGCGCGGCCTCGCTGTGGCCCGGGCGGACCTTGCTGCGCGGCCGCGACTTGGTGCGTCCTGGCCGGACGCGGACGTCGTCCTCGTCGAGCCGATCCGTTCGCCGCTGGGACGGCGTCACGCCGCCGACTCCGCCACCATGGCGCTCCAGCGTGCGGTGAAGTTCGGCATGGTCTTGCTCGTGGTCGCGACGTTCTCGATGCCCACGCCGGGAACGACGAGGCCGAGGATCGCCCCGGCCGTGGCCAGACGGTGGTCGGCGTACGTGTGGAACGTGCCGCCGTGCAGGGGACGGGGGTGGATCCGCAACCCGTCGTCGGTCTGCTCCACCTGGCCGCCGAGTCCGTTGATCTCGGTCGCCAGGGCGGCCAGCCGGTCGGTCTCGTGCCCGCGGACGTGGGCCACGCCGCGGATGGTCGTGGGTCCGTCGGCGACGGCGGCGACCACGGCGACCGTCGCGACCAGCTCGGAGACGTCCCGCAGGTCGAGGTCGACGCCGGGCAGCCGCCCGCCGCCGGTCAGCACGAGCGCGTCCTGGTCGAGTCGAGCCGAGGCGCCGAGCGCCTCGAACACGTCGAGGATCTGACGACCCGGCTGGCTCGTGGCGCTCGCCCAGTGGGGGATCCGCACGGTGCCTGCGGTGACGAGGGCCGCGGCCAGGAACGGGGCGGCGTTGGAGAGATCCGGCGCCACCCGCACCAGCCCCCCGCGGGGCCGCCCGGGTTCGACCCGCCAGGCGTGGTCGCTGAGCGAGTGGACCGTCACGCCGGCCGCGCGCAGCATCGTCAGTGTCATGTCGATGTGCGGCTGCGAGGGAACGGCGCCGCGGGCACTCAGCTGGAGCCCTGCCTCGAAGGCGCAGCCGGCCAGCAGCAGCGCACTGACGAACTGGCTCGACCCTCGTGCGTCGATCGAGACCCGACCACCGCCGACGGCGCCGGTGCCGTGAATCGTGAACGGGAGGGCGTCCCGACCCGTCGTGGTGACGCCGACGTCGAGGGCGCGCAGCGCGTCGAGCAGCGGGCCGATCGGTCGTTCGCGAGCCTGCGGGTCGCCGTCGAAGGTGACCGGACCGTCGGCCAGAGCCGCCAACGGCGGGACAAACCGCATGACGGTGCCGGCCAGGCCGCAGCGGACGCTCACGTGGCCGACCAGGGGGCCGGGGGTGACCGCCCACCCCGGTTCGTCGGTGTCCGGACCGCTGGTGTGGTCCGGCTCGATGCCGGCGCCGAGGGCCCGCAGGGCGTCGGCCATGAGCTCGGTGTCGCGGGCGCGCAGGGGTCGGTGCACGTGGGTGGGCGACGTGGCGAGGGCGGCCAGCACGAGGGCCCGGTTCGTCTGCGACTTGGAGCCGGGGATCTGGACGGTGGCGTGGATCGGCCGGTCGGCCGGGGGAGCGGGCCACACGTCCGCCGCAGTGCTCACGACGGTCAGCCTATCGACCGACGCGACCCGACCCGAAGAAGTTGATCAAGGAGAAGATGCTGGCTGCCGGTGATCAACTTACTCATGAAGTCCAAGATCAACGGTGGCGCGGGCTAGGGTCCGAGTCATGTGCGGCCGGTACGCGGCGAGCAAGGATCCTGAGGCCCTGGTCGAGGAGTTCGAGATCGACCAGACCGACGTCGGCGAGCCGCTCGCGCCCGACTACAACGTGGCCCCGAGCAAGCCGGTGTACGTCGTGCTGCAGCGGAGACCCAGGAAGCCAGCCGAGCCGGTCGGCGTCCGGCCCGGGTCGCAGCCGACCGTCACCGGCCCGGTTCCGCGTCAGCTGCGGGTGGCGCGGTGGGGGCTGGTTCCCTCCTGGGCCAAGGACCGGTCGATCGGCTCTCGGCTGATCAACGCCCGGGTCGAGACCCTCGCGGAGAAGCCGGCGTTCCGACGCGCGTTCGCCGCACGGCGCTGCCTGCTCCCGGCCGACGGCTACTACGAGTGGTACACGCCCACCGAGCCCGATGCGCCCACGACGAAGGCCGGCAAGCCACGCAAGCAACCGTTCTACATCCACCCGGCCGATGGCTCGTCGTTGGCGATGGCCGGGCTCTACGAGTGGTGGCACGACCCCACCCGGGATCGCGACGACCCGGACGCGTGGTTGCTCACCACGACGGTGATCACGACCACGGCCACCGACGCCCTCGGCCGGATCCACGACCGGATGCCGGTGCTCGTGCCCCGCCCGGCCTGGGCCCGCTGGCTCGACCCCGACGACGTGGACCCCGCGGGCGGGCAGCCGCTCACCGACCTGCTCGTTCCGGCCGACCCCGACGCGCTGCTCACCGAGGCCGTGTCGACCGCGGTCAACGACGTCCGGAACAACGGCCCCGAGCTCGTCGAACCGGTGCCGGCCCAGGCATGAGCGGACGCCGGTCGGTCGTCGTCGAGGTCGCCACGTCGACCGGACCCGCCAGGCTGCACGTCGACCACGCCCTTCGCGCCCGGCGGCTGCTGGTGCTCGGCCACGGCGCCGGCGGAGGGGTCGAGGCGGTCGACCTGGTCGCTGCCGCGACCCGTCTCCCGCAGGTCGGCACCACGGTCGTGCGCTTCGAGCAGCCGTGGCGGGTGGCCGGGCGTCGCGTCGCCGTGGCTCCGCCCCGCCTCGACGAGGCCTGGGTCCAGGGTCTGGCCGGCCTCCCCGACGACCTACGGTCGCTGCCGTTGGTCGTCGGTGGTCGCAGCGCCGGCGCCCGCGTCGCCTGCCGAACGGCGGCACAGGTGGGGGCGCTTGGGGTCGTCGGCCTGGCCTTCCCCCTGCACCCACCGGGCCGCCCGCAGTCCAGCCGGGTCGACGAGCTGACCGCCTGCGCGGTGACGACCCGCGTCGTGCAGGGCGGCCGGGACACCTTCGGCACGCCGGCGGAGTTCCCCGAGAGCGCCGATGTCCAGGCGGTGCCCGGAGCCGACCACGGTTTCGCCGTGACCAGGGCCGGGCCCCTGACCGCTGCCGAGGCCCTCGATCTGGTGGTCGAGGCGATCGGGTCCTGGCTGGCGGGAATGCCGAGCGTCGGACCGGGCGTTGCCCCACCGTGCTGAGCGTTGCGACCGAGCCACGGCTACCCTTGCGGGCAATGACGGACTTCCCGAGCGAGCCGGTGGCCGAGACGGTCGAGGAGCGCGCAGCTCGTTTCGAGCGCGACGCCCTTCCCTTCCTGGACCAGCTCTACGCGGCGGCGCTGCGCATGACGCGCAACCCGTCCGACGCCGAGGACCTGGTCCAGGAGACGTACGCGAAGGCCTTCGCGGCGTTCCACCAGTACCAGGACGGCACCAACCTGAAGGCCTGGCTCTACCGGATCCTGACGAACACGTTCATCAACTCGTACCGCAAGAAGCAGCGCGAGCCGCAGCAGAACGCGGCCGACGCCATCGAGGACTGGCAGCTGGCCCGGGCCGCCTCGCACACGTCGGGCGGACTGCCGTCGGCCGAGGCGCAGGCGCTGGACCGGTTGCCGGAGAGCAACGTCAAGGACGCGATGAACGCGTTGCCGGAGGACTTCCGGATGGCTGTCTACCTGGCCGACGTCGAGGGCTTCTCCTACAAGGAGATCGCCGAGATCATGGGGACGCCGATCGGCACGGTCATGTCGCGGCTGCACCGCGGCCGGCGTCAGCTGCGCGGGATGCTGGAGGACTACGCCCGCGAGCTCGGCATGGTGCCCGCGAGTGTCGACGGGGAGGGCGGGTCATGAGCTGCGGCAACCCGCACGAGATGGACTGCGAGAAGGTGATCTCGGCCGTCTACTTCTACCTCGACAACGAGATGCCCGACGACGAGCAGCTCTCGCAGGTTCGACACCACCTCGACGAGTGCAGCCCGTGCCTGCGTCAGTACGGCATCGAGCGTGAGGTCCAGATCCTGGTCTCGCGGTGCTGCGCCGAGCAGGCACCCGACGGATTGCGCGCCGCGGTCATCCAGCGGCTGCAGGAAGTGCGCGTCCAGCTGACCCAGATCGAGTTCCGCGCCGACTGACCGCCGTCGCCCACGTCAGGCGGTTGGGCGGTTCCCGTGGTTGGCCTTGTTCTTCTTGCGGGCGCGACGCTTACGGCCGTTCTTGCTCATGGGGTCTCCTCTACCGGTGGGTCCGATTCGGCCACGAGTCTCCCACGACCGGTGACCGGGGCGGTCCGCGGGCCACCCCGGTCCCACGAGCGGCTCGACTCAGTCCTGGAACAGGCCGAACGTCCAGTAGGCGAAGGAGATCGGGCCGGGTGCCGGCTTGTTCAGCCACACCACGAGCTGGCCGTTGGACCGGTTGTACCCCGAGATCCCCGGCCGCACGCGCGCGCCCACGATCCAGACCCCCGGGTGATGCCCCTCGAGCAGCGCCAGCGCATGGTTCTCGTCCTGCCCGCCGCCGGCGTTGGGGATCGTGAACGCCGGCAGCCGGATCGTGACCGTGGTCCGCGTCGCGCCTTCGGCAAACGTGGCGTGGCCGGCCGTCGACGCGTCGGCCCCCGAGAACGGACCGGGGAACGAGACCCCGTCGGTCAGGATCCCGGTGCCGGAGGTGCCGCCGGCGACGGCATACCCGGTCAGCCCGCCCGTGAGCAGCGCGGCGACGCCGAGGACGGCGAGCGTTCGTCGAGTGATCATGTGCATCTCCCCTTCACCCGCGGGCGCGCGGCCGCGCCCCGCCGACCAGTCTGGCCGTTGGGCCAGACCGCGTCGATGACTAGGACGGGTCAGTCGCCGCGCGGCAGCCCGGCGCTCAGGCGACCGTGAGGCGGCGGTTCACGGCGTCGAGGACCGAACGGGCGACCGCGTCGGCCTCGTCGGTGCGGACGATCGCACTTCCGCTGACCGCCTGCGGACCCAGCCGTGGGACGGTCACCGACAACACGGTGAGGGCGACCAGGCGCGAGCCGGTGTCGTGCACGAACGCGTCCTCGACCTCGGCGGTGGTGTCCAACAGCTCGCCGAGGGCCACGAGCGTCGCCTGGGCGACCAGCCGGGCGCGATGCGTGGGCGCTCCCGAGCCCACGACCCGGCCCTCGTAGATCTTCCCGCCCGCGGCCAGCGAGACCGTGGCCTCGGCCTCGGCCCCGGCCGTGCGGACCATGATCGCCGAGATGACCGGGCGGACCTCGGTTCCCGTGGCCGCCCACTCGTCGTCGGCCGTGGTGACGGTGACCACGGGTGGACCGGTGTTGACCGGAGGGGCGAAGGTCAGGGTGGGCAGGGGGGCGGCGGTGGGTGCCGGTTCCGGGCCGACGTCGACCGGGTAGTCGCTGACCGGCTCCACCGGCGCCCGCTCGACGTCGGGCTCGTCGGTGACGCGGTCGGTGCTGCCGTTGACCGGTGCCGCGCCGTGGCCCGCCGTCGTGGGGAGGGCAGCAGGAATCACCGGCACGTCCTCGTCGGCGAGCAGGACGACACTGACGATCCGGTGGTCGAGGTCGATGTCGTAGCGGGCCATGGCCAGTGACTGGACGTCGCGCACCACATGGCGCGCCGGCTTGCCCGGCGCCGCCAGCACGTGCACCTCCACCGGCACCTTCTCGGCGTTGGTCACCACGCTGGCCGCACGGACGCCGGGCAGGTGCCGGATGGCTTCCTCGAGGTCGGGCAGCAGGCGGAAGGTCGGCATGGGGGCTTGGTTCCTACTCGGTTGTGGTCGGGTGCTCGGGCGGCTGGGCGTGGTGGGTCATCGGTGGCGCTCGGGTCAGCCCGGTCGGGCCGGGTCGTCGGGCCCGGCGAGGATCCGAAGGCCCGCGACGAGGGTTCGCCGCGCGGGGTCGGGGTGAGCCGGCGGGGTCGGGTCGGGTCGGTCGTTCTCCTCGGGGGGCGTCGGGCCGGTGGGTTCGTCGTCCGAAGAGGCGGGTGGGCCTGGAACGGACCCGCCCGGCCAGGGGCGCAGCTCGACCCTACCGACGGGTTGGGGGGAGGTGGGCGCTTCGGTGGGAGCGGCCGCCGACGGAACCGGCGCCGGGGGAGAGGACGACACCGCGAGGCCGACCGTCTCGGTGTCGCGAAGCTCGATGCTGACCGTGGCCGGTGTGACCTCCGCTGCCGGCGCCGAGGCGGACTGGTAGGCGCGGCGGGAGTGGGCGACCTCCTCGGCCACGGCCAGGTCGGCCTCCTCCAGGGCCAGCACGGTCACGGGGACCACCCGCACCGCGTGCTCCACGAGCGAGCGCAGGGACTCCCGCTGCCACCAGCGGAGCAGCCGGGCGGCCGCGGCGTCCACCAGCCCATCGGTCTCGGCCTGGACGAGGGCATGGTCGAACTGGGCGCTCGCGTAGTCCTGGCGGGCGTCGAGCAGGCCGGCGACCAGGTCGCGGTACGCCGCAGCCCGCCCCAACTCGTCGCTCACCCCGACCCCTTCCCGCCGTGACGGGCACCCGGTACTCATCGAGCGCCACCCCGCGCTCTGCCGCGAGAGTAAGGCGTCGGGCCGGTCGGCACCTCGTCCGGCGGACTGAGTACTCCGAACGGGTCCGGCCGCTTGACCAGGGCTGCTACCGTCTGTGTTTGCGTAAGTGCGGGGAGTGTTTGTCGTGCGCCGCGGGGGCCACCTCCTTGACGGCACCAACCGTCACACCCTTCACTTCCGTTGTTCGGGTCGTCTCCTGTGGGGGGCCGAAACGAGCGGCAGGACGGCGCCGAAGGGTGCCGGGGTGTACCACAACTGCAGAGGGCGGAATCGGGATCGGCAGCGATCGGCAACCGAATCACCCGGAGCGAGAACACGGCCGGGTGACCAGCGGAGTCATCAAGCGGAGCGGATGACGCACGGACCACTAGCGGGGTCCGTGACATTTCATCTGGAGGTGACTGCCCCTCATGAGCAAGATCGTGGCTGCTGTCGAACGTGTTCTCACCCACGGCGCCGGATGGCACTGGGAGTAAGACGCAAACCGCTGCCGGTCCCCGTTTCGCCCTCTGCTTCTTCCCCGGGGTGGAGAGCTATGCCGACATGGCCGCGAGGCGCCAGGGCGTACGTCGCCCTGCTCGCGGCCGTCGCCATCGGGGTGGAGCTCCTCTCGCTCCTGGTCGTGACCGGCTTGGTCACCTTCTCCGACCCGATGTGGGCCGCAGCCGTGCCCCCACGGGCGACCACCCTCGAGGCCCTCGTGGTACTGGCCCCGGTCTGTGTCCTCACCTCGTTCAAGCGCTCCCGGCTTCGGATCCCGGTGGGGTTGTCGCTGAACGCACCGATCCTGCTGGCCAGCTACCTGATCGCCGGCCCGTTCGTCGCCGCGCTGATCGGATCGGTCGACCTGCTCACCCGGATGCGTGCTCCGCTGATCAAGCGGGCGTTCAACGCCGCCCAGTTCATCTTGATGGCCTTCGCCGGCGGGGTGGTCTACATCGCGCTCGGCGGGGTGCTCGCCGACTCGTTCACGTCGCACGACTTCGCCGGCAGCGTGCTGGCCCCGATGGCTTTGTCGAGCCTGGTGGCCATGGTGGTCAACGCCCTGCTGATCATCGGCATCATGCGCTGGGCGGAGCACGTGTCGGCACTCTCGGTGTGGCGGACGGTGTTCAGCGGGTCGCTGCTGCCGTACCTGGCCTACGGCCTGCTCGGCCTGCTGATGGCCGTGCTCTGGTCGGTCGGCAGCCCGCTCGCGGCGATCCTGGTCGTCATCCCGATCCTGGTCGCCCGTTGGGCCTACCAGCAGTACGCCGAACAGCTGAATGCCTACGAGGCCACCATCCGGTCGCTGGTGAAGGCGGTCGAGACCAAGGACGCCTACACCCGTGGGCACAGCGAACGGGTCTCTCGGGCCAGCGTCCTCATCGCCCGTCACCGCGGCATGACCGAGGACCGCGTCGCCTTGCTGGGCTACGCCGGGATCCTCCACGACGTCGGGAAGCTGGGCGTGCCCACGCGGGTGCTGCAGAAGACCGGGCCCCTCACCGACCGCGAGTACGCACTGGTGCAGCGGCACCCCGGGATCGGCCAGGAGCTGATCCGCGAGATCGCGTTCCTGCGCGAGGCCTACGAGGGGATCCTGCACCACCACGAGCGGCTCGACGGTCGTGGTTACCCCGACGGCCTGCGGGCCGAGCAGATCCCGGAGTTCGCCCGGATCATCGCGGTCGCCGACGCCTTCGACTCGATGACGTCGACCCGCTCCTACCGGGGGGCCCGCACGGTCGACGAGGCGCTCGCGGAGCTGGACCGCCACGGTGGCAGCCAGTTCGACCGCGCCATGGTCGACGCCTTGGTGGCCGCCCTGGTAACCCACCCGTGGACGCACACGGCGGCGCCCGCGGGCGTCGAGTCGACCGTCGCCGACGCCTCCGGTGCCGGCTTCGTCCTGGACCATGACGACCCCACCGTGGGGATGTCGGTGGCGATCAACCAGCAGCGGGCCGAGGACGCGATCGCGGCCCAGCCGGTCGACGAGCCGCAAGGCCGCGCCTCGTGAAGACCTGGTGGATCAGTCGTCCGGTCACCGTCGCCGAGGCGGTCATCACGATCGCGGCCACGGTGGTCGTGCTGGTCAGCATCGGGTTCCAGATGCACCACGTCTGGGTCGAACCACAGCTGGCGCTCGCCTTCGGCGGGTTCATCGCGCTCGGCGAGCTGGCCCGGGTCAACCTGCCCGACGGTGGGTTCGCAGTGCCGCTGGCCTCGGCCGGCGCCCTGGCCTACGCGCTGGTCGGTGACTTCGCCGGCCGACCCACGCAGTACGTCGCCGCGCAGGTGGTCGTCGTCACGGCGATCGCCATGTCGTTGGGCTCGCTGCCCTACCTCGCCGCGGGTAAACCCACCCAGCCCGATGCGCTCGCCCGCCGCGTGCTCATGGTGGCCATCGTGGCCGCGGTCTACCGACCGCTGTTCTTCCACTGGTCCGCCGCCGGCCACGTGCCCAAGGAGTACCTGCCGCCGATCGCGATGGCGGTCATCGTGATGACGGTCGCCGGGTTCGACGCCCTCCTGGCCGCCTGGACGCGCAGCGCCCGCGACCGCTCGCCGTACCTGACGGCGCTGCGTGACGAGGTCGGCGCCCTGTTCGGGATCGGCACGGCGATCGGGGCCACCGGCATCCTGATCGCGCTGGCGTCGGTCGTCATGGGCATCTGGGCGCTGCCGGTCTTCGCGATCCCGCTGATCATCGCCCAGTTCTCGCTGCGCAGGTTCGCCGTCATCCGGCAGACCCACCGCCAGACGATCCAGGCGCTGTCGCGGGTCACCGAAGTCGGTGGCTACACCGACGCCGGTCACAGCTGGCGGGTCAGCGAGCTCGGCAAGGCCGTGGGCCGGGAACTGGGCCTGTCGTCGCGGGAGCTGTTCGACCTGGAGCAGGCGGCGCTCATGCACGACATCGGCCAGCTGAGCCTGCCCGACCCGATCCCTGGCGGCGCCACCACGATGGCCTCCGGCGAGGAGCAGCGCGCCATCGCCGAACGCGGCGCCGAGGTGATCCGGGCCACCGGCGCGCTCACCCGCGTCGCGGACATCGTGGCCTGCCAGGCCGAGCCGTACCGCCGGCCGGGGGAGCCGGTCGACGCGAGCATCCCGCTGGCCAGCCGGATCATTCGCGTGGTGAACGCCTACGACGACCTCGCAGGTGGTTCACTCGAGTCGGAGCGGCGACTGGATGCCCTCGACCAGCTGCGCCTGAACATGGCCTACGACTACGACCCGACGATCGTTGACTGCCTCACCCGGGTCGTCGGCCGGTCCACGTTCAGCAACGCCTGAGGAGCGGGAAGGAGCGGCGTGGCCGAGCAGGTGCGGGCCGAGATGGTGGCCAACGTGTTGACCGTCCTGGTCGCTCCGGGCGACGCGGTGAGCCCGGGCGACGCGGTCGTGATCTTGGAGTCGATGAAGATGGAGATCCCCGTGCTCGTCGAGTTCGGCGGGGTGGTCGCCGCACTGGGTGTCCGGGAGGGTGACATCGTCCAGGAGGGCGACGTCATGGTGGACATCGCCTGAGCCCGGCGGCTCAGGGGGCCTGGCCCATTCGGGGGCCGCCGAATGGGTAAAGGACCGCCCGGTAGCGGCCGAGACTTCCCAGGTGAGCACCCCTACTGAGGCTCAGGTGGCTCTGACCATCGAGCCGTACCTGCGAGCACTGGTCGAGCTGGGCGGATCCGACCTGCACTGCAAGGTCGGTTCGCCGCCGCGCGTGCGCATCGACGGCCGGCTGCGCAAGCTCCAGGCCCCCGAGCTGACCGCCGTCGACACCGAGAGCATGGTGCTCGAGGTGCTGCGCGAGGACCTGCTCGACGAGTTCGCCAAGACCAACGAAGCCGACTTCGCCTACTCCCTGGCCGGGGTGGGACGGTTCCGGGTCAACGCCTTCCGCGCCCGTGGCTCCTCGGGTCTGGTCTTCCGGCGGGTGTCCGTCGGGGCGATCCCCCTGGAGGACCTGGGACTGCCGCAGGTCGTGCAGGCACTCTCCCTGGAGCCGCGTGGTCTGGTGCTGGTCACGGGTCCGACCGGCTCGGGCAAGACCACGACGCTGGCCGGGATGATCGACCACATCAACAACAACCGCGAAGTGCACGTGGTGACGATCGAGGACCCGATCGAGATCCTGCACTACGACAAGCTCTCGATGATCAACCAGCGCGAGGTCAAGCTGGACACCGCCGACTTCGCGACCGCCCTGCGCGCGGGCATGCGGCAGGACCCCGACGTGATCCTCGTCGGTGAGATGCGTGACGCCGAGACCGTCAAGGCCGCGTTGGCGGCCGCCGAGACCGGCCACTTCGTCATGTCGACCCTGCACACCACCGACGCGGCCGAGACCGTGAACCGCATCATCGACTTCTTCCCGCCGCACGAGCAGAAGCAGATCCGGCTGTCGATGGCCGAGTCGCTGCGCGGCATCTTGTGTCAGCGCCTCGTGCAGCGTCAGGACGGCTACGGCCGTTGCGTGGCCATGGAGGTGCTGGTGAACACCGGCCGGCTGGCGGACGCGATCGTCGACCCGGAGAAGACATCGTCGATCACTGCGCTCGTCGGCGAGGGTCAGTACTACGGCATGCAGACGTTCGACCAGCACCTGGTCTCGCTCATCCGCGACGGCGTGATCAGCCTGGAGGCGGCCATGCTCGCCTCGTCGAGCCCGCATGACCTCACCGTGGAGCTGCGCCGCCTCGGGCTGGTTGCCTGACCGGGTACCTCGCATTTGCCTGCGGCTAGCCTGACGGCATGGTGCTCGCGGTGGGGTGGCAGGCGACGCTGGTGCACACCGTCGGTGACGACGACACGGCACGGGCGGTCGGAAGCGGTGACGTCGCCGTGCTCGCCACGCCCCGGCTGCTCGCGTTGTTCGAGGCCGCCACGGTCGCGGCGCTGACCGAGGGCGGCCTGGAGGCGCAGCGGACCAGCGTCGGAACCCGGGTGGCGCTGGAGCACCTGATCGCCAGCCCGGTCGGGGAGACCCTGACCGTGACCGCCCGGCTGGATCACGTGGACGGTCGACTGCTGCGCTTCGAGTGCGTGGCCACCGACGACGCCGACCGGGTCGTGGGCCGGGCCGAGGTGACCCGGGTCGTCGTCGACCGCGAGCGGTTCCTGGCCCGGCTGGCCCGACCGGGCCCGATCAGCTGATCCGGATGTTGCGCCAGAGGGCTTCTTCGCGCCAGTCCGACCACGCCCGTGAGGGCGCCGGACGGTCCCGGCGAACGGTGCGGATGGTGGCGCCGATCAGGGCCAGACCACCCACGACGAGGAGCAGGAGGAACAGGGTCGAGAGCAGGTGTGCGTTCATGGCAGGAACTATCCGCTCCAAGACTTCCCGCCACCAGTGGCAGGAAAGTCACACTCCATTGATTCCCTGCCAAGTGCGTGCCACGCTGACACCGTGAGTGTTCTCGACGCTGCTGCCGACCGCTGCGACCCCGGACTGCAGCGGGCGGTCCGGCCGGCGCTGGACGACGTCGCGGTCATCGTCCTGCCCGGTTGTGCCCCGTTCGAGCTCGGCGTGGTGTGCGAGGTCTTCGGCATCGACCGCAGCGACATGGGGGTGCCGCGGATCGCCTTCGACCTCGTCACCGAGCACCCAGGGCCGGTCCCGACCTCGATCGGGTTCGACGTCGTCGTCGACCGGGGTCTCGACCGCGCCGGCACCGCCGATCTCGTCATCGTCCCCGCCAGCCCGTACGACGCTCCCGCGTCGGCGGCGGTCCAGCAGTTGTTGCGCGAGACGGTCGCCCGGGGGGCGCGGGTGCTCAGCGTGTGCTCCGGTGCGTTCGTGCTCGCCGACGCCGGCCTGCTCGAGGGCCGCCGCTGTACCACGCACTGGATGCACACGGCCGAGCTCGCCGAGCGCGTGCCGACGGCGACCGTGCTTCCCGATGTGCTCTACGTCGAGGACGGACCGGTGGTCACCGGCGCCGGCACGGCGGCGGGGATCGACGCGTCGCTGCACCTGGTCCGCCAGTCCTACGGCGCGGCGGTCGCCACCACGATCGCCCGCCGGATGGTGGTGCCCCCGCACCGGGACGGGGGCCAGGCCCAGTTCGTGGAGGCCCCCATGCCCGAGCTCGTCTGCGAGACCCTGCAGCCGTTGCTGTCGTGGATGATCGAGCACCTCGACGAGGAGCTGAGCGTCGACGACCTCGCGGCGCGGGCTCACCTGTCGCCGCGCACCTTCGCCCGCCGGTTCCGGGCCGAGACCGGCAGCACCCCGCACCTGTGGTTGACCCAGCAGCGGCTGAACCAGGCGGAGCGGCTGCTCGAGGACACCGACGAGTCGGTCGACCGGGTCGCCGCACTGACCGGATTCGGCTCGGCCTCGCTGCTGCGCCACCACTTCACGCGGCGCCGCGACACCACGCCGCAGGCCTACCGCCGCACGTTCCGCACGGGCGTCAGCCGGTGAGCGGCAGCTCGTAGGCCATGAGGAGGAGCTCTGGCCAGGGCCGCCAGTCCCGCTCGGCGACGCGCCGGAACCCGGCCCGCTCGTAGAGCCGGTGGGCCGGTTGGTTGATCTGCACGACCATGAGGACCACGCGCTCGAACCCGCGTTCCCGCGCGAGGTCGACGACGGCGTCGACCAGCTGCCCGGCGATCCCGGCCCCCCAGGCCGACGGAGCCACGGCCAGCATCCGCATCTCGATCTCGCCCTCGCGGGCGATCTCCGACCACTCGTTGCCGGCGGGGGCCACCGTCACCGTGCCGACCAGGGACCCCGAACCGTCGATGGCGACGAGCAGCTCGGCCTCGGTGGCGCGGCGGGCACCGTCGAGCAGCACCGGGACGTAGCCGTCGTCGTCGGTGAGGACCCCTGCGGCCCGGTAGGCGTCGACCGTGAGCTGTCCGGCTGCGTCGTACTCGTCGGGGCGGGCCGGTCGGATCTCGAGGTCGGTCACGTCCCGCCTCACACGCCCGTGGTGCTGCGGGGGTAGGCGATCGCCGGGTCGGTGAGCACGTTGACCAGGTACGGGACGTCCGAGGCGAACGCGCGGTCCAGCGCCGGACCGACCTCGTCGGCTCGGGTCACCGTCTCGCCGTCGCCGCCCAGGGCGCGGACGACCTCGTCGTAGCGGGTGCCGGGGGCGAGGTCGGCGACCACGTCGTAGCCGTAGAGGAAGTTCATGGGGTGCTTCTCCAACCCCCACACGCCGTTGTTGCCCATGACCATGACCACCGGGAGCTGGTGGCGCACGAGCGTGTCGACGTCCATGAGCGAGAACCCGGCCGCGCCGTCGCCGAGCAGCGCGACGACCTGGGCGCTGGGGTCGGTCAGCCGGGCGGCGATGGCGTAGCCGAGGCCGGTGCCCAGACAACCGAACGGGCCGGGGTCCATCCAGCGACCGGGCCGGGCCGGCTCGACGAACCGCCCGGCGAACGAGACGAAGTCGCCGCCGTCCCCGATCACGATCGCGTCGTCGGCCAGCCTCGGCCCGAGCTCGCCGTAGATGCGGGCCGGATGGATCGGGTCGGCCGGGCTGGTCAGGAGGCCGAGGTCGGCCGCGCGCGCCGCCGACGCCGCGTCGCGCAGGTCGGACCGCCAGGCGGTGACGTCGTGGTGCCGGATTTCCTGCTCCCAGGCCGCGCGGACGCCGTCCAGCGTGGCGGTCAGGTCACCGGCGGCCGAGGCCGCCAGGTCGACGTGCCGGGCCACCTGCTCGGGAGCGTCGACGAGGTGGACGACCGCGGCCGGCAGCGCGCCGTCCTTGCCGCCGAACCGGCCGTACCCGAGCCGGAAGTCCAACGGCGATCCAACGACGACCACGAGGTCGGCGGCTCCGAACGCCCGGCTGCGGGCCCGCGTGACCAGATGGCCGCTCGCGGGGTCGACGATCCCGCGGCCCATGCCGTTGGCGATCACCGGCAGCCCGAGCGTGACCACCAGCCGCCGGGCCGCGTCGACCGCGTCGTCCATCCAGACGTCGCCCCCGAGCACCACGACCGGCCGCTCGGCATGGGCCAGGAGCCGGGCGACCTCGGCGACGTCGTCCGGGTCGGGCGGCCGGCGAGCCGGCGCCGCAGGCTCGGGCAGGGTCACCTCGGCGCGGCTGTAGAGCTGGTCCATGCCGATGTCGAGGAACACCGGGCCGCGGTGTGCAGTGGTGGCCAGCGCGAACGCCTGGTCGACCTGCTCGGGCACGGCCTCGGGGTGCCGGATGGTCGTGGCCCACTTGGTGACCGGGGCGAGCAGCGGCGGATGGTCGAGCTCCTGCAACGCACCCTGGCCCCAGCGGTACTCCGGCGCCCGGCCGCCGATCACAACCACCGGTGACCCGTTGAAGTGCGCGGTGGTGACGGCGCTGACCGAGTTCGTGACCCCCGGGCCGGCCGTGACGACGGCGAGTCCGGGGCGGCGGGTCAGCTTGGCCAGGCCCTCGGCCGCGAAGACCGCCGTCTGCTCGTGCCGCACGTCGAGGAGCCGCAGCGGCGGGTGGGCGTGGACCGCGGCGTCGTACAGGGGGAAGACGTGGGCGCCCGACAGCGTGAACATGGTGTCGACGCCGTGCCGCTGGGCCACCGACACGGCGTGGGTGCCGGCGTGGCCCTCGACCGGCCCGTCGGCGTGGGAGTCGGCCTCGGGCTGGGTCATGGCCGGAACCTAGTCGACCCGGCCGACAAGCGAAACGGCGACTCGAACCCGATGGGTCGAGCCGCCGTCGCCGGTCGGTGGGGAGCCGTCAGGCCGACGCCCGGGCCCGGTTGCGCCGCTTCAGGGCCCGCCGTTCGTCCTCGCTCGTGCCGCCCCAGACGCCGGCGTCCTGGCCGGACTCCAGGGCCCACTGCAGGCAGTCGTCCATGACGGGGCACCGGCGGCAGACCGCCTTGGCCTCCTCGATCTGCAGCAGCGCCGGTCCGGTGTTGCCGATGGGGAAGAACAGCTCCGGGTCCTCGTCACGGCAGGCGGCACGGTGGCGCCAGTCCATGCGGATCCACGCTCCTTGCTTTGCTGACGCGGGGTGGGGGCCGTCGTCCGCCGGGCCGGGGGTGTGCCCGGCTTGTGAACGAGTTCACGAGCCTCCCGCCCCGGGGGTCCGTCGGTTCAGCCGACGCACGGGTTCGGGGTGGTTGAGCCGGGTCCGCCTGCTGGCGCTCCCATCTCTTGTCGAACAGCCTTACAGACGTTGAAGGGTCACACAAGGGTTACGACGCGGCAACCGGAGGCCCGTCGTTGTCGCCTTCGTCACGTGACCTGCGTCACACCACGACGTCCAGGGCGTCGGGAACGCCGACGAAACCGACCCGCGAGCGGACGCCCAGGTAGTCGCCGTCCACCTGGAAGGCCACCGGGTGGCTCGCCGACACCACGAACTCGGCCAGGTCGTGGCGGTGCACCACGGACTTGCCCCAGGGAACCCGTCCGTTGGGCGTGAGGATCTGCCCGGCCGCGAGGAGGGTGCTGGCGATGCCGAGCCGGCTCAGCGCGACCACGTCCAGCCCGTCGTCGAACGAGGCGTCGGGGAACGGGTCGACGCGCAGCCGGCCCAGGAAGGTCCAGGGGCTGGTGTTGCCGACCAGCACCAGGAAGAGGCCGGCCACGGGGTCCTCGCCGGGCACCTGGAGGGCCAGCGGTCCGTCCTTGCGCTCGGTCCCCCCGAAGAACCGTCCGACGGCGGACCGGACGTAGAGGCTGTGGGTGGAGCGGCGGCCCTGCGCGCGGCGTTCCTCTACCGCGGCGACCACCTCGGCGTCGAGGCCGAGCCCCGCGGTGAAGGTGAACCAGCGGTCGTCGGCGCGACCCAGTCCGATGCGGCGCGAGCGACCGTCGCGCAGCGCCTCGAGGATCTGCCCGGTGGCCTCGACCTGGTCGTCGGGCAGGCCGACCGCGCGGGCGAAGACGTTGGTCGATCCGCCTGGAACCAGGGTGAACTGCGGGACGTGCGGCCCGGGGCCGTGGGCCAACAGCCCGTTGACGATCTCGTTCACCGTCCCGTCGCCCCCCAGCGCCACGACGAGGTCGGTGCCGGAATCGACGGCCTGCGCGGCGAGGGTTCGCGCGTGGCCACGCTGCGTCGTCTCGGTGACCTCGAGGGTGAGGTCGGACCGGAGGGCGTGGATGAGCACATCGCGGGTCCGGGGGCTGGTGCTGGTGGCCTTGGGATTGACGATCAGCCGGGCCCGACGCACCGGGTCAGCCTAGGGTCGCGCGGTCGAGCCGGCCGGCTGGGGCGGCTCTAGGCTGCCGGCGTGAGCTCGCCACCGCCCCCGCCCCCGCCGTCGACGCCGGCCGCGCCGGCCGCACCCGCTCCCGCTCCCGACGGGGCTGGCCGGCTCCGGCTGCTGGCCGCCCTCGTGGCCGGCCAGGGCGTGCTCATGCTCGGGGTCGGGATCGTCACCTTCGGCTACGTGATCGTCGAGGGCGACAGCGGCTACCAGCGCCGGTCCGACGCCGTGGTCTCGGGCCTGGGGGTGCTCGGGCTGTTCGCCATCTGGGGGGTCGGCCTGCTGCTCACTGCCCGGGCGGCTGCGAACGGCCGCCGCTGGTCGTTCTCGGTGATCTTGTTCACCGAGATGATGTGGGGCCTGATCTTCGTCTCGTCGCTGAAGGCGTCCGCGGGGCTGGCCCTGGCGGTCGACCTGGTCCTGCTCGCCTGGGTCGTGGCGATCCTGGCCCTGCTGTTCCATCCCGACGTGCGCTACCGGCTGGGTCGTGGTCCCCGCCGTGGTCCCGCCCCCGGCCCCACCGCCGACCCCACCCCCCGTTGATCTTGGACTTGATGTGCATGTTGATCACCCCAGGACGACAGCTTCTCCTTGATCAACAACACGGGGGCGGCCGAGCGACGTCGGGTCCGCTGGCCTAGACGGCCTCCGGGTCGCCCGCGTCGTCGAGCTCACCGCGGGCCAGCCGGGCCAACGGTTCGCCGGTGAGCCGGAACACCGTCCACTCGTCCATGCCGATCGCGCCGATCCGTCGGTAGAACTCCACCGCGGGGTTCCAGTCGAGCACCCACCAGTCCAGCCGGGGGTAGTCGCGCTCGACGCAGATCTGGGCCAGGTGGGCCAACAGCGCCTTGCCGTAGCCGAGTCCGCGGTACTGCTCACGGACGTACAGGTCGTCGAGGTAGATCGAGTGCTTGGCGGTCCAGGTGAAGAAGTTGCGGAACCAGATCGCGAAGCCGGCGACCCGCGACGTGCCGGACTCGTCGACGTGTTCGAGGATCGAGCACCACACGGCCGGATCGTCGGCGAACAGTGCGTCGTGCAGCAGGTCCTCGGTTGAGTGCACCTCCGATCGCGACTTCTCGTACTCGGCGAGCTCACCGATCATCGCGAGGACCTCGGGGACGTCCTCCGGAGCCGCCGGACGGATTCGGTGGCTCACGACGTAAGCCCGGACGCGCACGAGGGCACACCCCGTGGTGGGGTGAGCCCTCGACACCGGGTGACGACGGACAGTGCGCTCAGCCTTTCTTGGTCTCCCAGAAGATCGTGGCGATCTCGTCGATCTTCGCCAGCAACGAATCGGCGACCGCCGGGTCCGTGCTGCTCTTCGTGCCACCCGCGCCGGCCAGCTTCGTCGCCTCGTTGAAGAGCCCGTTGAGCTGCGGGTACTTCTCGAAGTGTGGGGGCTTGAAGTAGTCGGTCCACAGCACCCACAGGTGCTCCTTCACCAGGTCCGAGCGCTGTTCCTTGATGAAGATCGCGCGCTGACGGAACTCTGCGTCGTTGCTGGCGTTGAACTTGTCGATGCACGCCTTGACCGACTCGGCCTCCAGGCGTGCCTGTGCCGGGTCGTAGACGCCGCACGGCAAGTCGCAGTGGGCACTCACCTCGGTGATCCAGGCCATCTCGGGTCCTCTCACGTGGTCCAGGGGGATGATCGGACACTACCGCCGCGTCGGTGCGGCCGCAGGAAGGGGTGGGCTTGGCCAGGTGGGCGCTGGTGCGGGTGCGTGGAGGCTCGATGTCGCCCACCCTCGTCGAGGGAGACCTGCTCGTCCTCGACCGACGACGACACCCGCAGCCGGGTCGCCTGGTGGTGGTCGGACTTCCCGGGGGGCGCCCCGACGGCGTCAAGCGCGCGCTGCGACTCGACGCCCACGGGTGGTGGGTGGAACGGGACAACGCCCGCGAGGGCGTCGACTCGTGGAGCCTCGGGGCGATCGCGCCCTCAGCCGTGCGCGGTGTGGTCGTCGCTCGACTCTGGCCGCGTCCCTCCCGCCTCCGGTGACCTTCGGCCGGACCGGCTCCGACGGCCCTGTGACACGATCTCGCGTACATCCGGCAACGGCTGGCCGAGCCGCCCGGTCCGTAGGTCATACGTCGTGGAAAGTCGGACTCACCGTGTCGTCTCCCCCTCACCCGCTCGAATCGCAGCCGGACGAGACCCCTGTCCAGTCGTCGGACGCAGCGGCACCCGAGGTGGACCGGCTCGACGCCATGGATCCGGTGTTCGCGCTGCACCGGCACGGCAAGATCGAGATCCGCCCGACGGTGCGGGTTCGCGACCGGGAAGGGCTGGCGCTGGCGTACACGCCCGGGGTCGCGCGGGTCTCCCAGGCGATCGCGGCCGACGCGTCACTCGCCTACGAGTACACGTGGAAGCCGAACGTGGTGGCGGTCGTGAGCGACGGGACCGCGGTTCTCGGGCTCGGGGACATCGGGCCGTTGGGCGCACTCCCGGTCATGGAGGGGAAGGCGTTGTTGTTCAAGGAGTTCGGCGGGATCGACGCGGTGCCGATCGTCCTCGGTACCACCGACGTCGACGCGATCGTCGACACGGTCGCGAACATCGCACCGGGCTTCGGGGGCATCAACCTCGAGGACATCAGCGCCCCACGCTGCTTCGAGATCGAGCGGCGACTCCAGGAGCGGCTCGACATCCCGGTGTTCCACGACGACCAGCACGGCACGGCCATCGTCGTACTGGCCGCCCTGCGCAATGCGGCTCGGTTGACCGGCCGCGAGCTCGGCGACCTGCGCGTCGTCATGTCCGGTGCCGGGGCGGCCGGCATGGCGATCGCAGCGATGCTGATGCGCGCGGGTATCGGGGACCTCGCCGTAGCCGACTCACGGGGTCTGATCCACGTCGGTCGCGAGGGTCTGACCGATGCGAAGCGCGCGTTGGCCGAGCTGACGAATCGCGGTGGGCTCGAGGGACCCGTCGAACTGGCGTTGAAGGGAGCCGACGTGTTCGTGGGCGTCTCGGCCGGCCACATCGAGGAACCCGCGATCGCGGCGATGGCCCCAGGGGCGTTCGTGTTCGCCCTGGCGAACCCCACGCCGGAGGTCGACCCCGAGGCGGCGCTGCGTCACG
>Ga0302299_10000162_pt1 | contig 31739 bp, 29 predicted proteins | sample III_Fen_N3_4_FD_198795 | JGI IMG/M metagenome (GOLD analysis project Ga0302299, IMG submission 198795) | Peat permafrost microbial communities from Stordalen Mire near Abisko, Sweden - III_Fen_N3_4 | ecosystem: Environmental > Terrestrial > Soil > Wetlands > Permafrost | place: Sweden: Abisko...
GCATCGCCTCCGCGCGCACGCCCTCGAACCGGCTGGGGTCCGTCATGTCCGGCCACGGGTACCGCTCGATCGCATCCAGCGTGAACGCGTCCGCCATCGGGTGGACGCCGGGGAACCAGACGCCCGGCGCCCCTTCAACCTGGCCGCTTCCCCAGTCGTCGATGAACGGGGAGTGCGGGTCCCGGACGGCGTTCCGCGCGCGCACCGCGGCGGGGAAGTGGTCCAGCACGCCGCGAACGTCGGCGTGGAGGCGCCCGGACGTCGCCTCGTCGACCCTGGCCGTGCCGAGCTCCGGCCAGTCGTAGATGTACTCGTCGGGCGCCTGAATGCCCTCGCGGGCCTTGATCGCCCGGTAGGTTGACATCCGGATCCCGGTCGCGTTGCTCGGTCCGAGCACGATCGGGACCCGGTCGGGCATCTCGTGGGCGAGCGTCGTAAGCACTCGCTCGCGGGGCGTCATCGGCATGCGTCCCTCCATCGGCCGCGCGGGTGGATGCGGCCTCCCATTGAGCCTAGCGCGTCGGGCGTGGTAGCGTCCCGCTCCGGCGCCCGTCGTCCATGGCGCCGCACGAAGGAGGGCACCATGGCCGGCACCGGCACGAGCGAGGATCCCTGGGACCTGGTCACGGCGAACGGCGGTTCCGCGTACCGGATGTGGCGCGACGAGGCCGCGGATCCCCCCGCCCTCGTGTGTCAGGTGGGCGCCACCCAGCTCCGCTACCACCTGCGCGCCGTCGAGGACCTGCACGCGTGGCTGCGAGAACAGGGCGACTGGGTTCCGCTCGGGGGCGCCGACGAGCAGAAGCCGGCACCCGACGGGTCCGTCGAGGCATGGGGCCGGTCCGAGGCCAACCCCGTCGGCGGGTGGTACGGCCTGCGGAAGGGGTATCGCGGGCGTTTCGGCGCCTACCTCCCGCCGCTCCTGGAGGTCCTCGGCCTCGCGGAGCTGGAGCACAACGCGAAGAACAACCGCGTCCGGGCCAGGTAGGGCCGAGGCCTCTCAGGCAGCACTCAGCAAGTCAGGGCATGATTAGGCGGTGACGACCCCCAGGACACCGCGCCCGGAGCCGGGTGGAAGCAGGCCGCGGACGAGCAATGAGCAGCTGCGCGCCGATTCCTCGGGACGAAACACGCGCCGGCTCGCCGTGGCGGCCCTCGTGGTCGCCGTCGTCGGCGTCGGCGTGGCCGCGTTCGGTGCCCTCGCCCCGAAGGACGACAGCTGCCAGACCAGCGCCTGGAATACCACCCCCAAGGACACGAACCTGCCAGCCGGCTGGCTGGTGGCGTCCAGCCAGTACGACGTGTCGCGCAAGTCGATGTCCCTGGTGGGCCCGGCGCCCGCCGACGACACCACGAGCCAGGCCGTCGTGTACGCCACGATCACGTGCTACCCGTCGGGTGCCGCGGACGCGGTGACCCGGTCGGCCGATGCGTCGACGGCCGCGGGCCAGGCCGTGGTGAGCCGCGACGACCTGGGGGACCAGGGGTTCAGCGCCGCCGACAGCTCGGGAGCCAACTTCCTGCAGTTCCGCCACGACCGTCTCGTCGTGTACCTGGCCGGGTCCGGCGACGCGACTGCCGCGGAGGTGGACACGATCGCCTCGGCCTTCGACAAGTCCCTCGGTGGGGATGGCGGGGCCGTGGCCCTGGGCACGCCAGGCACCGGGAGCGCGGCCGCGAGCGGCGGCCCGGGCAACGGGTCGGCCGCCCCCGGGTCGGCCGCACCCGGGTCGGCCGCCCCCGGGTCGAGCGACTCCGGGTCGGCCGCCCCGCCGGCGGCTCCCGACCTCGAGGCCAAGCTGCCCACGAAGGTCGGTGACGTCGTCCTGACCGTTGACAGCGCGACGGGCAGCACGTTCCTCGCCGACGACCAGGGAAGCCGCGCGATCACCGCGGCCCTGCGCGCCAACGGCAAGGTCGCCGACGACCTCAAGGTGGCGCAGGCCTACGACGACGCAAACAACTCCGAGCTGACGATCCTGGCCATCGGCGTCGATGGGCTGAGCTCCGCCAAGGTGCTCCCGATCGTGCTCGACTCCTGGCTGGCTGCCTCGGGCGCCGGCGTGACCCAGCAGAAGGTGACACTCGGCGGCCAGGAGTTCACGCGGGTCGACTACGGAGACGAGGGCCCGATGGATTACGTGGGCACGAAGGGCGACGCGGTGATCGTCATCACCACTCCCGACCCGGCCCAGGCAGCCGCAGCCGCCGCCGCCCTTCCCTGAGGGCGGCCCGGGCCCGAGCACGACGCCGGCCCGGGGATGACGCGGGCCCGGACGACCCCACCGCACTGGCCTCAACCGGCACCTCCCGCACCGGACGCCAAACGCGTATGCTCGCGTGCAGGGTTGGACGGTCGTACCCGCGGCCGCCCGGAAAGGGGTCCGAACGTGCGGGAGCCTCTCGTGGCCTGGGCCGGCGACTGCGTCGTCCGCGGCAGTGTCGACATCGGTGATGGACGCCTGAGCGACCGGGTCAACGACCTGGACCTGCTCACGTTCTTCGACGCGACCCTCGAGTCGCTGGACGATGGGCACCAGGTCCAGGTGGGCGAGCTCGAGGTCGAGCGCCGCGAGCTGCACCTGATCGAGGTCAACGGTCGTCGGGGTGATCCCATCCGGCGCCTGCGGACCATCCAGGAGCCCGTGGCGCTCCGGGTCGGGCCGTTCGTCGTGACCGGGAACCTCCACCGCCCGCCGAGCGCCCAGCCGCTGGCCGCCCTGACCCGCTGGGCACGCTTCGTCCCGGTGACGGATGCCATGATCGAGGTCGGTGGTACCCCGGCCGAACCGGTGCACCAGGACGTCATCCTCGTGAACCGCGAACGGATCTCGGCCTCGCGGCCGCTGGCGGCCATCGCCATCCGGCCCGAGGAGCCGGTCGGGGACCCGGCGGCGCTGTAGCGGCCGGTCAGCTCTTCCGCCAGGCGCGCCACACAGGCACGGGAGGCCGTGCACCCCTCCAGCACAGGTCGGTCGGGCTCCTGGCCGGTCCCTCAGCGCGGCCGGCGCGGCTCCGATCCGGGCATGCCGCCGGCAACCGGCTCGCTGACGGCCCACCCGCCGTCCACCGCCAGGACCTGGCCCGTGACCATGCCGGCCCCGGGGGCGAGGAGCCAGAGCGCGGCATCGGTGACCGCCGAGGCATCGATCGGCCCGCCGGCGAGCGGCTGCTTCTCCGCCAGATAGGCGGCGATCACGGGGTCGTCCTGGGCCCGCCGGCTCATCGGCGTCGCCACCAGCGACGGCGCGACTGCGTTGACGCGGATTCCGTGCGGTGCGTAGTGGGCCGCCAGTGAGCGTGCGAGGGCCTCGACCGCCCCCTTGCTGGCCGCGTAGGCGTGGGTCGCGAAGAACGCGGGCGTGGGGTGCGATGCCAGCGTGCTGGACATCAGGAGCACCGAGCCGCGGGAGCCTTCCGCGTCGCGCTCGGCCGCGAGCATCCGGCGGATCGCGGCCCGGACCACCAGGAACTGGCTCGTGGCGTTCGCGGCCAACACGGTCTCCCAGCCCTCCAGGGTGGCCTCATGGATGGGCCCGTCGCCGAACCGCCGCCCGGAGATGCCCGCGACGCTGAACACGGCATCGAGCCGGCCGCTCGTCTGGTCGAAGGCGGAGAACGCCGCCTCGACGTCCGGCTCGCGGCGGAGGTCGGCCGCATGCCACCCGCAGCGTCCACCCGCAGCGCGGATCTCGCCGGCCAGGGCCTCCAGGTGGGCCGCGGTGCGCGAGACGAGGAACACCTCGCCGCCCTCCGCTGCCACGGCCCGCGCGGCCGAGGCCGCCATGCCCGTCGAGCCGGTGATGAGCACGTGCCGGCCGGAGAACCGGGAACAACCGGTCATCGGTCGCCTCCTTGAGCGGGCACTGGGTCCAAGAGGGCGCCGTCGTCCAGCAGGCGCGTACGGACGGCCGCCGCGTGGACGGCGCGTGGCGGGATCCCCAGCTCAGCTGCCAGCGCTGCGGCCGTGCCGGCGGCCTGGCCCATCGCCATGCAGGTCGCCATGGAGCGGGCCGAGGCGTGGGCGTCGTGCGTCGCCGAGAAGCAGCGTCCCGCGACGAGCAGGCCCTCGATCCCGAGCGGCAGGAGGCTCCGGTAGGGGATGCCGTACACGCCCGCGTCCCCGACGTACTGCCACGCGGTGTCGCTGCCGGCGTGATGGTCCTCGATCGGTGCGCCGCAGAGCGCGATCTCGTCCTCGAAGCGGCGGCCGCCCAGCACATCCTCGCGGCTCAAACGGTGGTCACCGTGCACGCGCCGGCTCTCGCGGACCCCGATGGCCGGAGATGTCGCGACGATGACGGCCCGCTCGAAGCCCGGGACGCGGTCCCGGAGGAAGCGGTGGTATTCCTGCACCTGCCGGCGGCCCTCGACCTCGGCGCGGGTCAACTGCTCCGGATCCGTGGCGTCCACGTTGGGGACTCGCGTCATGTGGACGAGGACCACGCCCGGGTACGGCGTCCGGTGCCAGGAGCCCTCGATCCGGGGCAGGCGGTAATCCCCGTTCGCGGCCGCGTCACGCATCCCCGCCAGGAGCTCGGCCCTGGGGACGGCGGCCGCCCGCTCCACGTCCACGTTGGCGACCTTGAACAGGGTCGAGAGGGACTGCACCGTGCCCCCGTCCCCCGGGGCGTCGTGCGGCACGCCCGCCATGGCGGCCACGTCGGCGTCCCCGGAGGCATCGATGAACGCCGCCGCCTCGACCCAGCGCTCGCCCCCCTTCGTCCACAGCCGGACCGCCGACAGTCGCCCGCCGTCCACCCGCACGCCAGTGGCCCACGCGTGCAGCAGCAGGTCAACGCCGGCGTCCTCGGCAAGGCGCTCCCAGAGCACCTTCAGGGTCTCGGCATCGTAGGTGACGCCGGTGCCGGCTCCGTAGGTGTTGGGACGCTCGAACGCGACGCCGTCCGCGGTCAGCTGCTGTGCGATCTCCCACGCCAGCCCGCCGACGACCCGCCGCCGGTTCGCGCCCGGCGTGTAGAACGCGTAGAAGGTGTCCAGGACGGCCGTCGAGGTTCCGCCCATGAACGCGAGCCGGTCCACGAGGAGCGTCCGGGCGCCGCGCCGCGCGGCCGTGACCGCCGCGCTGGCACCCGCGGACCCGGCCCCGACCACGACGACATCGAACGGCTCGCTCACCGTGCGGGGCCCTCCCGGACCGTGAACAGGCGGGCCGGGTTCGTCTCCAGGATCCGTCGCGCGGCGTCCTCGCCCAGCCGCCGCCGCAGCCGCGGTGCGAACGTCGTCATCAGGTACCGCAGCCCGGGTCCGCCGTCGTACGCCCGGAGGTAGTCACGCCTGCCGAGGTCGAGGCCCAGGATGATGCGGTCCAGGTGCCCGGCGGCCGCGACGGCCTCGATGAGGTCGAGGACGGTGCTGTCGGGGTGGTACTTCGTCCTGCCGATCGTGTCGTACTCGAGCGTCACGCCCCGGGCCGCGATCTCCGCGTGGAGCTCGGCGTCCGGGTTGCGGTCGAGGTGGGCGAGCGCGATCCGGTCGGGACGGGCCCCGGCGGCCTCGAGCAGGTCGACGATCTCGTGGGCCGCGGTCCCGACCTCGCTGTGGACCAGGATGGCGGTACCGGTCGCTGCGGAGGCCCCGGCGACGGCCTCGAGGCGGCGCCGCTCGCCGCGCGAGATGTGGTGGTAGGAGGCGCCACCCTTGATGGCACCCGCGCGCGCCGCGTCGAGGGGCAGGGACGGATCGAGCCAGTCCGCCGGGTGCATGCCTTCGGTGAGGTCCGTGGAGATCCGGGCCGCCAGCATCTCCACGCTCGCCCGGTACACCCAGTGGCCCTCCGGGTAGTGGGCGTCGCGGTGGTAGCCGCTCGCGGCGATCACCTTCGCGCCGGTGGCGTCGGCGACGGCGCGCATCCCGTCCGGTCGGCGCCCGAGCCCGATCGGGGTCATCTCGACGATCGTGCCGATGCCGCTCGCGAGGCCGTCGCGGACCTCCTCGATCGCACGGTCGACGTCCGAGAATGCCTGGCCCTTGAGCGCCGGCGAGTCCAGGAACAGGTGGTCGTGGGCATCGATCACGCCGAGACCCGCCGCGGGGCGCGGGCCGCTGACCGTGATGACGTGGCCCTCGGGCACCCTGGCCTCCTGGTCGCTCCGCGGTCCCCGTGGACCACCTGTCCGCAGTCTACCGGCCCCGTCCGCGCCCGGCCGCTCGAGTGGCTATCGTGGCGCGTACGCCGGAGGGGCCACGTTTGCTCGCCACTCCCTGCCAATGCAGGCCGTTCGGCACGTCTTGCGCGGTGCGCTCCCGGCGGAGGCTATGACCATGGCTGCAACCGTCCGATCGGACGTGCGCGTCCCCGCCGCCGCGTCCCTGCCTGTCGCCCGCTCCCTCCATGTCGAGGGAGTGGTCCAGGGCGTCGGCTTCCGCCCGTTCGTCTGGCGCCTGGCCACGGAGCTGGGGCTCGCCGGGCGCGTCCGCAACGCCGCGGGCAGGGTCGAGATCGAGGCGGCAGGGCCCGCGCACGTGCTCGACGCCTTCGCGCGCCGTCTCCGGGCCGACGCCCCGCCGCGCGCCCGCGTGGAGCAGGTCACCGTGGCCGCCCTGGACGACGCCATCACCGCGACCCTCCCCGCCGTCTTCGAGATCGATGAGAGCGTCGTCTCCTCGGCCGTGGACCGCCTCTTTCCACCCGACATCGCTACCTGCGACGACTGCCTGGCCGAGCTGTGGGACCCGGCGGACCGCCGCCACCGCTACCCGTTCACCAACTGCACGAACTGCGGACCGCGCGCCACGATCATCGAGGAGCTCCCGTACGACCGGGCGCAGACGACGATGCGAGCCTTCCCGCTGTGCCGCGACTGCGAGGCCGAGTACCGCAACCCGGCGAACCGCCGGTTCCACGCGGAGCCCGTGGCCTGCCCCGCATGCGGGCCGAGGCTCGCCTGGCGGCCGACGAGTGCGCCCGCCGCGATCTCCGCGGGGGAGGACGCACTGGCCGCCGCCGTGACGGCCCTGCTCTCCGGCGGGATCGTCGCGGTGAAGGGACTGGGCGGCTACCACCTCGCCTGCGACGCGACCGACGAGGACGCCGTCCGCCGGCTGCGGGACCGCAAGCGCCGCTGGGCGAAGCCGTTCGCCGTGATGGTGCGGGACGCTGCGGCCGCGGAGGCTCTGTGCCGGGTCGGGGCGCTGGAGCGGACGCTCCTCGCCGGGCCCGCGCGCCCGATCGTGCTGCTCCGGGCCCGCCGCCGGGGGCTGCCGCGCCTGGCGCCCTCCGTCGCGGCCGGCAACCGGCGCCTGGGCGTCTTCCTGCCCTACACCCCGCTCCACCACCTGCTGCTCGAGTCGGTCGGACGGCCGCTGGTGCTCACCTCCGGGAACCTCACGGACGAGCCCCTGGCCACCGACGACGGCGATGCCCTCGCCCGGCTCGCGGGGCTCGCCGACGGGTTCCTCGTCCACGACCGCGAGATCCGGGCCCGCTACGACGACTCCGTGACGCGCGTGGTCGCCGGGCGCGAGTCGGTCGTCCGCCGTGCACGCGGGTACGCCCCCGAGCCGATGCCCCTGCCGGTCGCGACGCCGGTCCCGCTCCTGGCCGTCGGAGCGGAGCTGAAGCACACGTTCACGCTGGCCCGGGCCGGCCGCGCCCACGTGGCGCCGCACAACGGGGATCTCGAGGACCTGGCGACGCACCGGGCGTTCACGGACGGGCTGGCCCACCTGTCCCGCCTCCTGGCCCTGGAGCCGGAGGTCGTCGTCCACGACCTCCACCCGGAGTACCTCTCCACCAAGTACGCGCTGGAGCGGTTCCCCGCCGCGAAGCGGATCGCGGTCCAGCACCACCACGCGCACGTCGCGTCCTGCGCGGCGGAGTACGGGATCACGAGCCGGTTCCTGGGCGTCGCCTACGACGGCCTGGGCATGGGCGACGACGGCACCCTGTGGGGCGGCGAGGTGTTCGACGCGGACCTCCGCGGCTACCGCCGGATCGCACGGTTCGGGCAGGCCCCACTTCCCGGCGGTGCCCTCGCCGTGAAGCGCCCGTACCGCATGGCGCTCGGCTACCTGCTCGCCGCCGAGGCGTTCGGTGACGGGGTCCAGGGGCTCGCAGGCTGGGCGGGCGGCGCGACGGACCTTGCGGATCCGGGTCACCCGGCGGCGGCCTTCCTGGCCCGCCTGGACCCGCGCGAGACCGCCCTCGTGCGCACGCAGGTTGCCCGGCGGCTGAACGCGCCGGTCGCGTCGTCCGCCGGGCGACTGTTCGACGCCGCCGCGGCGCTCATCGGTATCCGCGACGTGGCCGAATACGAGGCGCACGCCGCGATCGACCTCGAGCTGGCGGCTGGCGAGCGCGTGGCGCCGCCGCTGCCGTACCGGCTGGAGCGGGTGGACGGCCTCGTGGTCTATGACCCGCGGCCGACGCTTGCCGCGCTGCTCGAGGGGAAGGCAGCCGGGCGTACCACGGGGCAGCTCGCCGCCGCGTTCCAGGCCACGATCACCGAGGTGACCCGTGAGATCCTCGCCGGCGCGCGCGTTTCCACGGGCATCGGTACCGTGTGCCTCTCGGGCGGCGTGTTCCAGAACCGCCGGCTGGCGTCGGCGCTGCTGCGCGACCTCGCCTGGGACGGGTTCCGGGTGTTCATCAACCGCCAGGTCCCCGTCAACGACGGGGGCGTGAGCTACGGGCAGGCCGCGGTGGCCGCGGCCCGGCTGGGATCCGGCGCATCGGGCGCCCCCCACCAGGAGGACTGACGCTATGTGTCTCGGGATCCCGGGCCGGATCACGGAGATCCGCGACGAGGCCGGGCTGGCCATGGGCAAGGTCGACTTCGGCGGCGTCCGCAAGGACGCCTGTCTCGCGTACCTGCCCGAGGCGCAGCTCGGGGACTACGTCATCGTCCACGTCGGCTTCGCCATCTCGAGGGTGGACGAGGCCGAGGCGCTCAAGACGCTGGAGATCCTCGGCGAGATGGGTGTCATGGGACCGGAGCTCATGACGATGGGTCCGGGGATGGACGAGCTGGCGATCGTCAGCGACGACGCCCCGGGCGCGCTCTCCTTCAACCCTGAGCCGCCGACGTCGCCCATCGGGAGGCCGCGGGCGTGAAATACCTCGACGAGTACCGCGACCCCGTGCTCGCCAGGAAGCTGCTGGCCGAGATCCACCGGATCACCACGCGGCCGTGGACCCTCATGGAGGTCTGCGGCGGTCAGACGCACACGATCGTCAAGCAGGGGATCGACGAGGCGCTGCCCGAGGGCGTCCGGATGATCCATGGACCAGGTTGCCCGGTCTGCGTGACGCCGCTGGAGCAGGTGGACAAGGCCCTGGCCATCGCCGCCCGTCCGGACGTCATCTTCACCAGCTACGGCGACATGCTCCGCGTCCCCGGCTCCTCGACGGATCTCCTCGCCCTCAAGGCGCGCGGCGCCGACGTGCGCATCGTCTACAGCCCGCTCGACGCCCTGAAGATCGCCCTCGCCAACCCGGCGAAGCAGGTCGTCTTCTTCGCCGTCGGGTTCGAGACCACGGCGCCCGCGAACGCGATGGCGGTGGCCGAGGCCGCCCGCCGCGGCATCGACAACTTCAGCGTGCTCGTCTCCCACGTCCTCGTGCCGCCGGCCATGATCGCGCTCCTGGACTCGCCGACCAACAAGGTCCAGTCGTTCCTGGCCGCGGGCCACGTCTGCGCGATCATGGGCTGGACCGAGTACGAGCCGATCGCGGCCAGGTACCGCGTGCCGATCGTCGTCACCGGCTTCGAGCCGCTCGACCTGCTGGAGGGGATCCTCATGGCGATCCGCCAGCTGGAGGAGGGCCGCTTCGAGGTCGAGAACCAGTACACGCGCGCCGTCACCCGCGAGGGCGTGCCGCTCGCCCAGCAGCAGGTCCTGGCGGTGTTCGAGGTTGGGCACCGCAAGTGGCGCGGCGTCGGCGAGATCCCGATGTCCGGCTACCGCCTCCGTCCGGAGTACGCGCGCTTCGACGCCGAGCGGAAGTTCGACGTCGGCGACATCCAGACCAACGAGCACCCGGCCTGCATCGCGGGCGCGATCCTGACGGGTGACAAGACGCCGCTCGACTGCGCCGCCTACGGGACGCTGTGCAACCCGCAGAGGCCGCTGGGCGCGCCGATGGTGAGCTCCGAGGGAACCTGCGCCGCCTTCTACGCGGCCGGGCGCGGCCTCAACACGAGCGGCGGGTTCAGTGGCGCGATGCCGCTGATCCAGGTCGCCCCGGCGGGCGGGGAGGGACAGCGATGACCGCCGCCGACGAGACGCGCGTGACGATCGACGCCGAGGGCGTCGTCTGCCCGGCGCCGATCCCGGAGGACCAGCGCGTCATCCTGGGACACGGCTCCGGCGGGCAGCTCTCCAACGCCCTGTTCCGGGACCTGCTGGGGCCCGCCCTCGCGCCGGCGTCGCCCGGCGGCGTGCTCAACGACGCGGCCGTCGTCGAGATCGGGGGTGCCCGCCTCGCGTTCACCACGGACTCCTACGTCGTCTCGCCCATCCGGTTTCCCGGCGGCGACATCGGCGAGCTGGCGGTCAACGGGACCATCAACGACCTCGCGATGATGGGCGCGACGCCCGTCGCGATCAGCCTCGCCTACGTCGTCGAGGAGGGCCTGCCGCTCGAGGAGCTGCGGGTCATCACGATGTCGGCGGCGGCCGCGGCCGCGAGGGCAGGCGCCCGCATCGTGACAGGCGACACCAAGGTGGTCGGGCGGGGAGCCGCGGACCGGCTCTTCGTCAACACGTCGGGGATCGGCCTGGTGCGCGAGGGCGTATCCCCATCAGCCGACCGTGCGCGGCCGGGCGACGTCGTCATCCTGTCCGGCGAGATCGGCCTCCACGGCGTCGCGATCATGAGCGTCCGCGAGGGCCTGGAGTTCGAGGTGGAGATCGCCTCCGACACCCAGGCGCTCAACGGGCTGGCCGAGGCGATCACGGCCGTGGAGCCGGACGTCCACGTGCTCCGGGACCCGACGCGCGGCGGTCTCTCGTCCACGCTCAACGAGATCGCCCAGGCCTCACGCGTGGGCATGGTCCTGGACGAGCCGGCGATCCCGATCCCGGGACCCGTCCGCGCCGCCTGTGAGTTCCTGGGCCTGGACCCGCTCCACGTCGCCAACGAGGGGAAGCTCGTGGCGATCGTGCCCGCCGGCTCCGCGGATTCCGTGCTGGCCGCGATGCGCGCCACGCCCGAGGGCGCCCTGGCGGCGCGGATCGGCGAGGTGGTCGCGGATCACCCGGGCATGGTCACCATGCGGACGATCGTGGGCAGCGAGCGGATCGTGGACATGCTGGTCGGCGAACAGCTGCCCCGGATCTGCTGAGGACCGCGAGGGCGCGCTCAGGCGCCTGCGTCGCCTTTCGGCTTCCGGCGGCTCGCGATCCACGCTGCGCCGCGGGCGATGCCGTAGCCGATGGCGATCGGGACGCCGAACCAGAAAGTCGCGATGACGCCCGAGAACGGGTCGACCGGCACGCCGCGGCCAGCCAGGTAGGAGAGGAGGAGGATCAGGAACTGGCCGAGGATCTGGCCGACACCGACCACGAACAGGCCGGTCCAGCCGCGGGTGATCAGGCCTGCGACGAACCCTGCGCCCATGAGCAGCACCGGCGAGATGAAGACAGCATCCAACGCGCAGCCGGATGAGATGCCCTGCCCGACGCACGCGATGTTCGTGCCTCCGAAGACGGACAGTGGGACCGCGAAGAGGATGATCACGAGCGCGATCCAGTCGCGCAGCAGGCTGTAACGGTTGTTGTTCAACGGCGCGTCCTCCGTGTCCGCAGATGATGCCTGCCGGCAGGCCGTCGTGCGACCCTCAATTGCGGGCCGCCCGGGCGACTCGCGCCGCCGGCGATCAGCCTGCGGCGACGGCCACGGTCTCATCCTCGACGAGGCGGAGCATGTCGATCGTCTCGGCCAGGTGCGCGTTGAAGATGCGGCGCACAACGTCGAGGAGCTCGAACAGCTCGGCGTCGGCAACCGAGTAGATGACCGTCGTCCCGCGCCGTTCCGTTGTCACGATGCTCCGGCCGCGGAGGACGGCAAGCTGCTGGGACACGGACGACCCCGGGGCGCCGGTCGCATCCTGGATCTGCGTGACGCTCAGCGGGCCGCTCCGCAGGAGCTCCAGGATCCGGATCCGCAGGGGGTGGGCGAGCGCCTTGAAGAACTCCGCCTTGAACTGGCGGAGCCGTTCGGCGTCGTCGGGCCGTTGCTTGCCGGGTGCCATGTCGGGGGACTCCACAGCTTCATTTGCACGATATTTCGCAATACTGCGAAATAGCGAACGAAACGGTATCATGGGCAGATGCATACCGCCCCCGAGCCCCGCGCCGTCGATGCCACCAGACCCCTCCCAGCCGCGGCCCCCGCGGCCGCTGCGCTCGACGTCTCCGGGCAGGGCGCGAAAGAGCTCGCAGCCCTGCTTGAGCACGCCCGGTCTGCGACACCGGGCCGGCGGATCGAGTCGCGCGATGGGATCGCCGAGTTCGGAGCGCTCGGGATCGAAGGCGTCCGGCCCTGGCTCGTGGACGGTGCCCTCGCGGCATTCGCCGTGCGGGTGATCGAACGGGCGGGGATCAACGGCGAGTCGGCGCTGGCCGCCAAGGTCCTGCGCGCCGCGCGGGCGACCGTGCCCCGAGGCGTGACCGAGGACGTCGAGTGGGCCCTCCAGCAGCTGCGAGCGGCCGCGCGCCCGAAGCCGCTTCCGGCAGTCGCGCCTGCACAGGCCGTCCTCGTCCGCCGACCGGCCCCCCGTCCCACCTCGTCCAGCCGGCGGCCGCGCACCGGCTGACGTCTCGGAAGGCAACGGCGGCACAGGTGTCGTGCTATTCTGACTGACCGTCAGTCATGTTCGAGGCACGAACGCCATGCAGGACCGCCGCCGGCCACCCGCAGCGATCGCCACCCGCAGGAACCCCCGCCGTCGCGATGACCTCGTGGATGCAGCCGTGGAGGCCTTCGCGACCAGCGGCGTTGCCGGGACCTCGGTGGATGACATCGTCCACGCCGCGGGCGTCGCCAAGGGCACCTTCTACCTCTACTTCGAGAGCCGCGACGACATCGTCACGGCGGTCGCCGAGCGCCTGGTTGATGGCGTCGGGCGGCAGATGGACACCGCACTCGCGGCCGGGGGCCGCACCGCGGCCGACCGCATCCGCGGGGTCGCAGGCGCCATGGCGACGGTCGGATCCGACCCGTCCGAACGGGAGCTGGTCGAGGCCCTGCACCGGCCCGGTAACGCGGCCGTCCACGACCGGCTGTCAGGGCGGATCGTCGAGCGTCTCGTCCCGGCGGTGACGTCGGTCATCGCCGACGGGATCGCCACCGGTGAGTTCGCCGCCCAGGATCCACGCCAGGCGGCCGCTTTCGTCCTCGCGTGCTTCACGTCGCTGCACGACCTGGTGCGCGAACCCCTGGACCTGCCCGACGTCATCGACGGGCTCAATGCGTTCGTCCTCCGCGGCCTCGGCCACGAGGCCGGGTCGTCACGGTGACCTCCGCCGCCGTCGAGACGACGGACCTCTCCAAGCGGTATGGGGCCGACGTGCTGGCGGTCGACGGCGTGAGCCTGCGCGTCGATCGGGGGGAGCTCTACGCCTTCCTCGGTCTGAACGGGGCCGGCAAGTCCACGACGATCCGGATGCTGCTGGGCATGGTCCGGCCCACATCCGGTTCGGCCGAGGTGCTCGGGCAGGCGGTGCGGGCGGAGGCGCCGGACCTCTGGGCGCGCGTCGGACATCTCGTAGAGTCCGCCACTGCCTACCCGGAGCTCACGGTCCGTGAGAACCTGGACGTCGCGCGGCGGCTGCTCGGCATCCACGACGGCGCCGTCGTGAGTCGCGTGATCGACCGCCTGGGCCTCGGGCAGTACCGCGATCGGCGCGCCCGGACACTGTCGCTGGGCAACCTCCAGCGGCTCGCCCTCGCCCGGGCCACCCTAAACGCGCCCGAGCTGCTCGTCCTGGACGAGCCGGCCAACGGCCTCGACCCGGCCGGCGTCATCGAGATCCGGGAGCTGCTCCGCGAGCTCGTTGCCGATGGCGGGTCGACCGTCTTCATGTCCAGCCACATCCTCGCCGAGGTAGACCTGCTCGCGACCCGGGTCGGGATCGTGCACCGCGGACGCCTGATCGAGGAGCTCGACAGCGAGGCGCTCCGCCGTCACCGCGATCCCCGGCTCGAGGTCGCCGCCCCAGACATCGCCGCCGCAGAGGCGGCCCTGGTGGCCGGCGGGTATGCACCTCGGCGCCTCGAGGCGGCCTCCGGGACCACCCTCGAGCTCCGCGAGCCGCGCGCCCTCCAGGCGCCCGAGTCCGTGGCGGCGCTGCTTGCCGCGGCAGGCACCCCGCCGAGTCGTCTCGCGATCGCCCGCGAGACCCTGGAGGACCACTTCATCCGCCTGACCGGCATGGAGGAGGCGGCGTGAACGGGTTGCGCGCCGCGCTCGCCACGGAGTGGCTGAAGGCGCGCCGCTCCCGCGTCCCATGGCTGGTGCTCGCCGGATTCTCGCTGGTGCCGCTCGTCTGCGGCCTGTTCATGGTCATCCTCAGGGACCCGGAGGGCGCCCGGCGCCTGGGCCTGCTCGGCGCGAAGGCGCAGCTCGCCGCGGGGACTGCCGACTGGCCGACCATGCTCAGCATGCTGGCGCAGGCAGTGGCGGTGGGCGGGGCGATCCTGTTCGCCTTCCTCACGTCGTGGGTGTTCGGCCGCGAGTTCGCGGACCGCACCCTCCGCGGCCTGCTCGCGGGCCCGACGTCGCGTGGCGCGATCGTCGTCGCGAAGGCGATCGTCGTGGGCGCCTGGGGGCTCGCCATCACCGCGTGGATCGTCGTGCTCGGGTTCGGAGTCGGCCTGGTCGTCGGTCTCCCGGGATGGTCTGGCGCGCTGGCCGCCGCGTCGGTACGCGACATCGTCGCGGCGGCGCTGCTCACCATCGCGCTCCAGCCCGTGACCGGCCTGCTTGCCAGCGTCGGACGCGGCTACATCGCGGGGCTCGCGTGGGCGGTCCTGGCCATCGCCATCGCCCAGGTGCTCGCCGTCCTCGGCCTGGGCGCGGCGTTCCCGTGGGCCGTCCCTGGGCTGATCGCGGGCGCGGCCGGCCCGGAGGCCGCCGTCCCGCTGGCGAGCGTCGGCCTCGTCCTGCTCACGGGTGCCGTCGGCCTCGTGCTCGCCGTCGCGTGGTGGCGCCGCGCCGACCACACCGGCTAGCCCTGAATTGGGTGCGGATCGTGCGGACATCCCAACGGCACTCTCTGGCTCAGCGTCGACGCCGAGCCCGCGGAGCAGGTCCAATCAACTCTCGGCTCGGCGCTCGGATGATGCGCGGAGCGAGCGGGTTTGCGTCGCGCCCGGGCATGTCCGGGTCGCTATGCTCGTCAGCGTGAATGCAGCGGAGTCGATGGACGCGATGCCCGGCGGGCGCGCGTCGCTGGTGGTGGCGGCCGGCGACTGGCCCGGGTGCTGACGCGAGGTCAACCTGCCGGAGCCCGGTTCCGAGCCCGCATGATCGCCATGCCTGATCTCCACTGCGCCGTCGCCGGGCGGTCGCGGCCGTGACGATGGATGCCTGGATCGCCGCGGCGGTCTTCGTCGTCGCCTACGTCCTGATCGCGCTCGAGCGCTGGGACCGCACGCTCATCGCGCTGATCGGCGGGATGCTCGTCATCGTCCTCGGGGTCATCGACCAGCGCGAGGCGTTCGCGGCGGTGGACCTCAGCGTCATCTTCCTGCTCGCCGGGATGATGGTCATCGCGTCGGTCCTGGCCCGGACGGGCTTCTTCGAGTGGCTGGCGATCCGGTCGGTCATCCTCTCGCGCGGCCACCCGATCCGGCTGCTCCTGATCCTCGCGACCGTGACCGCGGTCCTGTCGGCGTTCCTGGACAACGTCACGACCGTCGTCCTGATGACGCCCGTCATCCTGTCGGTCTCGCGCCGCCTCGAGATCTCGCCGATGCCCTATCTCGTGTCCGGGATCCTCGCCTCGAACATCGGCGGCACGGCCACCCTCATCGGGGATCCGCCGAACATCATGATCGGCTCGGCCGCCGGCCTGACGTTCGGGGACTTCCTGGTGCACCTCGCGCCGGTCACGGTGCTCGTCTTCCTCGCGTTCCTCGTGATCGTCCGGGTGTCGTTCCGGGGCCACCTCCAGGTGCCCGACGAGAGACGCGAGGCGGCGCTCGAGGCGAGGGAGGAAGGGGCGATCAAGGATCGGCCGCTGCTGATCCGGTCACTGATCGTCGCCGGGGCCACGATCGCGGGGTTCCTTCTCCACTCGGTCATCGGGGTCGAGCCTGCCACCGTCGCCCTGCTCGGGGCTGCCGCACTGATGCTCGTCGCGCGCCTCGACCCGCACCAGACCCTGCGCGAGATCGAGTGGTCAACGCTGTTCTTCTTCGTCGGCCTGTTCATCCTCGTTGAGGCGATCGTCCAGACTGGGGTCGTCGGCGGCATCGCGGATCGCCTGTTCGAGGTGACGCAGGGGCAGCCCGCCGTCGCCACGATCGGCATGCTGTGGTTCTCGGCGGCCGCATCGGCGATCGTGGACAACATCCCCTACACCGCGACGGTGATCCCGATCGTTCAGCGCCTCGGGGCGGGTGGGATGGCGATCGAACCCCTCTGGTGGGCGCTGGCGCTCGGCGCCTGCCTGGGCGGCAACCTCACGATCGTCGGTGCCTCGGCGAACGTCGTGGTCGCGAACATGGCGGCCCGGGCCGGCCACCCGATCCGGTTCGCCGAGTTCCTGCGCTATGGCGCGGCCGTGGTCGCGGCGTCGCTCCTCATCTCGACCGGGTATCTCTGGGTCCGCTACCTGGCCTGACGCGAGGGTGGCCCGCCGCCGGCGCCGAAGGTGATCCGGGGCGACTGGGCGGGGAATCGCGGGCGGCACCGGCAGCGTGCACGGCGCGACGATCGCCAGGACGCCGATGACCGGCAACGCGAGGTCGCCGGGCGATCACGACGTCGGCAGGCTGAACCAGATGCGCGTCAGCCCGTCGCGCGACTCGGCGCCGACGCGGCCGCCGAAGGACTCCACGAGCGCCTTCACGATCGCGAGGCCGATCCCGGCGCCGCCCTGCGCCGGGTCGCGCGACTTCTCGACGCGGTAGAACCGCTCGAACACGTGGGGCAGGTCCTCCGGGGGGATGCCGGGACCGGTGTTCGCGACCGAGACCAAGGCCTCGCCCTGGCCAGCCTCGGCGGCAACCCGCACCGAGCCGCCCGCAGGGGTGTAGCGGAGCGCGTTCTGGAGCAGGTTCGCGAGCACCTGCGCGAGGCCGTCGGGATCGGCCCTGCCCCGCAGGACCGTCGGCACCTCGACCTCGCACGCGAGGCCGGCCGCGGTCAGGGCGGGTGCCACGAGCTCGGTCGCGCTGCGTACGGCCGCGGCGACGTCGACGTCCACGACCGACGCCCGGTCCAGCCGGGCGTCGCCCTCGGCGAGCACATCGAGCGAGCGCGACAGGCGGACAAGGCGCTCAGCCTCGTCCCACAGCGACTCGAACGTGGCGCGGTCGGCGGGGATCACTTCGTCACGGAGTGCCTCGAGGTACCCCTGCAGGTTCGTGAGCGGCGTCCGCAGCTCGTGGGCCGCGTTCGCGATCAGCTCCCGCCGCATGCGCTCCTGCTCCTCGAGCGCGGTGGCCATCTGGTTGAAGGAGTCGGCGAGGTCGGCCAGTTCCTCTGGGCCGGTTCGCGGGACCCGGGCCGCGTAGTCACCGGCCGCGATGCGCCGGGCCGCCCGTCCGACGTCCCGGAGTGGTCGCGCGATGCGGCGCCCAAGCGCCGCCGAGAGCACGACTGCGGCGATGACCGCCACAACGAGGGCGACGAGCACAACGCGCCTGACCGAGTCGTCGAACATCGAACGGGCCGCTTCGGCCGGGTGGCCGTCGGCGGTCATGAGGTTGATGAATGCGTCCGCGCCCAGGACGAGTGTCCCGACCGTCACGATCGCGACCGCCAGGACGGACACCAGGATGGCGGCCGCTGCGATCCGGGATCCGACCCCCCTCGGCGCCAGCGGGCTCACGCGCCGCCCGCCTCCGGGCCGGCCGCGGGAACCGCCCGGTAGCCCACGCTGCGGACCGTCATGACGTAGCGTGGCCGGACCGCGTCGTCGCCGAGCTTCTCGCGCAGCCGCTTGACGAGCGCGTCGATCGTCCGGTCGAGGACGACCGCCTCGCCGCCCGGGTAGACGGCATCCATGAGCTGGTCACGTGACAGGACGCGCCCGTCCGCCTCGAGGAGCGCAGCCAGGAGGCGGAACTCGAGCGCCGTCAGGCTCGGGTCGCGCCCGGCGACGGTCACCTCGTGGCGATCCCGGTCGAGGACGAGGTCGCCGCGCCGCATGACCCGGTCGGGCCCGGCCGCCTTCGCGGCCGCGGGACCGGTGGAGCGCTCGAGCACCCGCTGCACCCGAACGACAAGCTCCGCGGGCGAGAAGGGCTTGGGCAGGTAGTCGTCGGCCCCCGCGGCAAGGCCCGCGATCCGGTCTGCGGTGGTGCCCCGGGCCGAGAGCATGATGATCGGGGTGCGGCCGGTGCGCCGGACGGCGCGCACGATCGAGAGGCCGTCGACCTCGGGGAGCATGACGTCGAGCACCACGAGCGCCGGAGCCTCGAGGGCGATCGCCGCGAGCGCAGACCGGCCGTCGAGCGCCTCGACCACCCGGTATCCCTCGCGCTCGAGGTACGTCCGCACAAGACGGACGATCTTGGCGTCGTCGTCCACGACGAGGATCGTTGCGGGCATGAGGTCCACAGACGGATCGTAGGTCAGCGCGTGCATCGCGTCCTCCGCGACGGCGGAAACGCCAGGGGCCGCGGGGGCCCCCGGCGTTCCGGTGGTTCGAACCCGGTGGTTCAGGACACCGCGAGCCCGGTCGCTCCGGCTGGCAATGCCGTGGTCCCCGGAACCGCGGTCAGCGACCCGCCGGCCCGGACGCGGTAGCCGCCGAGGCTGTTCGTGCCGGCCTCGACGACGTACAGATAGCCGCCGTCCGGGGTCACCGCGAGGTCGAGCGGCGTGCTGCCGGTCCCGGTATCCGCCGCCACGGAGTGGGCCAGCGCCAGGGTTCCGTCATGGCCGATGGCGAACGAGGAGATGGTCCCGCCGTGGGCGTTGCTGTCGAATGCCCAGCGGCCGTCAGGGGAGATCGCGACCCAGCAGGCCGCGATTCCGCCGGTCGGGACGCTCGCGGAGACGACCGTCGCGCCTCCGGCCCCGAGCCGGTACGAGGAGAGCGTGCTGTTCGCTGCCTCGGACACGATCGGGTGGTTGCGGGTGTCGAAGGCGAAGCCGAACGGCACGGGGCCGGCCGACGCCGTGGTGACGGGCGCGCCCGCCCTGCCGCGCCTGTCGACGCGATAGGTGTCGAGCTGGCTCGTCGTCTTCTCGGTGACCACGAGGTGCCGCCCGTCCGTGCTGAACGCGACCTCGGCCGGGCCGGTGTTCGTGCTGCTGAGCGGCCGCTGCGAGCCGGGGATCGGGTGGAGGTCTCCGTCGGCGAAACGGAAGCCCGCGATGTTGCCGGCCCCGCCCGCGTCGAGGGCATAGACGAGGTCGGCGCTTGAGGTCAGGCTGATCGGCGCCGACCCGGCCGCGTCCGTTCGGTCGGTGAGGGTGAGCCCGCCATCACCGCGGACCCGGAAGACGCTGATGTCGTTGCTGCCCGCGTTGACCGCGAACAGCCAATGACCATGGCCGGCGAGGATGACCGCGCCCTGCGACCCGAGCCCGGTGCCCGACCCCTGGCCGCCGGTCGAGAACGAGCCGGCCGGTGTCAGCCGTCCGCCGCTGTCCCGGGAGAAGGCGAGGACGGCGTTGCCACCCGCAGCGTTGGTCTCCGTGTAGACGAACCCGGCCCGCGCGTCGTGCGCCGCCGCCACGCCGGGCGCCGCCACCGCGAGCGCCATGCCAAGGGCGGCAAACCCGCCAATCAACTGTCGATGCCTCATCGGGTGTTCTCCGTCTCGCTCGACATGGTGCCGAGTCGTTTCGGGCTGCAGCCTCGCAGCGGGCCGTGATGACCTGATGACCTGCCTGTGACCATTCGATGACACCATCCGCGTCATCGCGGCGGCCGGGGACCTGGGTCGGCGCAACCCACCGCATCGCGTGTCATCGCCTCGTCACACGGGCCCGGTAGGGTGTCGCCATGACCACGCCGAAGCACCGCGCCGCAGCGAGCCCGTGGGCGCCCGCCCTGGCCGGCGCCGCCGCGGGAGCCGTCGCCCTGGCCGCCTCCGAGCTCGTCGCGGGCCTGTCCGGCGCGCCGTCGCTCATCGTGGCCGTCGGGACACTCGCGATCGACCTCCAGCCGCCCGGCGCGAAGGACGTCGTCGTGTCGCTGTTCGGCACGAGCGACAAGGTCGCGCTCATCGTCCTCGTCATCGTGCTTGCGCTCGCCCTTGCGGCGATAGCGGGCATTCTGGCTGCACGGCGGTTCAGCCTCGGGGCAGCGGTCTTCGTGGCGTTCGGCGCCTTGGCGGCTGGAGCTGCCATCCGGTCGCCGCTCGTCGAGCCCGTCCTCGCCGTGGTCAACGCGGCCATCGCAGTGGGTGCGGCGCTCGTGACCCTGCGCTTCCTGCTCGGCCTGCTCGGCACGCGGTCGATGGCCCCGGTCTCGGCGCCGTCGGGCGAGAACCATCCTGCGGCGACGGACGGTGCCGCATCCGGTTCGCCACGCGGAACCTCGGGGCATGAGCCTGAAGCCGCCCCGTCCGAGTGGACACGTCGCCGCTTCCTGATCGCGAGCGCGGGCACGATCGGCGTCGCTGCCGTCGCCGGTGGCATCGGGCGCAGCCTGATCGACGCCCAGCACGTCGAGGGCGTCGTCAGCACGTCGAGCCTGCCGAAGCCCCTCATGGCCGTCCCTCCCCTGGCGCCGGACCAGGTGCTGACGCTGCCCGGCCTCACGCCTCTGGTCGTGCCGAACGACGCCTTCTACCGGATCGACACGGCGCTCCTCGTGCCCCGGGTGGACGTCGCGACCTGGCAGCTGAAGGTAACGGGCATGGTCGACCGGCCACTCACGTTCACGTATGACGAGCTGCTCACGATGCCCCTCTACGAGCAGTACGTGACGATCTCGTGCGTCAGCAACCGCGTTGGTGGCGACCTCGTCGGCAACGCGCTCTGGACCGGAGTCCGGCTCAAGGACGTCCTCGATGCTGCCGGTGTCCAGCAGGGCGCAACTCAAATCGTCGGCCGGTCCGTGGACGGCTTCACGGCCGGCTTCCCGACCTCCTGGGCGATGGCGCCCGACCGCGAGGCCATGATCGCGGTCGGGATGAACCGCGAGCCGCTCCCCGCCAGACACGGGTTCCCCGCCCGGCTGATCGTGCCGGGCCTGTACGGCTATGTGTCGGCGACCAAATGGCTCTCCGAGATCGAGCTGACGACCCGCGAGGCGGTCGACGGCTACTGGGTGCCACTCGGCTGGGCCAAGGACGCGCCGATCCTCACCCAGAGTCGGATCGACCTGCCCGCTGCTGGTGCCCGGGTCGCGCCCGGGCCGACCGACATCGCCGGCGTCGCCTGGGCGCCGGAACGCGGAGTGGCGGGTGTCGAGGTGCGCATCGACGACGGGCCCTGGCAGCAGGCACAGATCACTCGTCCGATCTCGAAGGCCACCTGGGTCCAGTGGACGTTCCCGTGGACCGCGGCCAACACCGGACGCCACGGCATCGAGGTCCGGGCGACCGACGACACCGGCGACGTCCAGACCGACAAGGTGAGCGACCCGGCGCCCGACGGAGCGCGCGGCCACCACCGGATCTTCGTCGATGTCGGCTGAGCGGGTCGCCAGCGACGACGGCCGAGCGGGCGGTGCGGCTGACCGGGTCTTCGGGACGGGATGGCGCCGGGATCCGGCGTGGCGAGGAGACGTCGAGCTCGGCCGCTGTGTCAGCCCGCCGCGATATCGCGCCTCGAGACCGACCAGAGACCGGTGGCAACCAGGAGCACCGACGGTACCGCGAGGGCCACGTAGCGCCAGGGCTCAGTTGTCCCGACGAGGGGATCGCCGCCGGACGCCCAGTCCCAGGGCGACAGGTGGCGCCAGGGAGCCAGCACGCTGCTGAGGGGGAAGAGGGCGGCGACCAGGTATCCGGCGAGCGCGAGGCCGATGCCGGCGCCCAGGACCAGGGATGGGCGCGCCCGCAGGCCGGCGACCGCGAACGCGAGGCTGCCGTAGAGCGCGCCGAGCAGGGCACAGAGCGCGATGGTCGCCAGGACGTGGCCCGTCTCGATCTGGAGGCCCACGACCGCATCGATCGCGAATTGCACGACTGCGAGCATGACGGTGATGACCAGCAGCGCGACCAGCGCCGCGATCGCCCGCCCGAGGAAGATCGCCCGCCGGTCGACCGGCTGGGCCAGGACGAGCTCGAGACGACCCGCCGCCTCCTCGCTGGCGGTCTGGCCGTTGACGAGCGCCACCGCGGCCCCGGCGAGGAGCAGTGGCAGGAACATCTCATAGAGGTTGCCCCGCAGGAAGCCGGCCGGGGTCCCGAGATCCTGGAAGCCGAGGGCCGCGACCACGCCGGCCGGGAGCTGGTCGAACGCCTGGCTGATCCCCGACGAGCCCTGGAACGCCGGCCAGAAGGCGACCGTCACGGCGACGAGGCTGCCCAGCCCGACCGACCACCAGAAGATCGGGCGCCGCATCGCCCGGAGAGGCCCGACCACGAGCTCCGCGCTCCACCCGCTCATGTCGTGTCCCCGTACAGGTCGAGGAAGGCCTCCTCGAGATCCGGCTCCTCGACGAGCATCGAGACGATGTGCTGGCGCGCGAGCACGCCCAGGAGGGGCTCGATCGAGCCCGAAAGGGTCGCCGTGAAGCGATGGTCGTCGATGATCTGGTCGACCACTCCCGGCAGCGCGTTGAGCTCGGCCGTGGGCGGCTCGCCAACGAACCAGACTTCGATCCGCTGGCGGGCCTGGCCACGCAGCTCGGCGACCGTTCCCAGCGCGACGACCTTGCCGGCTCGCAGGACCGCCACCCGGTCAGCGGCCCGCTGGACCTCGGAGAGGCTGTGCGACGAGAGGAAGACCGTGGTGCCGCCTGCCTGCGCCTCCCTGACGAGGCCGAGAAACTCGTGCTGCATGAGCGGATCCAAGCCGGCCGTCGGCTCGTCGAGGACGAGCAGCTCGGCGTCGGCGAGGAAGGCGAGCAGCAGGGCGACCTTGCGCCGGTTGCCACTCGAGAGATCGCGCAGCGGGCGATGGAGGTCCAGTCGCAAGCGCTCGGCGAGCTGGTCGCGGCGGCTCACTTCGAACCCGCCCCGGAGGCGCCCGATGCTCGCCACGAGCTCGATGGCCGAGACCCGCTCGGGCAGCCGCAGCTCTCCCGGCACGTAGGCAACCCGGCGCCGCAGCGCCACCCCGTCGCGGGTCGAGTCCAGGCCGAAGGCCCCGATCCGGCCGGCCGTGGGTCGCAGGAACCCGAGCAGGCAGCGGATCGTCGTGCTCTTGCCGGACCCGTTGGGCCCGAGGAACCCGAAGACCTCACCATGCTCGATCTCGAGGTCGATGCCGCGGACCGCCTCGACCTTGCCGTAGTGCTTGACGAGGCCGTCGATGCGTACGACCGGGGCGACTGCGCTCATCCCTCGAGCGCTCCGACCGCCGTGGCCGGCGCATCAGCGAGCCCGTGGTCAGAGCCGGTCCCGGGTGCGTCGAGGAGGTCATCGACCAGCGGCCGAGCCGCCGGCGTCGCGAAGATGGAGATGTGGTCGCCGGCAAGGAGCCGGAGGTCCCCGCGGGGCACGAGAAGTGCTCCGTCCCGCTCGATCGCGACGAGGACCGCTTCCCGAGGCCATGTGATCTCGGAGACGAGCCGCCCGGCGAGCGGCGAACCACCGGCGACCTGCGTCTCGATGATGACGCCACCCGCCCGGAGCCCGCGCACCTGGCGGATGTTGCCGTTGAGGGCGGTGCGGTAGGCGCTCATCGCGTCCCGGATCGAGAGGACGCCGGCGAGCCGTCCGCCGGCGACGACCGGTGCCCAGGACCGACCGTGGTCGGCCAGAGCCCCGAGTGCGTCGTCCAGGCCGTCGTCGGCTGTCAGGATCGGCTCGCGGATGATCGCCGTCGGCCCGATTCGCTGGTCGTCGGGCAGGCCATCGAGCGACTCGAGGTCGACCAGCCCGATGGTCGTGCCGTCCCGACCCACGACCGGCGCCCCGGGGACCCCGGTCGCCTCCATCCGGATACGCGCCGTCGCGACAGTGTCGCCCGCGCTCAGGACGAGGCGGGCACGTCGGACGGCGTCTCCCACCGGCACGGCAGCGAGGAGGGGCATCGCGAACCGGAACCTGTGGGCCGGCGAGTCGGCGCGCGTCGCGAGTTGGCTGCGGTAGATGCTCTTGCCGCCGACGACGAACGTCGCAAGGCCCACGGCGACCATCGCCGGCGCCAGCATCGAGAGGTTGCCGGTCATCTCGGCGACCATGAGCATGACCGCGAGGGGCGCGTGGGCAACGCTGCCGAACAGGGCCATCATCGCGACGATCACGAATGGGGCGGGGTCGGCCGGGATCGCCGGGGCAATGGGCTCGAGGAGCCTCCAGATGCCGGCGCCGAGCATCCCGCCGATGAACATCCCCGGCCCGAAGATGCCGCCCGAGCCGCCCGATCCGATCGAGAGCGAGGTGGCGAGGATCTTCGCGAACGGCAGGATGAGGATCATCCAGAGCGGGATGGCGAGGAGCGCCTGGCGATCGAGCCCGGCCTGGACGAAGCCGTATCCGGTGCCGAGGACGCCAGGGATCACGAGCCCGATGCAGCCCACCATGAAGCCACCGATGGCCGGCTTGACCCAGCGCGCCGGCGACCAGCGATGGAACCAGGCGCTGAGGCCGTAGAAGTTGCGGATGTAGAGGAGGCCGACTGCGCCGCAGGCGAGCCCGATCACTGCGTACCAGGCGAGTTGCGCCGGGTCGCTGAAGCCGAAGCGGGCCTGGGCTCCGAAGATCGGGCTGAAGCCTTCGACGGCGCCGAAGATCGTGTAGGCGATGATCGTCGCGATGAACGACGGGACGAGGGCGTCCGACTCCACGTCGTCGCGGTAGAGGAGCTCGGCTCCGAGGACGGCGCCCCCGAGCGGCGCCCGGAAGATCGCCCCGATGCCCGCCGCCATGCCGACCGCGACCGCGATCCGCGCGTCGCGCGCGTCGAGGTCGAGCAGCCGGCCGAGGTAGGACCCGAACCCCGCGCTGATCTGGGCCGTCGGCCCCTCGCGACCCCCCGAGCCACCCGAGCCGATCGTGACGGCCGAGGCCACGAGCTTGATGAGTGGGATGCGCCCCCGGATTCCGCGCGGGTTGTGGTGGAAGGCCGCGATCGCCGCGTCCGTTCCGTGGCCCTCCGCCTCCGGCGCGAATCGGAAGACGATGACTCCCGAGAGGAGGCCGCCCAGCGCGACCACGAACGGGAGCGCCCAGGGTCGGGCGAAGCCCGTGATCGGGAGGCCGCCCTCCCCGGCGGGCGACGGCGGCGTGTAGCCGCCGAGGAACCCGAGGAAGAACTGCGTCGCCAGCTCGAGGGCCGTGTAGAAGGCGATCGCCCCGATCCCGCCGACGACGCCGATGAGCGCGCCGAGGACGACCCACTTGCGCAGATAGCTCGACCCGCGGATGCGGCGTCTGACAGAGCGAAGCACGGCATCGATGCGCCGGGCGGCGACCGCCGTCACGCGAACCGCTCGAGCTCGGCGGCGATGGCCCCGAGGCCCTCGGGCAGGTTGAGCCGCTCGGGATCATGCAGGGCGGAGGCGACCTCCCGAAGGGCCGCGAGTCGATAGGCCAGGATCGCCGCGCGGACAGTCCGACCGCGGTCGGTCAGGCGGGCGCGCGTTGCGCGCCGGTCCCGCTCGTCGACCGAGAGCGTGGTCAGCCCGCGCCGCTCCAGGCGGCGGAGAAGGCGGCTCGTCGCCGGCACCGTGACTCCGACCCGGATCGCAACCTCTCCGACCCGCGCCCCGTCCGGGTCCTCGCCCAGCACGAGAAGCACGCGCCACTGGGGGAACGTGAGCTCGAAACCAGCGTCCGACTGCGCGAGGGCGCGGGTCGTCAGGCCGACCGCGCCCACGGCGATCCGCTCTAGGTGCTCCGCGAGCGCATTTGCGGCAGAGGATGTCGTGGCTGTTCGAGTCGGGCGGCCGGTGGTCATCGCGGCGATGATAGACGATTAGGTGCCAGGTGGCTATCATATGTGGCGACCGAGCCGTTGAAGGGGTCCCGTGATCGCGAGGCAGTCGCCAGACGAAGTACCGGGTGACTGGGCGCGTGGGCTCCGCCCGGTCGTGCGATCCCGGGCCGACGCTCGGCAGGCATACGACCGCGCCAGCCACTGGAGCCGCGTGGAGGAGCCGTTCGAGCGACGGTCCCAGGCGACCGGCCTCGGGCTTCTGGGGGTCCGGCCCGGCGAGCGCGTCCTCGAGCTCGGGTGCGGCGCAGGCGGAGCGCTCGTCCCCTTGGCGCGCGCGGTGGGATCCGCTGGTCGCGTCGTCGGCCTCGACCTGTCGCCGGGGATGATCGACCTGACCGTGGTTCGGCTCCAGCATGCCGGGCTCGCCGAGCGGGCGCAGCTGGTCGTTGCGGACGCGACCTCCATCCCGTTCGCGGACGCGTCCTTCGATGCCGTGTTCATGTCGTTCACTCTCGAGCTGTTCGACACGCCCGAGATCCCGCTCGTGCTCGCCGAATGCCGGCGCGTCCTGCGGCCAGGTGGCCGCATCGGCGTCGTCTGCCTCTCGCGGGCCGCCCCGGTACGGTGGCCCACGCGACTCTATGAGCAGCTCCACGACCACTTTCCGGCGACGCTCGACTGCCGTCCGATCCATGGCCGGCTGGCGCTCGAGGCGGCCGGATTCGAGCAGGCGCGGTCGAAGCTGTTGCCGCTGTGGGGTCTCCGCGCCGAAGCCGTCGTGGCGCTCCGTCCCGAACCGACCCCGCTGGCCCTCGGTGAGGAGGCTGCGCGATGACCACCCCACAACCACCGGCCGCATCCGCCGAGCCCCCTCCGACGGGACAACCCGCGGTCCGACAGCCGGCCCCGCCAACCGGTGTGCTCCGTTCACTCCTGGGACTGCCCGTCCACCTCTACCACGCTCACCTCGGCGTCCTCCTGGGCCACCGGTTCCTCCTCCTCGTCCACACCGGTCGGAAGACGGGGCTGCACCGCGAGACAGTCCTCGAGGTCGTCCGCTACGACCCGGTCACACGCGAGTCCGTCGTCGCTGCGGGCTGGGGTCGGAGGACCGGCTGGCTCCACAACGTCGAGGCCGGGCTCGCCCACGAGGTGTGGACCGGTCGGCAGCGCTTCACGCCCGCCTATCGCATCCTCCCGCCGGACGAGGCGGCGCGGCTCTTCGCCGACTATGAGCGCCAGAACCGGCTCTTCGCGCCGATCATCCGAGCTGTTCTCAGCCGCCTCCTGGGCTGGCGCTACGACGGCACGCCTGCCTCCCGCCGGCGGGCGGTCGAACAGCTCTCGCTCGTGGGCTTCAGGCCACGGGGAGCCAGCTGATGTCGCACAGGCCTCGGAGGCGGTCCACGGTGGATCGTGTTGGGGACCGGGCCGAAGCCAGCGACGTTTGCTCGGGTCGTGGCCCTCGGTGGTGACGGACCGTCATGACGCAGTGGTGTCGTGACAGGACACTGGCGCCACGCCAGGGACGCCATTCGGTGGGGGCGGCCACGAGCCCGAATGAGGACGATCGCCTGGCCCGGCCTCGACCTCTGTCGGGACTTCGCCGGGGCAGCTCGTGGAGCACGGGGCGACGTCACGTGGCCGCACCGGTGAAGGAGACGACGATGCACATCGGATTGGTCGGTCTCGGCAGGATGGGCGCCAACATGTCGCGCCGCTGGCTGGACGCCGGCCACACCGTCGTCGGCTACGCCCGCCACGCCGATACCGTGAATGGATTGCTCGCCGACGGGGCGATCTCTGCCGGCGCCAGCTCCCTCGATGACCTGGTGGGCCAGCTCACCACGCCGAGGGTCGTGTGGCTGATGGTGCCGGCTGCGGCCGTCGATGCCACCCTCGCCGAGCTCGTGCCGCTGTTGGCACGAGGCGATGTCGTCGTGGACGGCGGCAACTCCCACTATGTCGACGACATCCGCCGATCCCGTGAGCTGGCCGAGAAAGGGATCAGCTACCTCGACTGCGGCACGAGCGGCGGCGTCGCCGGCCTCGAGCGCGGGTACTGCCTGATGATCGGCGGCGCGGCCGAGGCGGTGCATCGCCTCGACCCGGTCTTCCGTGCGCTCGCGCCGGGCGTGGACGCGGCGCCCCGGACGCCCGGCCGGACGGGCGACCCGAGCCCGGCCGAATACGGCTACCTCCATTGCGGCCCGAGCGGCGCCGGACACTTCGTGAAGATGGTCCACAACGGCATCGAGTACGGGCTGATGGCCGCCTATGCGGAGGGCCTCAATATCCTCAAGCACGCCGACGCGGGCCTCCATGAGCGCGAGGTCAGCGCCGAGGTCACCCCCCTGCGTGACCCGACCCTTTACCAGTACCAGCTCGACATCCCGGCCGTGACCGAGGTGTGGCGTCGGGGCAGTGTGGTCGCGTCCTGGCTGCTGGACCTGACCACCGAGGGGTTCCTGCGCAGCAGCGACCTCTCGGACTTCGCGGGACGCGTCTCGGATTCCGGCGAAGGACGCTGGACCAGCATCGCAGCAATCGACGTCGGTGCGCCGGCGCCGGTCCTGACGACGGCACTCTATGAACGCTTCTCCTCGAGGGGCGAGGCCGACTTCGCGGACCGCGTGCTCTCGGCGATGCGCTTCGGGTTCGGCGGCCACGAAGAAGGCAAGGGCTGAGGACGATGGCCGACGCCTGGGTTCGCCCCGCCGCCCGGACGGACGGACGTTCCGACGCCTTCGTCTTCTTCGGGGCGACCGGCGATCTCGCCTACAAGCAGATCTTCCCGGCGCTGGCCTACCTGATCCGCGACGAGGGCTTCGACCTGCCGATCGTGGGCGTGGCCCGGTCGGGCGATCTCGAGAGCCTCAGGGAGCGCGCCCGGGAGAGCCTCCAGGCGCACGGCTTTACGGATGCGGCCGCCACCACGGCCCTGATTGACGGCATGACCTACGTCAAGGGCTCAGACGACGACGTCGACACCTTCCATGCCCTGCGCCGGGCGCTCGGCGAGGCCCGGCACCCGCTCCACTACCTGGCGGTGCCGCCGGCCCTGTTCGGCGAGGTGGTCGCGAACCTTCGGGCGTCGGGCTGTGCCGATGGGGCGCGGATCATCGTGGAGAAGCCGTTCGGGCACGACCTGGCGTCCGCGGTGGCCCTCAACGAGATGGTCCACGAGGCCTTCGTCGAGCCCGACATCTTCCGGATCGATCACTACCTGGGCAAGGAGCCGGTCCAGAACCTGCTCTACTTCCGCTTCGCCAACTCGTTCCTCGAGCCGCTCTGGGATCGCGATCACGTCGCAAGCGTCCAGGTCACCATGGCGGAAGCCTTCGATGTCGCCGACCGGGGCGCCTTCTACGAGCAGGCAGGGGCAATCCGCGACGTCGTCCAGAACCACATGCTGCAGGTCGTGAGCCTTCTGGCCATGGAGGCGCCTTCGGGCCGCTCGCCGGAAGCGATACGCAACGAGCAGTTCAAGGTCCTCGACTCGATCCGCCCGCTCGCGCCGCACGACGTCATCCGCGGCCAGTACCGGGGCTATCGCGACGTCTCGGGCGTCGCGCGAGACTCCACCGTCGAGACGTTCGCGGCGCTGCGGCTGCACGTCGACACGTGGCGCTGGGCCGGCGTGCCGTTCTACGTCCGCACCGGCAAGTGCCTGCCGGTGAACGCGACCGAGGTCCTCGTCGAGATGCGGCCCCCGCCCCGGTTCGTCTTCGGTCAACCGCAGCCGCCCGACGCCGACTACTTCCGGTTCCGCCTGTCGCCCGACATGTCGATCTCGCTCGGGGCCCGGGCGAAGAAGCCGGGCGGGGCGATGGTTGGTGAGGCGGTCGAGCTCTACGCCTCGCACGAGAGCGGGACGGAGCGGCCCCCCTACCAGCGCCTGATCGGGGATGCGATCCGCGGCGACCAGTCGCAGTTCTCCCGTGAGGACTGGGTTGAGGCAGCGTGGCGGATTGTCGACGGCGCGCTCGACGGGGCCGCGCCGCATGTCTACGAGCCCGGGACATGGGGCCCCGCGGAGGCAGCGAACGTGCTCCTGCGCAGCGATCGCTGGCATGATCCAGTCGCGACGCCGGACATCCTCGAGGAGTCCATGCGGGCAAGGCTCGGGCCTCCGGGTATCCCATGAACGACCCGGGCGGCCAGATCGCGCCGGGGGCGCCCGGCATCCCGCCGACATGGTCGAGCAGCGACAAGGACGCCATTGGGACGTCGCACTACTCGAGCCGCGTCTGGTTCACGATCGGGCGCGGCATCCTCAACGAGGTCTACTGGCCGCACGTGGACCGGCCGCAGATCCGGGACCTGGGGTTCATCGTCGCCGACGATGCGGGTTTCTGGAGCGAGGTCAAGCGCGACGCCACGCACCAAGTCAGCCACGCCGAGCAGGGCGTGCCCGCGATCACGGCGGTGCACAACCACGAGGCCTACCGTCTCACGCTCCGGATCTGCGCCGACGACCACGCCGACGTCGTCCGGATCGAGGCCCGGCTCGAGGATCTCCGCGACCCGGCCGACCCCGCGCGCACGGCCCACCCGCTGCGGCTGTACCCGCTCCTGGCACCCCACCTAGGTTTCACAGGCCTCCACGGCCGGGCATGGGTCGGCTCCCACAAGGGCCGCCCCATGCTCTTCGCCCAGGACGGGCCGTGGGCTCTCGCGCTGGCGTCCGACCCGGCCCCGCTGCGTCAGGGGGTCGGCTACGTGGGCGCATCGGATGGTTGGCAGGACTTCGCGGCGAACGGCCGGATGTCCTGGACCTACGCGCGCACCGACGCCGGCAACGTGGCGGGGATGACCGAGCTTGCGCTCGATGGCGGCATGGCCCAGCTCGCCCTCGCGTTCGGGGCTCGGCCGGAGGAGGCCGGACTCGAGGCTTCCGCGGCGCTGGCAGGCTCCTTCGAGAGTGCCTGGGAGGAGTATGTCGGCAACTGGCACGGGTTCGTCAGAACCGTCGTCGATCCGTCCGCCGACCTGTCACCGCAGGAGTGCGACCTCTACCTGACCTCGGCCTCGGTGCTGCGATCGCATCAGGATCGAACCTTGCCGGGCGCGACCGTGGCCAGCATGTCGATCCCATGGGGCAACACCCGCAACGACCTGGGTGGCTACCACCTGGTCTGGTCGCGTGACCTCGTCGAGTCGGCCGGGGCGTTCGTCGCGCTGGGCGCCGTTGCCACGGCCCGACGCACGCTCGCCTACCTCGTCGCGTCGCAGGAGCCGGACGGGCACTGGCCGCAGAACCAGTGGGTGGATGGTGTCCCGTACTGGACCGGCCTGCAGCTCGACGAGGCCGCCTACCCAATCCTGCTGGCCGGGGCCCTCCGCACGGGAGCCGCCCACATGCACGGGAGGACCGGCGCACACGAAGAGGCCTTCCAGAACCTCGTCAGCCAGGCGGCACTCGACCGCATGATCGCTCGCGCCGCGAGCTTCATCGCGCGGACCGGCCCGGCCACGAGCCAGGATCGCTGGGAAGAGACCGCGGGGCTGACGCCGTCCACGCTGGCGCCGGTCGTGGCCGCCCTCGTGGTCGCGGCCGGGCACCTGCCCGAGGCTGCCGCCGCCTAC
>Ga0302299_10000164_pt1 | contig 31497 bp, 25 predicted proteins | sample III_Fen_N3_4_FD_198795 | JGI IMG/M metagenome (GOLD analysis project Ga0302299, IMG submission 198795) | Peat permafrost microbial communities from Stordalen Mire near Abisko, Sweden - III_Fen_N3_4 | ecosystem: Environmental > Terrestrial > Soil > Wetlands > Permafrost | place: Sweden: Abisko...
AGCCGCCAACCGATGCCGCCAACCGATGCCGCCAACCGATGCCGCCAACCGATGCCGCCAACCGATGCCGCCAACCGATGCCGCCAACCGATGCCGCCAACCGATGCCGCATGCCGGTGCCGCCAACCGATGCCGATGCCGCCTGCCGATGCCGATGCCGATGCCGCATGCCGATGCCGCATGCCGCATGCCGCATGCCGTCAGCTGCCGCTGGGCTCAACCGCCCGTCGTGAGCTGCCCGCCGTGGCCCACCGCCAATTGCCTCGTGATCCGCAGCTGCGTCCGTGTCTGCCGGCCACGTCGTGCGGATCCCGCGTGGCCATCAGCCAGTCTCGCTGACCACCTGGTGAGCCGTGGCGAGCCAGCGCTCCGCGCTGACCGCGTAGCGATCGTACATGGCACGCCATCCGCGCGGGCTGACCGGCCGTTGGTACGGCGCTGTCTCGCGGACCGTGCGCGCGGCATACCGCTGCGTCAAGGGCCAGTGATGAAACCCATGCATTACCACCGTTGAAAATATCGGCGATTTCATATTGAATGAGGAATATTCGAACCGTACTTTGAGCGCGTGCAGGATCGGAAGAGGTCGGCGAAGCGAGCCCCCCGTCAGCGATTGACCACGCACCCGGTGCAACTCGGCCTGTTCAAGAAGCGTGGCGGGAAGCGACGCGGGGCCGGCCGGCCGCCGAAGGGCGCGCGCGCTGGGGCGCCGCACAAGCCGAGGCCCGCGCTGGCGGCGCGGTACCCGGTTCACGTCGTGCTACGCGTCGTGCCGGCCGTCGGTAGCCTGCGCCGGCGCAGCGTATATCACGCGGTGAGGGAGGCGACGCTGACCGCGGCGCGGTTCGGCAAGATCCGGATCGTGCATGTGTCCATTCAACGCACGCATGTGCATTTGCTCGTCGAGGCCAATGGCAAGGGCGCGCTGGCGTCGGGGATGCAGGGGTTTCAGATCTCGGCCGCGAAGCACATCAATCGGGTGATCAGCAAGGGGCGGCCCGGGCCGAGGCGGCGAGGCACGGTGTTCCCGGATCGCTATCACGCGGAGATCATCACGTCGCCGACGCAGGCGCGGTACGCGCTCACGTATGTCTTGTCGAACTGGCGCAAGCATGGCGAGGATCGCACCGCGACCACGCGCGGCTGGCGGCTCGATTGGTTCTCGAGTGCCGCGATGTTCCAGGACTGGGCCGAGTACGGCGACGAGGCGTGTCTGTGGCGATGGCCGTCGACGTATGAACCGCTGTGGGTGTACCGGCCCGGGACGTGGCTGCTTCGCGAGGGCTGGAAACACCGAGGGGCAACGATCTCGTGTCGCGAGGTTCCGTCCGCGCACCGCTGAGCGGGAGATCGTCGCAAACCGGTGAGTGCGGCGATTTTCGCGAACCCGTGAGTGCGGCGATTTTCGCGAACTGGTGAGTCCTGCGATCGGCCAGGCTCGTGATGCGCCGCGCGCCGAGGTCCGAGATACTACGCGGCCGTCATGGCCGTCATGGCCGTCAGGCCCCGGCGTGACCGGTGATCTGCACGATCGCGTCGAGCTTGCCGCTCGGCACCAGCTCGCCCGCGGTGAGCTGGATCGACGCGCCGACCAGCACGTTGAAGGGCGTCTTGAACGAGCTCATGATCTTGGCGAGCGTGGCCCGGCCAGTGCCGGTGAAGTCGATCGGCTGCGGGCCGGTGGTCGGCTGGCCCGCAGGCACCGGCGCGATCGTGCCGATCGGGATCGCCGTGGCGTCGCTCGACAGCGTCACCGACATCGGCGCCACGTAGACCGTGAGCTCCGGGGTCTCGATGGAGAGATCGTTGGTCCGCACGTCGTAGGTCACGCTGTCGACCGAGATGCTGATCGTCGACTGGCCGCTGAAAGTCTTGAGCGCGGGCTGATCGGCCACGAGGTTGACCGGCTGGGCGAGGCTGATATCGAGCGACAGATCGCAGGTATTGGCGGCGTTGCACGCGCCGCGGCAGTTGGCCTGGCACAGCGTCTTGGCGAGCGTGCTGCAGGCCATCGTCGCGGCGTCGCACGGCATCGCCAGGTAGCCATCCGCGGCGGACTGGCCGACTTGCCAGCCATCGGCATTGATCGTGAACTTCTCGTCGGGCAGCTCGAGCTTGATGCTGGTGGCGTCGTTGATGACCCCGCAGCCCGAGAGCGAGATGCCGACGATCGTCGCCGCCCCCAGGCGCAGATAGCGAAATCTCATGAGAACCTCGAACGAACTAGGAACGGCCAGTCTAGCACCCGGCAGGGAGCGCCACCCCGAAACGCCCGATCGCGTGACCACCGTTACAGCGCACTGCGAGCTCCGCGACGAGGGCCGTGACGTGGCTGCGACGATGTAGGCGGCGCTGTTCGAGTCTGCCTCGGTCACCGCGGCGACTTGAAGCGCTGTTCAGGGCCACCCGGCACGTAGATCTGGACGGCGCGAACGTCGCTCGTCGCGGTGAACGCGTGCTGCGTGTTCGGGGGGATCTGCACCACCGAGCTCGGCGCGACGGCGAGCTCGACGCCCGCGACCGTCATCGCGCCGCCGCCGGCGAGGACGTAGAGCAGCTCGGACTCACGGGCGTGTACGTGCGCGGGCACCGTGCCGCCGGCCGGCAGCGCCAGGATCGATGCCGCGAGCGCGGTGTCGTGGATCGTGGTCGCGTCGGCGTAGATCGTCGCCGGACCGAATACCTTGGCGGCCGCGGCGGGCAACAGCACCGGTGTAGGGCCGCCGGCACCACCGGGGGTCTCGCGGGTCGGCAAGGCACCGGCGCGCGCGGCACCTTCGCGTCCGCCCGGGACGGCGACGATCACCACGTGGAGGTCACCGGCTGCCGAGGCGACCTCGCGCGCACAGCCCTTGGGGACGTAGAGCATGTCGCCGGCGGCGACGTCGTAGCCGCGCCGCGCGGCGGGCCGATCGCTCCAGCTGACCCGTCCGGCGGCGAGGAAGTACCACAGCTCCGCGCGCTCGGTGACGCGCAGGCCGGTCGTCGCGCCCGCGGCGATCGCCAGCTCGAACATCGACGCCGCGGCGTTGCCGGTGTTGGCCTCGTCAACGAGCACCGCGACCGAGACCTTGGCCTGGCCGTTCCACGCGACCAGCGCGCGATCGATCGTGTTCTGGCCGTCGGGCGCGAGGAACCGGAACGGCAGCTGGATCGCCTGGCCGTACAGCGGCGGTGCCCAGCGATAGCGCGCGAGCAGGCGCTGGACGCAGCCCACCAGCGCCGCGTGGTGCACGGTGTCGCGCACGACCGCGACCTGCGAGGTGCCGGCGGCGATGTCGATCTGCAGCGCGAGCTCGCCGGCGATGTCGAACCGCTCGGTCGCGGCGGCGGCCCAGCACTGCTGCGCGGCCTCGTCGAGCTCGTTCATCGCCTTCTGGATCGCGGCGAGCCGTTCGTCCTCGGATGCTTGCGGCGCTCGTGGCGGTTGCGCGGCCACGGCAGCCGGTGCCGCCGTGCGCGGCGGCCCAGGCTCGGCCGGGTACGCGCACGCGGCGATGGCGGCAGCGGCGGCGGCGATCCGGATCTTGCCCCCGGTCACGGCGGTCACCGCAGCAGGTTGCGCGCGATGACCAGCCGCTGGATCTCGCTGGTGCCTTCGTAGATCCGCGTGACCCGCACGTCGCGCAGCGCGCGCTCGACCGGGAAGTCGCGGACGTAGCCGTAGCCGCCATGCACTTGCAGGGCGATGTCGCAGATCTGCCAGGCGCGCTCGCTGGCGAACAGCTTGGCCATCGCCGCCTGCTGCGAGAACGCCTGCCCGCGCTGCTTGAGCTCGGCGGCCCGCAGCGTCATCAGCGCCGCCGCGTCGAGCCAGGTCGCGGCATCGGCGAGCATCCCGCCGATCGCCTGGTGCTTGATGATCGGCTCGCCGAACGTGCGCCGCTCGGTGGCGTAGCGAACCGCCGCCTCGAGCGCGCCGCGCGCGATGCCGACCGCCTGTGACGCGATGCCGATCCGGCCGCCATCGAGCGCGATCATCGCGAGCGCGAAGCCGCCACCGACCTGGCCGATCACCGCGTCGTCCCCGAGCTCGACGCCGTCGAACACCAGCTGCGCGGTCGACGACCCGTGCAGGCCGAGCTTGTCCTCGAGCCGGGCCACCGTGATGCCGGGAGCCTTGCCGGACACGACGAACGCGGTCATGCCGCGATGGCCGGCGCCCGGATCGGTCACCGCCCACACCACGAGGCAGCCGGCGCGATCGCCGCTGGTCGTCCATTGCTTGGTGCCCGAGAGCCGCCACCCGCTCGCCGTGCGGGTCGCGGCGGTGCGCATCGCCGCCGGATCGGACCCGGCGTCCGGCTCGCTGAGCGCGAACGCGCCGCACACCAGCTCGCCGTCGAGGATGCGCGGCACCCAGCGCGCCGCGAGCGCGGGGTTCGCGTGGCTCGCGAGCAGCTCGGCCACCATGTTGGTGACCGAGGTCGCGACCGCGACCGAGGCATCGCCGCGCGCCAGCTCCTGCATCGCCAGCGAGTAGGCGACGGTGCCGGCAGCGCCGCCGCCCAGCGCCTCGGGCACCGAGATGCCGAGCAGCCCCAGCCGCGCGAGCTCGCCGAGCTCTGCCACCGGGAACTCGCCCGAGACATCGCGCGCCGCGGCGCCGGGCAGGAGGACGCGTTCGGCGAACTCGCGCGCGGTTCGCTGGATCAGGCGCTGGTCTTCGGTGAAGTCGAACTGCATTAGCGAGGACGGTAGCGTACCGCAAGCTTGGTGAACCGCCGCCTGGATTCGGGCAAGCGCCAGCCGAGCGCCGCCTTCTCCGCGCAGCTCCGCCAGCCGTCGTCGAGCTCGCGCGGTGAGGCGAACCCGACCGACTCGGCGCGGCCGCGCGGCCCGAGGTAGATGGTCAGCGCGACGTCTTCGGGCAGCGCGGCGCCGCCCCGGGCGCAGGCGTCGAGCTTGGCGAGCTGGCCATCGATCGCCGCTCGCATCGCCGGGTCGTCGGACGCCGCGAGCGGTCGCGCCACCGAGAGCTCGAGCGGCAACGACAGCTCGGCCGCGCCGCCTGCGGGGGCCGCGAACACCGCCTGGCGCGCGACATCGAGCAAGCAGCTCTCGACCGGCCAGGCGCCGAGATCGCTCTCGGTGATCCGTACGCTCCGGGTCGCGCCGTCGGCGCCGACCTGCCACTGCACCACGACGCGGCCGCCGAGCCAGCTGCGCTGGCCGACCTTCTGCGTGTAGCACCGGCTCATCGCGGCGCGGTGCGGCGCCAGCGCAGCGTCGATCGCCGCCGGGTCGAGGTGGCCGCTCTCGCTCGTCAACTGCACGCCGTCGTCGGGCTCGGCGTCCTCGACCACCTTGCGCGTGGCGGGCGCCGGCGCGGGTGCGGCGTGCGGCGGCGCGTGGCCACCGCACGCCGCCACCACCGCGGCCTGGGCGAGCGCGACGCGGGCCCGCCGCGCCAGGCGCACTACATCGCCTCGAAGCCGTACGTGTACGAGGTCTCGTACGGCCTGGTCAGCTCGGGAAACTGGATCTCCTTGACGCGGGCGATCACGCAGCTGGCGAGCATCGGCGACTCGAGGGTCGAGCGCACGATCTTGACGCTCTCGGCCTTGCCGCCCGTGATCACGATCTCGATCGTGACCTTGCCGCGCGAGCTCCGGGGCAGCTCCTTGGCGTCGACCGCGCTCGCCAGGCAGTGCGCCATGACCTGGCGCTTGCGGTCGAGGTTGCGGTTGATCTCGTCCATCTTCTCGGGCGGTACCAGATCACTGCCGGTGGTCGCGGCCTCGCCGGCCGGCGCCGGCGTGGTCGCGGCCTGCTTGCTGCCGCCGCACGCCGCGCAAGCGATGGCGAACGCGAGCGCCTGCCGCATCAGATGCCCCTCGTGAGGTGGCCGGCGATCACCAGGCGCTGGATCTCGCTGGTGCCCTCGTAGATCTCGGTGATCTTGGCGTCGCGGAAGTGGCGCTCGACCGGGAACTCGGTGACGTAGCCATTGCCGCCGAAGATCTGGATCGCCTCGCGCGCCGCCTTGTTGGCGGTCTCCGACGCGAACAGCTTGGCCATCGCGGCCTCCTTGCCGTACGGCTGCTTGGTATCCTTGAGGTAGGCCGCGCGCAGCGCGAGCAGCCGCGCGGCGTCGATCTCGGTGGCCATGTCGGCGAGCTTGAACGCGATCGCCTGGTGCTGCGCGATCGCCTTGCCGAACGTGCGGCGCTGCTGCGCGTAGGCCAGCGAATCCTCGAGCGCGGCGCGCGCGATGCCGATCGCCTGCGCGGCGATCCCGATCCGGCCGCCGTCGAGCGTCGACATCGCGATCTTGAAGCCGCCGCCGACCTCGCCGAGCAGCGCGTCAGCGGGGAGCCGGACGTCGTCGAGGTAGATCTGCGACGACTTGCTGCCGCGGATGCCGAGCTTGTCGTCGGGCTTGCCGGTGCGCACGCCCTTGGTCTTCATCGGCAGGATGAACGCGGTGATGCCTTTGTGGCCGGCCGCGGGATCGTTCATCGTGAACAGCACGCAGGCGTCGGCGACCGGGCCGTTGGTGATCCAGTTCTTGGTGCCCTGGATCACCCAGTCGCTGCCGTCGCGGGTCGCGATCGTCTTCTGCGCCGCCGCGTCGCTGCCGGCCTCGGGCTCGCTCAGCGCGAAGCAGCCGAGCAGCTTGCCCGACGCGAGCGGCACGAGCCACTGCTGCTTCTGCGCCTCGGTCCCGAACCGCAGGATCGGATCGCAGACCAGCGAGTTGTTGACGCTCATGATCACCGCGGTCGACGCACACGCCCGCGCGATCTCGTCCATCGCGAGCACGTACGACACGTTGTCGAACCCGGCGCCGCCGTACTGCTCGGGCACCGCGATGCCGAGCAGCCCGAGCTCCGCCATCCGGGCGACCAGCTCGGCCGGGTGGCGGTGCTCGCGATCGATCTCGGCGGCCTTGGGCAGGACCTCCTGGGTGGCGAAGTCGTGGGCCAGCCGCTGCACGGCGGCTTGCTCCTCGGTCGGGGTCAGCTGCATGATCGAATCGTTACGCTTTCTCCGCGGTCGCGGTCAGTTTCCGGTCAGGTTCGAGTCGCACGGCGAACCTGCACGCGTGGTGCAGGGCAGCTTCACGCCCGCTTCTGGCCCTGCGGATCGTACTCGTAGAACCCGCGCCCGACCTTCTTGCCGAGCCAGCCCGCGGCGACGTACTGGCGCAGCAGCGGACATGGCCGGTACTTGTCGTCGCCGAGCTCGCGGTGGAGCACCTCGGCGATCGCCAGGCAGGTATCGAGCCCGATCAGATCGGCGAGCTCGAGCGGGCCCATCGGGTGGTTGAGCCCGAGCCGCACGCCGGTATCGATATCCGCCGCGGTGCCCAGCCCCTCGTAGAGCCCATAGCACGCCTCGTTGAGCAGCGGGATCAGCATGCGGTTGACGATGAAGCCCGGGATATCCCGCGCGTTGATCGTCGTCTTGCCGAACCGCCGGGCGAGCTCGATCGTCGTGTCGAACGTCGCCTGGCTGGTCGCCAGCCCGCGCACGATCTCGACCAGCTTCATCACCGGCACCGGATTCATGAAGTGCATGCCGATCACGCGGTCGGCACGGCCCGACGACGCCGCGATCTTGGTGATCGAGATCGACGACGTGTTCGACGCCAGGATCGCCTCGTCCTTGCAGACCTCGCCGAGGCTCTTGAAGATCGCGAGCTTGAGCTCCTCGCGCTCGGGCGCCGCCTCGATCACCATGTCGCAGTCGCGGAGATCTTGGTGCCCCTGCGCCGCGCGCAGGTGACCCAGGGTCTGGTCGCGCAGCGCGGCCTCGAGCTTGCCGCGCTCGACGAGCTTGTCGAGCTGCTTCTTGATCTTGCCGATGCCGGCGTGCGCGAAATCGGGCACCGCGTCGACCAGCACGACGTCGACGCCGGCCTGCGCCGCGACCTGGGCGATGCCCTGCCCCATCTGGCCGGCGCCGAGCACGCCGAGCTTCGCAACCTGGGCGGCCTGCGCCATCAGGGGCGCTCCACGAGCAGCGCGATGCCTTCGCCGCCGCCGATGCACAGCGACGCGCCGCCGGTCGTGGCGCCGCGCGCCGCCATGGCGTGCAGCAGGGTCACCAGGATGCGGGCGCCCGACGCGCCGATCGGGTGGCCGAGCGCGACCGCGCCGCCCCACACGTTGACCTTGCTCGCGTCGAGCCCGAGCTGCTGGTTGTTGACGACCGAGACCACCGAGAACGCCTCGTTGATCTCCCACAGGTCGACCTGCTTGGCCGTCCACTTGGCGCGGCTGAGCGCGTTGCCGATCGCCGGCGTCGGCGCCGTGGTGAACCACTCGGGCGCCTGCGCGTGGTACCCGGTGGCGACCAGCCGGCCGAGCACCTTGGCGCCGCGCCGCTTGGCTTCGTCGGCGCTCATCAGCACCAGCGCCGCGGCGCCGTCGTTGAGCGACGACGAGTTGCCGGCCGTGACCGTGCCGTCCTTCTGGAACGACGTGCGCAGCGAGGGCAGCTTGGCGATGTTGCCGCGGCCGGGGTCCTCGTCGGTATCGACGACGATCTCGGCGCCCTTGGACTTGGGATCGGCGACCGCGACCCCGACGATCTCGGCCTTGAAGTGACCGGCCTTGATCGCGTCGAGCGCGCGGCGATAGCTCTCGGCGGCGTGCTCGTCCTGCGCGCTGCGCGGGATCCCCTTCTCCTTGGCGCACAGCTCGGCGCAGTTGCCCATGTGCTGGTTCGAGTACACGTCCCACAGGCCATCGTTGACCATGGTGTCGACGGTATCGAGCCCGCCCATCTTGACCCCGGTGCGCACGCCGCGCAGCGCGTGCGGCGCGTTGGACATCGACTCCATGCCGCCGGCGATCGCGACCTCGGTCTCGCCGAGCGCGATCGCGCGCGCCGCGCCGATCACGGCCTCGAGGCCCGAGCCGCACACCTTGTTGACGGTCACGCAGGGCACGCTTGCCGGCAACCCGCCGAACAGCGCGGCCTGGCGCGCGGGCGCCTGGCCGGTGGCCGCCGGGAGCACCATGCCCATGTGAACGAGCCCGACGTCGGCCGCGGGGACCCCGGCGCGCTCGAGCGCAGCCTTGATCGCCGTCGCCCCCAGCTTGGTGGCCGGGACCGACGAGAGCGAGCCCAGAAAGCTTCCTATGGCGGTGCGCGCGGCACCGACGATCACCACGTCACGCATGCGGGTGGGATACCGTGCCGCCCGGAAGTCCGTCAAGCCACTGCGCGTCAGCGCCGGCGAGCCCGTGCAACGATCGGCGGCAGGCGGGCGAGCACCGCGTCGATCTCCTCGGCGGTCGTCGTGCGACCGAGGCTGAACCGCACCGCTTGGCGCGCCTGGTCGGGGCCTAGCCCAAGGCCGAGCAGCACCGGTGATGGCTGGACCGATCCGGAGCTGCACGCCGCGCCGGTCGACGCCGCGATCCCCGCGAGATCGAGCGCGATCACGATCGACTCGCCGAGCGCGCCGGCGAACCCCGCGTTGACCGTGCCGCCGATCCGCGGCGCGCCGGCCCCGTGGATCCGCACGCCGTCGATCGCGGCGAGCCCGGCCTCGAGCCGGTCGGACAGCGCGGCGACCGCGCCCCAGCTCGCCGGCCCCGCGAGCACCGCAGCTTCGGCCGCGGCGCCGAACCCGACGATGCCCAGCGCGTTCTCGGTCCCCGGCCGCCGGCCGCGCTCCTGATGCCCGGCCTCGATCACCGGCAGTCCGTCGTCGCACGCGATCGCGAGCGCGCCGACCCCCTGCGGCGCCCCCAGCTTGTGGCCCGAGATCGCGATGGCATCGCCATCGAGCTCCGCGAGCGCGCGCTTGCCGGCGGCCTGCACGGCATCGAGGTGGACCAGCGCTCCCGCGGCGCGCGCCGCGGCGACCACCGCCGGGTCCGCGAGCGTGCCGAGCTCGTGGTTGACCTGGGCGAGCGTGACCAATCCCACGCCGGCCAGCGAGCTGGCCTCCAGCGCCCCCTGCCCGGTCACCGCGATGGGGTGGAACCGCCAGCCCCGGCTCACGAGCGCGCCCACGGCGCCCTGGAGTGAAGGGTGGTCGATCGCCGCGGCCGCGACCACGCGCGGCAGGCCGCGCCGCTCGGCGGCCGCGGCGAGCCCCAGCACACCCAGCTGGTTCGCCTCGGTGCCGCCGCTGGTGAACACCACTTGCTCGCGCGGTCGGCCCAGCAGCCGGGCGACCTGGTCGCGGGCGCGCTCGACCCTGTCCCGGGCCTCCCGGCCTTCGGCGTGGATCGACGAGGGGTTACCAGAGCCCAGCGCGAGCTCAGAGATCATCTGTGTCAGCGCTTTGCGCACGTTGGCGCTGATCGGCGAGGTTGCGTTGAAGTCCAGGTAGATCCGCGGGTTCGTTGACATGACAGCCGGCCTGTCCGCATGATCGCTCACGGGCCGGGGATTGTCTGCGTCCGACGATTCCTCCGACTCGACCACTGTGGCAGATGATGCCGGCGCGCTCTTGGTTCGCTCGGGGTTGGTGACAGCCAACGCCCTCGACGACGCGCGCGCGCGCGTAGCCAGCATCGGCGGCACGCTCGGCGAACAGCTGGTCACCTCCGGTGCGATCGGCGACGACGCGCTGACCGACTTCTACCGCGCGCGGCTGCTGGTCCCGCAGGTCAACCCGAACACGCTGGCGCGGCTCACGCCCACCGTGGTCGCGGCGATCCCGGGCGACATGGCGATCGAGCTGCGCGCCATCCCGGTGTCACTCGACGGCGACAACACCCTGACCATCGCGATGAGCGACCCGTCGGATCGCCACGCTGTCGACGAGATCGCGTTCTTCACCGGCGCCTACGTCGTGCGCGCGATCGCGACCCAGATGCAGATCGCGTGGTGCCTGGCCCACTATTACGGCCACGTGACGCTGCTCGGACAGCGCCTGCTCTCGAGCGCGCAGCCGCCCGAGCGGCCGGCCCGGCCGACCCAGGCCTCGTCCACGCGGCCGCCGCGCGCCAAGGGGCTGACCGGCAAGGTCAACGCCGCGCGCCACCGCGCCGTCGCGCCGGTCACAGGTCCGCTCGACGCGGCCCGGCCTCGCAGCGACCAGCTCGATGGCCGCTCGCCCGACGCAGGCCGGCCGCCATCCCCCAGCAACGCGGCGCCCAACGGCGCGCAGCACCACACGGCCCCCTCCCAGGTGGGACCATCCGCGCCCGCCACCACCACGTCCACCCGCACGCTGCTGCCGGGCACCCCGGCGGCGTCCTCGCTCAGCGCGCTCCGCATCGACATGGAAGAACCCGACCTGCCCGCGCCGACGTTCGATGTCGGGGGTGATGACGATGACGCTGGCGATATCGACATCGCCATGGACCCGCCGCCCGACGACTCGGCCCACCGCCTGAGCCAGGCCACCGAGCGCGCGATCATCGGCCACGGCCCGCCGGACCGGCCGCGCGCGCGCAGCATCTCCGGCGAGATCCGCGCGCCGATCCGCCGCGCGCCCTCGATCCGGCCGCCGCTGCCCGGGGCGGACGAAGACGACGATGACGAGCCGGTGATCGTCATCTCGCGGACCGACGTCGAGCCCGGCGCGACGCGCAAGCTGCCGCCCCGCCGGCGGATCGTGAAGAGCGATCCGCCGGAGCTCAAGGCGCGGGCCGGCGAGGTCGATCTCAAGTCCGGCGGCGATCGCGCGATCGACGCCGACGAACCGCGCATCGTGATCGACCAGGAGGCGCTCACCACGACCAGCGAGTCGCCGACCGAATCGGCGCACGAACACCCGACCGCGCCGATCGAGCGCCGGGCTCGGCCGCGCAACGATGGCGCGCCGTTTGCTCCGGTCGACCACGACTCGACCCCGATCCTGCTCGATCGACCGCGAGGTACCCCGGAGCCGTTCGCGTCGGCGCTCGAGCCGGAGGATCCGGACGATCCGGGGCCGAGGGACGATGACGACGACCATGACGACGACACGCCGGAGAGCATCGTCGTGCTCGACGCCAGAAAGCCGCGATCCGCGCGCCACACCCAGGTCGGCATCGCGCCGGTGCGGGTCCCGCCGCGGCCCCGCCGCGACACCGAGACCTCCGCCCCGGCGATGGACGCGCGCACGCGTGGCGATCGCCGCCGCGGGATCGACGGTCCCACCGCAATCGATCTGCGCCCGGCGCCTCCCGGCGACGACGCCACGTTTGACGAGCTGGCCGCGCCGCCCGCGCCCAGCCGCGAAGACGACACCAATCCGTACATGCTCGCGCCGCCGCCCGCACCGCCGGTGCAGCTGCGCAGCCTGCGCAAGATCGACTACGACGCGATCGACGACGGCTGGGGGCCGCCCGGCACGACGATCCCGCCGCCGTTGCTCGGCGCGATCCCGGGCAGCGAGGACGACGACGAGCCAGGCGCGATCCCGATGCCGAGCGTCGATTCGTCGCCGCTCGTGGTGGCGTCGACGATCGTGGACCCCGGCAGCAACGCGCTCGCCCGCGCTCTCGACGAGGCCACCGGCCGCGCGCTCGACGTGATCCGCCGGCTCGAGCACGCCGAGACCCGCGACCAGGTCGTCGAGACGATGCTGGCCCACCTGGGCGAGACCCACCAGCGCGCCGGGTTCTTCGTCACGCGTCACGCCACCACGAAGGCCTCGGTCGAACTCAGCCTGTTCGCGATGCGGCCGCGCCCGGCGGTCACGCCGTACGCGACGCTGCGGCTCGATCGGCCCTCCACGCTGCAGGACGTGGTCGGCACGCGGCTGCCGTACCGCGGGCCGATGCACGACGACGCGAGCCGCACGTTCCTGATCGCCGTGCTGGGGGCGTGCCCGCCCGAGATCTTGCTCGTGCCGGTCGCCGTGCGCGAGCGCGTGGTCGGCGTGCTGTTCGGCGAGCACCGCCAGCGCCACACGTTCGACGATCAGTTCGCGCTCGCCGCGCGCGCCGCCGGGATGGCGCTCGAGCGGATCCTCCGGGCCCGCCGGACCTGACCGGGCACCCGCGGGTCAGCCCAGGCGTTGCCCGAACTCGCGGAGCCGGCGCTCGGCGACCTGCCCGAGCTCGTTGCGCAGCGCCGGGTGACCGTCGATCACGTCGTGGAAATCGGACTCGCCGAGCACCAGCAGCTCGGAGTCGACCGCCGCGACCACGTCGGTGACCGCGGGCCCCCGTGCGAGCAGGCTCGCCTCGCCCACGTACTCGCCCGCGGCGATCGCGCCGAGCACGATCGCCGCGCCGTCGGGCCGCGTCGCGTGGAGCTCGAGCAAGCCTTGCACGACGACGACCAGGCCGTGACCGGTCTCGCCGCGCTCGATCACCTTGGTGCCCTGCGCCGCCAGGCGCCGCCGGAACCGCTGCAGCACGGCGGCGCGGCTACGCGGAGGCACCGCGGCGAAGAACGCACCGGCGAGCGGTCCGGTCGCCGTGGTCGGCGTCGCGATCGAGGGCGGCCGGGGCCGGATCGGCAGCTCGCGGGGCTCGGTGAGCTCGTCCTCGACCACCGGCTCCACGATCCCGCCGACGTCGGGCCACGGCGGCGCGGCCACAGGGCCCTCGATCACCGGCACCAGCGTGGTCTCGTCATCGCTGTCGAGCTCGTCGGGCGCCGCCCGTGCCTCGCGGGCGAACCCGGATCGCAGGCCCGAGGTCTCGTGGCGCACGGCGGCGCGGCGGGGCTGCGGCATGGCCGAGGGGGCGTCGGCCACGTCGCCGTCGCTGTCGCCGGGCTGGGCCGCGATCAACGACGCCGAGATCTGGCGCGCGGCGTTCGCGATCCCGACGATCTGCGGATAGCGCGCCAGCTCCTCCTGCAGGCCGAGGAGCAGCTCGGACGGCGAAACGACCGGGATCGAGTCCGTGGGGTCGGCGACGTGGTACGGCAGCGGCGCCGGCAGCGGCGTGACATCGTACGGCGAACGCGCGCCGTCCTCGCCTTCGATCGCCTGCGGCGCAGCGATCGAGTCGGGGCGCGGCTGGCGCAGCGCCCCCGCCGGTCGGCTCGCCCCCAGCGCGGCGAGCATCTCGCGCGAGCCGGGATCGTCGGGCGCGATCGCCAGGATGCTGCGGCACATCTGGATCGCCTGCTGCATGCGGCCCTGGTCGCGGTACGCCTCGGCGACCGAGCGGTACAGCTCGATCGAGTCGTCGCGCCGGCCGGCCTGGTGCAGCGCCCCCGCCACCAGGACCCTGAGCCCGAGGTTCTCCGGCTCGTCCAGGAGCCGTTGCTCGAGCTCCTCGAGCGTGGTCATGGCGTCATGGTCATGACGGCGTCAGCGAGACTTGAGCCTTGAACGTCATCGCCGGCGAGGTCGTCGGTAGCGTCCACTTGGCGGCCACGGTGCGGATGCACGAGTCGAAGCTATCGCCGAGCGACGGCGCGAAGTTCGAGCTCTTGTACTGGCCGGACTGTGCGAAGCTCGCCGAGACCGACAACGTCACGGTCCGGGCCTGCAGCGCGGTGTTCTTCTTGAGCGCCTGCTCGTAGCACTTCTGGATCGCACCGCGCGACCGCGCGACGACGTTGATGAACTCCTTCGACGCCTCACCCACCGCCTTGTCGTCGATCGGGCGCACCTCGCCCGGGCTCGGCGGCCGGACCGTGAGCGCGTTGCCCTCGATCGACACGACGATCTCCGCCCCGGCGCCCTTGTCGCGCATGAGCCGAGCGTTCTCGTCCTCCTCGGCCTTGATCAGCTTGTCCTTCGCCAGCCGGTCCTTGAGGCAGCGATCGAGATCCGCCTTGGTCTGGGGATCCGCCTGGATCACCCTGTCGCCCTTGCAGCCGACACTCGACCCCAGGGCCATCATAAGTACCGCCAGAGAAACGACGATCGGTGTGCGCGTCATGGCTAACTATTCTTTCGTCCTCGCTAAGGAAGGGTCATTTGGATGGATGCCAGGTCGTTCCACATACTCCCGGACGATCTGCCCCCCCGACACATGTGCGGCGACGACGTGTTCAGCCCGCTGCGAATCCATCCGATTATACAAGGCAGTGGCGCCGCGCGGTCCCGGCAACGTCGCAAACCCGCTGCCGAGCAGGGGCGCGGCCTGCGTGGGGAGGATCTCCCTCACCAGCACGTTGGGACCCTGGGTGCACCGGCCAAAGCAGCTCTGCCACGCAACCTCGGTGTGCTCGCGCGCACCATGTGCGTTCAGCGCCGTGTGAAAGATCTCTCCGAGCGCCATGGATCCGTGGCGCTCGCCGCATTGCGGCCCGCGGCAGATCAAGATCTTGAAGTGACGAACCACTGGTTGTTGAGCGTGACTGGCGCGAGACGCCCTGTCAATCAGCGCCCTCGAGCGGGACCCGCTCGCGCGTCGGCCGTGATGGCAGAACCCTGCAGGTGGTGGGCGCGCGCTTGCGGTCGGTGGCTCCTGAGCGCGCCTCCGATCGCGGATTCAGCTACAACCTCCGCGTGGATCCAGCAGTTCTGCCGATCCTGGTCTGTCCGCGGTGCCGGACCGAAGCGCCGTTCCGCGACCTCCGCGCACCGCGCTGCCGATCCTGCGGCCTCGAGCCCACCACCGCGCCCGGGCTGCTCGATCTCATCGATAACACCGCCGGCGAAGCGCCGACCGTGACCACCGAGCAGCGCCTCATGGAGAGCGAGCTGGTCGCGCGGCTCTACGATCGGTTCTGGCGGCCCACGTTCGTGCGGCTGTTCGCCGGCAAGGGCGCGGGGGCCTCGGTGGGTGGCCTGTCCGGCGAGCTGTTCATCCACAAGCACGGCCTGGGCTTCGACGATCGGTCCGGCCCGTGGCTCGATCTGTCGTGCGGCCCCGGCGCATTCGCCCGGGCGCTCGCCGCGGCCGCCCCCGGCGCCCTCGTCGTCGGCCTCGATATCTCGCGCGCGATGCTCGATGTCGCCGCGCAGCGCACCGCTGGCTACACCAACGTCGTCCTCATCCGGGCGGACGCCCAGGCGCTCCCGTTCGTCGACGGTGCCTTTGCAGGCGTCAACAACGCCGGGGCGCTCCACGCCTACGACGATCCAGAGCTCGTGTTCCGCGAAGTCCGCCGCGTGCTCACCCCGGGCGGCCACTACGTCGGCTCGACGTTCGCCGAAGCGCCTTCGCTGCTCGGCCGGCTCGCCGCCCGCGCGGCCGGCATTCGCCGGTTCGAGCCGAGCGAGCTGCGGACCTGGCTCCAGCGCATCGGCTTCGCCGACTACGAAGACGTCCGGCTCGGCGGCGCCCTGGTGTTTCGCGTCCGCCGCCCCTAGCCGGCCGAGCCGGCCGAGCCGGATCGGTCAGAACGTCGCGCCGACGAGCTGCAGCGACATGCCGTGCTGCGGCGCGAGGGCCGGCGGCAGCGCCGCGATCCCGACGCCGCCGAGCGCCCAGCGGCCCGTCGAGCTGCGGCCGATCAGCGCGACCGGCGCGTCGTCGGGGTCTCGGCGCTTGCCCTCCGGCGTGTCGAGCCCTGCGTCGAGGTCGCGCGTCCAGTGCAAGCCGAGCAACGCGCCGAGCACGAGGCCACCGGTCGACAGCGCGCCGGTGATGCGCTCGTCGGCCGTGGAGCTGGCGTCGCGGATGCCGGCGTAGAGCAGGAACGGCGCAGCGCCGCCGATCGCAGCCACGCCCGCGACGCGCAGCATGCGCCGCGGCGTGGTGTTGGTCCTGGGGCCGGCGACGACGCCGACGATCACGCCCGCCGTGATCCCGAACACCGCGTTCAGCGAGTAGCCCTCGCTCTCGACCGGCTGAATGACCATGCCGAGCGTGAGGCCGCCGACCGCGCCGAGCCCGGCGAGCGTATCGACCAGCGCGACGTCGCCGCGCGTGAGCTCGTGGGTGCGAGCGTAGGCGAAGCCGGCGAACCCGGCCACGGTCGACGTGATCGATGCCGTGACCAGGACCTCGCGCGCCGAGGTGCCCTCCGTCTTGGCGATGTCGGCGAACAGTCCGCCGAGCGCACCGCCCCACACCGTGGCCGAGCCGATCACGCGGATCTGCGACTCGCGGAGGCCCGCCTTGTCGGCGAGCTTTGGCATGGCGGCGCCGCCGAGCACGCCGAGGGCGACGCCGACCGGGACGCCGCCCCGCGCCGGGCTGTCGTCGAAGAACGCGCCGATCGTGGCGCCGACGAGGCCGCCGTACAGCGCGCCGTGCACGCCCGCGGCGAGCCGCTCGGGGCGCCGGCCGGTCTCGGACGGCGGCGCGACCGGCGTGGTCGGCTGGGCCGGATCCTGGAGCGGCGAGGTGTCGACATCCTCGATCGGCTTGACCGGCGGCGGCCTGGGCGATTCCTCGGCGATGCCGAGCTCCAGGTTGACCGCGTGGATGATCGCGCGGGCGTGGTCCGCCGCGCTGCCGCGCGAGCTCTGCACCAGGGCCTCGACCGCGAGCTGCTTGGCGTCGAGCAACCCGCGCTGGTCGAGCAGCTCCTGCGCGCGCGCGACCAGCGACGCGGCCACGCGTTCGGCCAGCACCGGATCCTGTGCCGTCGGAAGCGGCGCCGCAGGCGCGTACGGATCGGCCGGCTGGGCCTGCGCCGCACCCGGCACGAGCGCGACGAGCGTCAGCCACAGACCGAGTCGCACCATAGGCTTGGAGTTACCACCGGCGCCGGAACGCTTCAACCACACTCCACCGCCACGCTTCAACCACACTCCACCGGCAGGCGCGCCGTGGCACCCGCCATGCCGCGGATCACGAGCTGGGGCGCGAGGCCTTGATCGGCCCGGTCTCGGGCTTGGCGATCGGCCCGGTGGTGCGGACCGGCTGCCGCGGGGCGTCCTTCCACGCCTTGCGATAGAAGTACATGAACACGACCGAGATCGCCGACAGCACCGGGACGGCGAGCAGCGCGCCGACCAAGCCGAAGGCATCCTCGCCCAGGAACAGCGAGAAGATCACGAGCACCGGGTGGATCTTGGCCGCGGTGCCGATGATCTTGGGGTTCAGCAGGTTGGCCTCGATGAAGTGGATCCCGAGGATCCACAGCGTCATCGCGACGCCGCGGAACACGTCGATCCCGGCGTCGCCCGAGACCAGCGCGACGATCACGATCGGTACCGACGACAAGATCGACCCGAAGATCGGCACCAGGCTCATCAAGCCGGCGACCACCGCGAGGAGGAGTCCGTACTTGACGCCGAACACCAGCAGCCCGACGTACGTCACCGCCCCGTTGATCAGGCAGATCAACAGCTGGCCTCGGATCACCCCCGACAGCCCGGCATCGATCCCGGCGATGATCACGTCGTAGTCGTCGCGCACGTTGACCGGGAACAGGCTGCGCAGGAATGCGTGCACCTTCTCGAGGTCGATCAGCAGGAACGCGCCGATCATCAGCGTGAAGAAGAACAGGAAGATCCCGCGGATGAACGCGGCGACCAGCGACTGGCCGAGCCGCAGCAGATCGTTGAGCCGCGACTGCAGCCCCGCCAGCGCCTTCTGCACGAACGCCCGCAGCTTGGCCTCGAGGGTCATCGGCTCTCCGTGCGGTTCGTCGTCGGTCTGCACCCGGTACGAGCCGTCGGGCAGGAGCTTCACATCGATGCCACCCGGCGACAGCTGCATCGCGTAGCGCCCATCGGGCAGCAGCGTCGCGGTGAACGCGGTGCCGCGCGGCAGCGGCGCCTCGGCGCTCGCCAGCGGGTCCTCGGGCGCGGCCTTGACCCCCGCCAGCGACGGGAACCGCTGCTCCAGCCAGCGCGCGGCCTCGGGGGTCCACTCCTCGTTGATCCGCTGGTACAGCCCGGGTGCCTCCTTGGCGAGCCGCGCCACGTCGCTCGACAGCCGCGGCACGAGCAGCAGCAGGAACCCGCCGACCAGCGCGATGAAGACCAGGTAGCAGGCGACGATCGCGACGCCGCGGGGCAGCCGGCGCGTGCCGTCGGCGCGCTCGACCATCCAGCGCACCACCGGCGCCAGGATGTACGCGATCAGGCCCGCGAACACGAACGGCAAGAGGACCGCGTGGCCCAGGACGAGGATCAACAGGACGAACAGCGGGAAGCCCCAGCGCACCACGAACCGCCGCAGCGCCCCGCCCTCGCCGAACCACGACGGCGCGCGGGTGCGCGGGTGCGGCCCGGCGATCGGCTGCGTCATCGCGCTGGTGACCGTCAGCTCGCTCGCCTGCGGTACGCCCGGCGCGGCCCCCGCGTGCTCACCGGAAAGATCGGACGTCGGCACCGCGGCGGTATACCAGACGCCCCACCCAGCGTCGCGGCTCACGCGCTGCGCAGCGACCGCGAACGCTCGGTTGGGCGCGCATCACGAGGCGTCGCGGCCGAGCGCGCCGGTGACCCAGCTGCCGACCCGGCCGAGCAGCGATCGGCGCGTGCCGGCGGCCGCGAGCTCGCCATCGCCGAGCCCCGACCCGGGCCCCGAATCGAGCGTCGCGGCCGGCAGCGACTCGGCGGGCGAGGCACCGAGCAGCGCCTCCGGGCGCGCCACCCGCGCAAGCGCCCGCCGCTCGCGCGCCGGGGCCGCCGGCGGATCGATCCCGGTCTCCATGCGCAGCGTGTTCCAGCGCCGGCACTGGCCGCAGCGCCAGCTGAACGGTCCCGGCCGGTGTCCGCAGCTCGCGCATTGCCAGCGGCCGCGCAGCGCCCAGGCGACCGCGCCGTCCTCGGCGACCAGCGCCGCGAGCGCGCCGCGCACCACGCCGAGATCGGCGCTCCCCAGCGCGAGCCGCGCGGTGGCGACCCGGGCCGCCAGCGAGCTCGGCCACCGCGCCGTGAGCTGGTGCGCCAGCTCGCTGCGCGCGGCGGCATCGGCCGGCGGCACCAGCTGGGCGCGGATCAACGCGAGCTCGAGCCGCGGCCCGGTCTGGGCCTCGACCTCGGCGAGCAGGCCGAGCACGCCGGCGATCGCGGCACGCGCCACCGGGAGCGACGCCTCCGCCGTCCGCTGGACGGTGACCGGCGTCGCGCCGCGCGCCGGCGACACGAGCGCGATGCCGGGAGGCGGCGCCGCGGCGGGCGACACGAGCGCGTCGCCGAGATCGGGCACCGACTCGATCGTCTCCGAGGTTCGCGCGGGATCGGCGACCGGCGCGGTCGCCGCGACCTCGGCAGCGATGGCGGCGGCGGGAGGCGGCGCCGCCACCGAAGCGGCCGGCACCTGGGTGGGCGACGACGACGCCAGCCGCGGGGTCTGGGCGGCGAGCTCGGGCACGTCGGCGAGCTCGTCGAACTCGCCATCGTGCGCGGCCGGCTCGCGCGGTCCGCGTTCGGCGACGAGCTCCTGTTCGGCCGCGAACAGCCCCGGCAAGAGGTGCGCCGCCAGCCCGACGTCGGCCACCAGCGCCTGCGCGAGCCGCTGCTTGGCGACCCGGTGATGGCCGCGCGCCGCGGCGAGCTCGGCGGCCGCGGCGAAGAAATGCGCCGACTCGGCGTGCCGCGCGGCCTGCTTGAGCAGCTGCTTGGCCGAGTCGAGGTCGCCTTGGCCGAGCGCGACCTGCGCGGCGGCGACCAGCAAGTGGTGCTCGCGGTGGCTGGTGTCCTCGCCGCGCCGGCGGCCCAGCTGCTGCCACAGCCCAGCCGCCTCCCCGAACCGCGCCTGCTCCTCGTATAGCGCCGCGAGCGCCCGCAGCGCCCCGTCGTGGCTGGCATCCTCGAGCACGACCTCCTCGAGCGCGCGGGTCGCCCGCCGCGGCATCCCGGCGGCGCGGAAGTCGAGGCCGAGCTCGTACATCGCGCGCTGTCGCAGCTTGCGCTTGTCGCGCTCGCGCAGCGCGAGCGCCTGGTGCACGCGGATCGCCCGCTCGTGCTCGCCGCGGCTGCGAAACATCGCGCCGAGCGCGAAGTAAGGCTCGGTGTCTTCGACGTTCTCCTCGACCACCGCGCGCAGCTCGCGCACCACGGCCTCGTGATCGCGCGCGATCAGGTGGCTCAGCGCGCGCATGTAGGACCGGCCGTGGCGCGCGGTGCGCCGGAGCTGGCGATCGTCGGGCACGTAGTAGCGGCCGATCAGCACGCCGGCGGCCAGCGCGCCCAGCCCCACGAGCAGCAAGACGAGCGCGGCTCCCATCGCGGCGAGCTTACCTCAACCCACGCGCGTCTCAAGAAGCGCGCTACTCGACGATCATCCAGCGTGCGCCGCGGCGCACCAGCACGAACTGGCCCTTCGACTGGCAGGCGCCGTCGAACCACGCCGTGCAGCCGTACGTCGAGGCGAGATCGGCCTTGCCATCGCCATCGAGATCGACCGTCGCGATCTCGAGCCGCTGCAGCGCGCGGCGGACCCCGGCGAGCATCTCGACCTTGCCCAGGGTCTGGCGGATCGCCAGCTCGTCGTAGCGGGTCGGCGCCAGGAACGCTACCGGCGTGCCGGCCGGCAGTACGATCACGCTGTCGTCGCCATCGCGCTGGTCGAACGCGAAGTCGGCGACCGCGACGGCGCCGCGATCGACCGCGCCGGTGGCCGTCTTGCGGAGCAGCGGATGCACGATCACGACGTCACCTTGGGCCGCCGGCCCGCGCTGCGGCGCCAGCACGCGGACCACGCCGCCGTGCGCGACCGGCGTCAGCGCCTCGCCGTCCCACGGCGCGTGCACCGGCAGCTGCGGATCGAACACGCCGAGCCAGATCGGCGGGGGTGGCCGCGGCGCCACCTTGGGCTTGCCCGGCGCGGCAACGCCGGCACGAACCGAAGCGACGATCAGCACGACAGTCAGGGCGGCCCGCACCCACCAAGGATGCGCGACTTGCGCGGGCTCCGCTACCTACCTAGACGATCTCGGCGGTGCCGCCGCCGCTGCTGATCGGGCCCTGTAGTCGAATGCGCAGCTTGTGCGCCCAGTAGTAGCTGACCGGCAGGAGGATGAGCGTGAGCAACGCCGCCGTGACCGTGCCGCACACCACGACGATCGCGATCGGCCGCTGGGTCTCGCTGCCGATCGCGTGCGACAGCGCCGCCGGCAACAGGCCGAGCGCCGCGAGCAGCGCCGTCATCACGATCGCGCGCAGCCGTTCGCGCGTGCCCTCGACCACGGCGACCCAGAGGTCGTCGCCGCGCTCGCGCCGGGCGCGGATCGCGCTGACCACGAGCACGCAGTTGAGCACCGCCTGACCGAGCAGCGCGATGAAGCCGACCGCGGCCGAGACCGAGAGCGTCATCGACGCGAGCGCGAGCCCGCCGAGCCCGCCGAGCAGCGCGATCGGCAGGTTGACCATGATGATCGCGGCGTCCAGGCCCGACGAGAACGCCGAGTACAGCAGGATGAACGTCAAGAGCAGCGAGAGCGGCAGCACGAGCGCCAGCCGCTTCATCGCGCGCTGCTGGTTCTCGAACTCGCCGCCCCACGTCATGTCGTAGCCGACCGGCAGCTTGACCTCGGCCGCGACGCCGCGCTGGGCGTCGGCGATCACCGAGCCGAGATCGCGGTCGCGCACGTTGGCGCGCACGCCGATGTAGCGCTTGCCGTTCTCGCGCGTGATCGCCGCGGGGCCCTTGGCCATGCCGACCTGGGCGAGCGCGGCGACCGGGATCAGCGATCCATCCTTGAGCGGCACGCGGAGCTGGCGGATCGCGGCGAGGTCGTTGCGGGCCATCCGCGGGAACCGCACCGTGACGTCGAACCGCTTCTCGCCCTCCCACAGCTCCGACGCGGCGTGGCCGGACAGCGCGGTCTCGAGGTAGCTCTGCAGGCTGCCGAGATCCTGGTCCCAGTGCGCCAGCGCCTTGCGATCCGGCGACACGCCGATCACCTGCTCCTCGGAGGCCTTGACGATGCCGGGGTCGGCGATGCCGGGCACCTTGGCGACCTCGGCCTCGATGGCCTCGGCGAGCTTGCGCAGGGTCCCGACGTCGTCGCCGTAGATCTTGACCGCGACCTGGCCCTGCTGGCCGCTGATGTTCTCGTTGACGTTGTCGCGGATCGGCTGGCTGAAGTTGTACTCGATCCCGGGGATCGCGGTCAGGTTGCGCGCCATGATCGCCACGATGTCGTCGAGCGTGTGGATCTCCGGCCGCCACTCGCGCATCGGCCGGAGCTTGATGAACACCTCGAGGTTATTGAACAGCTTCGCGTCGGTGCCGTCCTCGGGCCGGCCGAGCTGGCTCAGCACCTCGGTGACCTCGGGCACGCCGCGCTCGAGCTCGGCGACGATCTTGGGGGTCAGCGCGCGGCCGTCGTTGAGCGACGCGGTGGGCGGCAGCGTGAACGTCACGTAGATCGATCCCTCGTTGAGCTCGGGCAGGAACTCGCTGCCGAGCCGCGGGATCAGCATCACGCCGGCGGCGATCATGGCGACCGCCAGCACGAGCACCGCGAGCGGGCTGCGCATCGCCGCGGCCAGCACCGGATCGTGCGTCGCGCGGGCGGCCTTGAGCACCGGCGAGATCCGCACCGCCTTGTGGCGGCGCAGCGCGTAGAAGCACAGCACCGGCACCAGCGTGAAGCTGACCAGCATCGCGCCGACCAGCGCGCTGACCACGGTGTGCGCCATCGGCGCGAAGATCCTGCCCTCGACCCGCTGGAGCGCGAAGATCGGCAGGTACGCGGCGACGATGATCAGCAGCGAGAACAGCGTCGGCCGGGCGACCTGGCGCGCGGCGTGGAACACCGCGCGGCCGCGCTCGACCGACGACAGCTCCTGGTACGCCGGCCCGGCGGTGTGCTCGAACACGTGCTCGACGAGGATCACCGCGCCGTCGACGATGATCCCGAAATCGACCGCGCCCATCGACAGGAGGTTGGCCGACATCCCGCGGACGTGGAGGTAGATGAAGGCCGCGGCGAGCGACAGCGGGATCACCGCGGCGACGACCAGCGAGGCGCGCACCGAGAGCAGGAACGCGAACAGCACGACCGAGACCAGGACCGCGCCCTCGAGCAGGTTGTGGAACACGGTCTCGAGCGTGGTGTCGACCAGCTCGGTGCGGTCGTAGAACGCCGAGACGTGCACGCCGGCGGGCAGCGCGCGGCTCTCGAGCTCGGCGACCCGGGCGCGCAGCGCCGCGAGCACGACCGAGGGGTTCTCGCCCTTGCGCATCAGCACGATGCCCTGGACCGCGTCGTTGTTGTCGCCCCGGGTCACCACACCCTGGCGCGGCGCGTAGCCGATGCCGACGGTCGCGACGTCGCGGATCGTCACCGCCACCCCGGCGTGGAACCCGACGCGGACATCGCCGATCTGGTCGGTCTTGGTGAACGTGCCGGTCGACCGGATCACGAAGCCCTGCTCGCCGCGCTCGACCATGCCGCCCGACGCGTTGGCCGACGCCTTCGACAGCGCGGTGAACAGATCGTCGAGCGCGACGGCGAGCTGTGCCATCCGCGCCGGATCGGGCTCGACGTGGATCTCCTCGACGAGCCCGCCGTACGACGTGACGTCGGCCACGCCGGGCACGCGGAGCAGCGCCGGCCGCACGGTCCAGTCCTGCAGCGTGCGTAGCAGCATCGGGTCGGCGGTCTTGCTGTCGAGCGTGTAGCGATAGATCTCGCCGATCGGCGTGGCGAGCGGCCCGAGATCGGGGGTGATGCCAGCGGGCAGGTTGGCGTCGGGGATCCGCTCGTTGACCTGCTGGCGCGCGGCCAGCACGTCGACCCCGTCGGCGAACGTCAGGGTCACCAGCGACAGCCCGAACAGCGAGATCGAGCGCTGCCGGATCGTCCCCGGTACGCCGTTGAGCGCGCGCTCGAGCGGGATCGACACCCGGCGCTCGACCTCCTCGGCGGGCTGCCCGGGGTACAGCGTGATCACCTGGACCTGGGTATCGGTCGGGTCGGGGAACGCCTCGATCGTGAGCTGGCTGAACGCGTAATAGCCGATCACCGCGACGGCGACCGCCAGCGCGATCACGCCGAACCGGCGCTGCAGCGAGGACTTGATCAGGGTGTCGATCATGGTGCGAGCGCCTATCGATCGAGGTCGAGCTGGTTATCGAGCAAGGCCGCGCCGCGGATCACGACGGGCTCGCCGGGCGCGACCCCGGCGAACACGGTGACCTTGCCGCCGCGCGCCGCGCCCGCCGTGATCGTGCGGCGGCGCAGCGCCTGGCCGTCGCGGACGTAGACGTAGGTGCTGGTGCCATCGGACATCACCGCCTCGGCCGGCAGCTCGACCGGCGCCGCGTCGCGCTCGAGGAACCGCACCTTGGCGTAGGCGTTGGGCCGCAGCGAGCCATCGCGGTTGTCGAGCTTCACGCGCACCGGGATCGAGTGGCGATCGGGGTCGACCAGCGCCGAGATCTGATCGACGACGCCGGCCAGCTCGCGGTGATCGACGGTGACGCGCGCCGGGGCGCCGACCGCCACCGAGCCGAGGTCGGCCTCGAACAGGTCGGCGACCACCCAGACCGCGCCGAGATCGGCGATCGCCATCACCTGGGCCGCCTGGGCGTCGAGCTCCTGGCCGACCGCGACGGTCTGCTCGACGACGACGCCGGCGCGCGGCGCGGTCACGGTGAACGACGACGCGCCGGACGCGGTGACGTGCAGGACGTCGAGCTTCTGCGCCGCGAGCTTGACCGCCAGGTCGGCGTCGGCGACCTGGGCCTGGGCCGCGAGCAGCTCCTTGCCCGGCAGCGCGTGCTCGGCGACCAGCGCCTGGGTGCGCTCGAGGGTGACCTGGGCGGCGTCGCGCTCGAGCTGCGCCTTGGCGCGCTCGGTGCGCAGCTCGGCGAGCCCGGCGCTCTCCACGGTGAACAGCGGCTGGCCCGCGCGCACCCGGGCGCCGCGCTGGACCAGGACCGCGGTCACCCGGCCGGCGAGCGGCGCGCCGATCCGCGACGCGCGGGTCTCGTCGAACTGGATCCGCGCCGGCACCGGCTCGGACCACGCGGGCTCGCCCGGGGCCGCCGGCGCGATCTCGATCGACGACCACGCCGCGGCGGCGCCTCCGGGTACCTCGGGTGCCGACCCCGCCGACACGGTCGCCGCGGCGGCGATCGGCGTGGGGTCGCCGCGGCGGGCGATGGCGATCACGGCAGCTCCGCCGATCACCGCCAGACAGATGATCGCGAGGCGAGAGCGGCGTGGGCGGCGGGCGGGCGCTGCGAGTTCGGCGGTAGCTTCATGCGGGGAGGACACGACAACTGCCGGGTGCATGACCAGGGCCATGCGCCCAGCGCGCGTACCGGCCGATCAGCGCGTCGAAACGACACGCTCGGGGGTGCCGCGGATCAGCCGCGAAGCGATCGTCGACGGCGCCACGGCCCGTGTCATTTCGACTCGCGCGTGCGTGCGAAGATCTGGGGTGCGCACGACGACGCACATTCAGCGCGGCCCCGGCGCCGCGCACCTGGGCGCGTCCTGCACCTCGTCCACCTCAGGGGTCGTCGCCGGGCGGTCGATCGCCCCAGCGCTCGAGCATGCGGTACAGGGTCTTGCGCTCGATGCCGAGCACGCGCGCCGCCGCCGCCTTGTTGCCGCCGACCCCCTCGAGCACGCGCGCGACGTAGCGCCGCTCGAGTTCGTCGAGCGTGACCAGCGTGCTTGGGTCGTCGGTCAACAGCACGATCTGCGCGGGCTGGAACGCGCGGATCTTCTCGGGCAGATCGCTCACCGCGATGTGATCGAACGACGCCAGCGCGACGCCGCGCTCGATGCAGTTCTCGAGCTCGCGCACGTTGCCCGGCCACGCGTAGGCCATCAGCTTCTGCGCCGCCTCCGGAGAGAACCCGACGATGCGCTTGCCGGCGCGCGCCGAGATCCGCGCCAGGAAGTGGCTCGCCAGCACCAGGATATCGCCGCCGCGGCTGCGCAGCGGCGGCAGCTCGACCGACAGCACGTTGATCCGGAAGTACAGATCCTCGCGGAACGCGTGCGCCTCGATCATCGACTCGAGGTTGCGGTTGGTCGCGCAGATCAGCCGCGCGTCGAACGCCACCTCCGAGGTCGCGCCCACCGGCCGCACCCGGTGCTCCTGCAGCGCGCGGAGCAGCTTGGGCTGGACCTCGAGCGGCAGCTCGCCGATCTCGTCGAGGAAGATCGTCCCGCCCCGGGCGGCGACGAACAGGCCGGGCTTGGCGACCTTGGCGTCGGTGAACGCGCCCTTCTCGTGGCCGAACAGCTCGCTCTCGAGCAGCTGCGCGGCGACCGCGGCGCAGTTGACCGCGACGAACGGACCGTCGGCGCGCTCGCCCGAGGCGTGGATCGCGCGCGCCGCCAGCTCCTTGCCGGTGCCGGTCTCGCCGGTGATGAGGACCGGCGCCGACGACGCGGCGATCTTGCCGAGCAGCGCGTAGAGCTCGGCCATCCGCGGGCTCTCGCCGATCAGCTCACCGAAACCGGTGGGCGCGACCGCCTTGCGCAGCCGCTGGACCTCGTCGGTCAGCCGGGCGAGCGCCACGCCGCGGTCGATCGCGATCACCAGGTGATCGATCTCGAACGGCTTGGGCACGAAGTCGTAGGCGCCGGCACGGATCGCCTGGATCGCCAGCTCCATCGAGCCGAACGCGGTGATCAGGATGACCGGCAGCTGCGGCCGGCTCTCGAGCAGCCGCAGGCACAGGTCGACGCCGTTCATCCCCTTCATGTTGACGTCGCTGATCACGATGTCGATCTCCTCGGCCTGTGCGATCGCGATCGCCTCGGCGCCCGACGCCGCCGTCGCGACCTGGTAGTCGCGCGTGGTCAGCCGCGACGCCAGCATCGCGCGCATCCCGGCGTCGTCGTCGACCACCAGCACGCGGGCCTTGATCATGCGGCGGCCTCGGGGAGGAACACGGAGAACACCGTACCGCGCTCCGAGGTCTCGAACCCGATCCAGCCGTGGTGGTCGACGACGATGCCGTAGACCACCGCGAGGCCGAGCCCGGTGCCGTCGCCCGGCGGCTTGGTCGTGAAGAACGGCTCGAACACGTGGGCCTGGGCCTCCGCGGCGATCCCGGGCCCGGTATCGCCGACGTCGATCCGGACGCAGGCGGTGGCCGCGGTGTCGGGCGCCTCGGGGGGGCGCGCCTGCTCGCGCCGCGCCGCGAGCCGTAGCGCACCGCCGGACGGCATCGCCTGCAACGCGTTGATGACGAGGTTGGTCAGCACCTGCTGCAGGCTATCCTCGTCGATCATCGCCCGGATCGAGCCGCCGATCTCGACCGCGACCGCCACCCCCGCCTTGTTGGCCATCGGCGCGAGCAGCTCGATGCAGCGCCGCACGATGACCTCGGCGTCGCTGGTGCCACCCTCGGGGCCGCGCCGCCGCGCGAAGTCGAGCAGCTGGCGGACGATCCGGCTCATCCGCGTGGCTTCGCGATCGATCGCGCGGGCGGAGTCGAGCGCGGCGTCGCCGGCGACCTCGCGGCCGGCGATCATCTGGGCGTGGCCGCCCACGATGCTGAGCGGCGTGCCTAGCTCGTGGGCGACGCCGGCGGCGAGCTTGCCGACGGTCGACAGCCGGTCGGCGTGCCGCATCTGCTCGACCGCGCGGAGCCGCGCGTCGCTCTCGAGCGCGATCTGCTGCAGCGCCTGCGCGAGCTCGCTGCTCATCGCGTTCATCGCCGTGGCGAGCGCGCCGAGCTCGTCGGCCCGATGCAGGTCGACCGCACCGGCGAAGTCGCGGTGGCCGATCCGCCGCGCCTTGTCGACCAGCGCGGCGATCGGCTTGCCGACCAGCCAGCGGCCGAGCACCAGCGACGCCGCGAACGACAGCGTCACGACGACCACCACGCTGAGCACGTTGAACAGCACGCCGTGGTGGACCAGGCGATCGGTGTCGTCGAGCGACTCGCGCACGACGATCGTGCCGAGCGCGCGGCCGGCGATCCGGACCGGGAACCGCGACACGAAGTCGTTGGCCACGACGCCGTGGTGCTCGCCCTCCGCGGTGCCCGCGATCCACTCGAACCGGGTCGGACCGGCGGTCTCGTTGGCCTGGGCGACCAGGCGACCGATCGCCCGGTCCCAGGACGGCCCGTCGCCGCCGCCGGTCGCGCGCGCCAGCTCGAGCGCGTTGGCCTGCAGCACGTGGCCGACCACGCGGTGATCGATCCCCATGTCACCCTCGAGATCGGCGCGGTCCTGCGCCATCCGGTAGACCGTGAGCAGCGACAGCGCGATCGCCAGCGCCGTGACCAGGACCAGCGTGTACTTGGGGACCAGCTTCATGCGGCCCCGCTACGGCAGGTCGGCGCCCTCGTCATCGAGCGCGTGGATCGTCCGGACAGCCTGACGGGCGACCTGGGCATCCGGCAGCTCCGGCAGATCCTCGAGCGGCGCCGGCTCGGTGAACGGCAGGTTACGAAGCTTGGCCAGCTCGCGCTCGAGCCGGCCGATCAACGACTCGTACTGCCGGCGGCGCCACACGTAGAACAGCGACCACAGGACCAGCGCGCCGAGCAGCACCACCGCGGCGAGCCAGCCGGCGATCAGCGCCGGCAACCAGATCTCGTGCGGCCTGGCCCCGAGCACCGCGGTGAGCCACGGCGGAATCGTCACCGGCACCCAGCCGGCGTTGGCGACGAGGAACAGCCCGGCGATCACCCCGAGGCCGATCATCGACAGGACGATCGTGGCGCTGGCGATCAGGCGGAGCGAGCGGAGCATCGGCCAGAAATGTACACCGGCGCGGCGACCCTCGCCGCTGGTCGCCGCCGCGCGCGATCGCCCCGGGATCCGGACAAACAAAAGCCGCCCTCGGGGGCGGCTCGCGTCAGCGGTAGAGTTTCGCAGGCGCCGGCGGCGCCCGCGGACTACTGCTGCTCTTTCGGCTTCAGCTTGTCGAGCTTGCCGCGGAACTTGTCGCCGAGCGTGGCGCCACCCGCGTTCGACGAGTTGAAGCCCTGGGCATCGGCCGCGTCCTTGGCGCGCGAGGCGCTCTTGATCGACAGGCCGATCTTGCGCTCCGCGCCATCGGCGTGGAGCACCTGGACCTTGACCGCCTGGCCAGGGGTCAGCACCGTGCGCGGATCCTCGACGTGGTCGTCGCTGATCTCGGACACGTGGACCAGGCCCTCGACGCCCTTCTCGAGCTCGACGAACGCGCCGAAGTCGAGGACCTTCAAGACCTTGCCATCGACGATCTTGCCGGTCGGGTAGTCGTACGGGATGCGGTCCCACGGATCGGGGACCAGCTGCTTGATGCCGAGCGAGATCTTCGGCTTGTCGCCGTCGCCGGTATCGATGTTGAGCAGCACGGCCTCGACCTCGTCGCCCTTCTGGAACAGCTCGCTCGGGTGCTTGACCCGCTGGGTCCACGACATGTCGCTGATATGGACCAGGCCGTCGATGCCCTCTTCGATCTCGACGAAGATACCGAAGTCCGCGATGTTGCGGACGTGGCCTTTGACCACGGTGCCCGGCGGGTACTTCTCGGTCAGCTGCTCGTACGGGTTGGGCTCGAGCTGCTTCATGCCGAGCGAGATCCGGTTCTGCTTGACGTCGACGTCGAGCACGACCGCCTCGACCATGTCGCCCACGGCGACCATCTTCGACGGGTGCTTCACGCGGCGCGTCCACGACATCTCGGAGATGTGGACGAGGCCCTCGATGCCCTCCTCGAGCTCGATGAAGGCGCCGTAGTCCTTGAGCGAGACGACCTTGCCGCGCACGACGGTGCCCGGCACGTACTTCTCGGCCGCCCGGCTCCACGGATCCTCGGTGATCTGCTTGAGCCCGAGGCTGACACGCTCGGTATCGGCGTTGAACTTCAACACCTTGACGCGGACGTGGTCACCGACCTGGAACAGCTCGCTCGGGTGGTTGACCCGGCCCCAGCTCATGTCGGTGATATGGAGCAGGCCGTCGATGCCGCCGAGGTCGATGAACGCACCGTACTCGGTGAGGTTCTTGACGATGCCCTCGACGATCTGGCCCTCCTTGAGGCGCTCGAGCGTCGACTCCTTGAGGGCCGCGCGCTCCTTCTCGAGCAGCACGCGGCGCGACAGCACGATGTTGCCGCGCTTCTTGTTGAACTTGATGACCTTGAACTTGAAGCTCTGGTTCAAGAACGCGTCGAGGTTGCGGACCGGCCGGAGGTCGACTTGCGACCCGGGGAGGAACGCCTTGACGCCGCCGCGGATCGTGACCGACAGGCCACCCTTCACGCGCGCGGTGATCACACCCTCGATGAGCTCATCGCGCTCGCACGCGGCGCTGATCTCGTCCCAGACCTTGAAGCGGTCGGCCTTTTCCTTCGAGAGCACGCACATGCCGGCGTCGTTCTCGCGGGACTCGAGCAAGACATCGACGACGTCGCCGGGAGCAACGCCAATCGATCCGTCCGCTTGGCGGAACTCCTCGAGTGGGACCTGACCCTCGCTCTTGTAGCCGACATCGACGATCGCGTAGTCCTTGCCTACGGCGATCACGGTGCCGCGGAGGATTTCACCCTCCTTGACGTTATCTTGGCCGAAGCTTTCGGCGAGCAGCGCCGCAAAGTCCTCTTCGCCCGTGCCGTCTTGGGTAACCATATTCAAGCAGATCTCCTGAAGCCGCCGAGCTTGGATTTACTGCCCGCGGCAGCACTCGACGCTAGGGGCGAGTTGGTAACTCCCACCGCCCGTTTTGTCAACGGGGGCAGTGACATCGCCCCGCTGGCCTCCGCGAAATAACACGCTGCGTCATATCATCAATTAACCGCCGCTGCGGGCCAGGGCGCGGGATTCGACCGTTCGGGCCATAGAATCCACAACCTCTTCAAGGGTTTGTGCCGAACTATCGACGAGCACCGCGTCCGGAGCGGGGACCATCGGCGCG
>Ga0302299_10000165_pt1 | contig 31492 bp, 34 predicted proteins | sample III_Fen_N3_4_FD_198795 | JGI IMG/M metagenome (GOLD analysis project Ga0302299, IMG submission 198795) | Peat permafrost microbial communities from Stordalen Mire near Abisko, Sweden - III_Fen_N3_4 | ecosystem: Environmental > Terrestrial > Soil > Wetlands > Permafrost | place: Sweden: Abisko...
CCGGCAGAAGTCGACGTCGACTTCTGCCGGGTCAGCGCGTCCGGTGGTGAACTTCTGCCGGGTCAGCGCCTGCGGTGCGACGGTTGATAGGTCGGCGGTCAGCGAGACCTCGGGGATGACCCCCGGGTCCGGACCTGGGGGAGAGTCAGCCGGGCCTGCCGTCGCGGAGCACCACGACGGTCCGGCCTCCGAGGGTGAGTGACTCACCGGCCTCCACCTTCGTGCCGACCGGGTGGTCCGGGCAGGTGGACACCACGACCTCGCCGGGTCCCCGGCCGAGGTCGGGTGTGGTGACCTCGATCGGGTCCGGCTCGGCATTGAGCCAGAGCAGGAACGAGCTGTCCCACTGCTGCTCGCCCCGTGGGCCGGGGGAGCGGAGCGGGTCGCCGGTGACGAGCATGCCGACGACGCTCAGCGCATCGTCCGCCCAGTCGTCGCCCGCCATCTCGCGACCGCTCGGGTGCAGCCACACCAGGTCCTTGGGGCCACCCTCGATCGTGGGCCGGCCCTCGAACCAGTGCCGCTGGCGCAGTGCGGGGTGCTCACGCCGCAGCCGGAGCGCCGCCTTGGTCACGTCGTACACGTCGAGCCACGCGTCGTCGGCGCGCCAGTCGACCCACGAGATCTCGTTGTCCTGCAGGTAGGGGTTGTTGTTGCCGCCCTGGGTCCGACCCCGCTCGTCGCCGGCCGTGATCATCGGGACCCCCGTCGACAGGCAGAGCGTCGCCATCAGGTTGGCGGCGACGCGACGCCGTAGCGCGACGATGTCGGGGTCGTCGGTCTCGCCCTCGACCCCGAAGTTCTGCGAGCGGTTGTTGTCGCTCCCGTCGCGGTTGTCCTCGCCGTTGGCCCGGTTGTGCTTCTCCTCGTAGGAGACCGTGTCGCGCACGGTGAAGCCGTCGTGGGCGGTCACGAAGTTCACCGAGGCGTACGGCGAGCGCCCGTCGTCGGCGTACAGGTCCGACGAGCCGGCGAGCCGGGTCGCGACGGTCCGGATCCCGGCCGAGTGACCGCGCCAGAACTCCCGGACCGTGTCGCGGTACTGGTCGTTCCACTCCACCCACGGCGGCGGGAACTCACCGACCCGGTAGCCGTCCATCGACACGTCCCACGGCTCAGCGATCAGCTTCACGTGCCGCAGCGTGGGGTCCTGACCGATCGCCGTGAGCAGGTGGCAGCGCATGTCGACGTCGTAGCCGACGCGGGTCAGCGCTGACATCAGGTCGAACCGGAAGCCGTCGACACGCATCTCCTTGGTCCAGTAGCGCAGCGAGTCGAGGATCAGGCGCAGCGCGAACGGGTTCGAGGCGTCCACGGTGTTGCCGCAGCCGGTGACGTCCCAGTAGGTGTCGTCGTAGGGATCGCCCGGCGGTGTGTGGTCGACGCGGTGGTAGAACCCGCGGTCGTCGAGCCCGCGGAACGACAGCGTCGGGCCGTCGACGCCGCCCTCGGCCGTGTGGTTGTAGACCACGTCGAGGATCACCTCCAGCCCGGCGGCGTGGAACGACCTCACCATCTCCTTGAACTCCCGCACCTGGCCCCCGCGGTCGCCCGACGAGGAGTAGGCGTTGTGCGGCGCGAAGAAGCCGATCGTGTTGTAGCCCCAGTAGTTCTCCAGGCCGCGCGCCATCACGTTCGGCTCGCTCACGAACTGCTGCACGGGCAGCAGCTGGACCGCGGTCACGCCGAGGTCGCGCAGGTAGTCGATCACCGGCGGGGAAGCCAGCCCGGCGTACGTGCCACGCAGGTGCTCGGGCACCCGGTCGTGCAGCGCCGTCATCCCCTTCACGTGCAGCTCGTAGATCACGGTGTCGCGCCACCGGATGTAGGGCCGACGGTCACCGCCCCAGTCGAAGTCAGGGTCGTGGACGACCACGCTCTTCGGGACGTACGGCGCGCTGTCGCGGCGGTCTCGCGTGTCCGGGGCACCCACATGGAAGCCGAAGATCGCGGGGTCGTCGGCCAGTCGGCCGCTGATCGCCCGCGCGTAGGGGTCGAGCAGCAGCTTCTCGGGGTTGAAGCGCAGCCCGAGCTCGGGCTCCCAGGGACCGTCCGCCCGGAAGCCGTAGCGGCTGCCCGGCGCGACGCCGGGGACCGCGCCGTGCCAGATGCCGAGCGAGACCTCGGTGAGCTCGTGGCGCGTCTCCACGTCGGCGTCGTCGAAGAGGCAGAACCACATCCGCGTCGCCTCGGGCGCATGGATCGCGACGTTCGTCGCCTCGTCGCCCCAGTCGACCCCGAGCGGCCACGTCCGCCCCGGCCACACGGGGGCGCTCTCGCCGGGTCGGCTCCAGGTTCCGGGGGTCACCCGCGACATTGTGTCGGACGCTCGGCACAATGCCTCGAAAGGTCCCCCGACGATGAGAAGAGGCACCATGGCGGAGTTCGTACGGCTCGAGGTCACCGACGGCGTCGGCACCATCCGGCTCGACCGGCCGAAGATGAACGCGCTGAACGTGCAGGTGCAGGAGGAGATCCGGGCCGCCGCGGTCGAGGCGACCTCTCGTGACGACGTCAAGGCGGTCGTGGTCTACGGCGGCGAGAGGGTGTTCGCGGCGGGTGCCGACATCAAGGAGATGGCACAGATGTCGTACGTCGACATGGTGCAGCGCAGCGGCCCGCTCCAGTCGGCCCTGAGCAGCGTCGCGCGGATCCCGAAGCCCGTCGTGGCCGCGATCACCGGCTACGCCCTCGGCGGTGGGTGCGAGCTGGCGCTGTGCGCGGACGTGCGCTTCGCCGCCGAGGACGCCGTCCTCGGCCAGCCCGAGGTGCTCCTCGGGATCATCCCCGGCGCGGGTGGCACGCAGCGGCTCTCCCGCCTGGTCGGCCCGAGCCGGGCCAAGGACATCATCTTCACGGGTCGTTTCGTGAAGGCCGACGAGGCGCTCGCCATCGGCCTGGTCGACCGCGTCGTACCGGCAGACCAGGTGTACGCCGAGGCCGTGGCCTGGGCGGGCCAGTTCGCGCGGGCGGCGAGCTACGCCGTCCGCGCGGCGAAGGAGTCGATCGACCTCGGGCTCGAGTCCGACCTCGACACCGGGCTGGCCATCGAGCGGCAGCAGTTCGCGGCGCTCTTCGCGACCGACGACCGCGCCATCGGGATGACGTCCTTCGTCGAGAACGGCCCCGGCCAGGCCGAGTTCACCGGCCGCTGAGTGGGCCCGAACGCCGTACGCGAGCCGGGTTCGTATGTCATGGTGCGCGGGAAGGCCGGACGGTCCGGGAGGACCGCACGACAGGAGTGGCACCGATGGCTCGCAACACCCCCGAGACGGCTGGTGACAGCGTCGAGGAGTCGGCCAAGCCCGACCGGTCGACTCAGGCGAAGGCCGCGGTGACCGTCGTACGCACGCGGGTGGCCCAGGTCGTCTGGGTCCTGTGCGTGGCGGCGGCGGTGGTCCTCGCGGCCGGAGCGCTGTGCATCGCGCTGAAGGCCAACCCCGACAACGCGCTCGTCAAGCTCATCCTGCAGACCGCCGACAAGCTGGACCTGGGGGTCTTCTCGCGCGGCAAGGACGGCGTGGCCCACTTCAAGGGCCACACCCACGAGGCGCTGACCAAGAACGCCCTCGTGAACTGGGGGCTCGCCGCCGTGGTCTGGCTGGTCGTCGGCCGCGTCCTCGAGCGCATCATCCGAAACTGAGGCTCGATCCCCGGCAAGCTTCCTGAGATTCGGCACAAAAGCGCGTGACCCGGGACCTTCGTCGCTGGTAATTGTCGTCACGTTGTGATGAGGTGCAGCAGCGGGACAGGGGGTCCCGATCCTGATCCGAAAACCCTGGGAGGGTTCCACCACATGTCAGCTCGTACCTTCAAGCTCATCGGCGCCGCTGGTGCCGCCGCCCTGGCGCTCGGCACCACCGCCGGCCCCGCGGTCGCTGCCGGCGAGGAGACCGCGACGGTCAACTACACCTGCACGAGCCCGGCCGGCGACGCCACGCCGAGCGCCACCTACGCGGTGAACAAGCCGCCCGCGAAGATGGTGGCCGGTCAGACCGTCAAGCTGCCCGCGACCGCGACCTTCACGCTCGATGCGGGCACCACCGGCCTGGCTCAGGTCCTGGGATGGACGTCGTTCGGCGGCACGTTGGCGACGACTCCTACCGCTACCCGTACCGGGCTCAACATGACGCTCGCGAAGACTCCGTTGGCGAACGGACCGGCCGGCACGACCGTGGCCAATGTCACCGGCAAGGCCGTGCTGCGGGCCTTCAAAGCCGGGACCTACACCCTCAAGCTCGGCAACATCGGCCAGGTCCACCTGCAGGGCTACGACGCCAGCAACGCCCCGGTGAGCACCGTGGACTTCCCGAGCCCCGACAACGTGTTCAAGCCCTGCGTGAACACCGCCGGCGCGACCACGCTGAAGGACTCGCTCTCCAACCCGGCCACCGTCGCGATCAGCAAGGACGGGTCCAAGACCGTCACCAAGGCGTCCTACAACTCCAAGAAGGACGTCGCCACCGGCACCGCCACGGTCGCGGGCAGCAAGTACAAGCTGGCCGGCACCGGCAAGGTGAAGTTCACGCTCAAGAAGGGCACCAAGACCGTCAAGTCCATCACCGCCTCGCTGAAGAAGGGCAAGGCCACGGCCGCCTTCAAGAAGATCAAGGCGAAGGGCTCGTACTCCATCACCGCTTCGTTCAAGGGTGACGCCGGGCTCAAGGGTTCCTCGGGCAAGGCGACCTTCAAGGTCAAGTGACTCGTCTCTGACGACTCCGTCTGCGCCCCCGGTGACTCGTTCACCGGGGGCGCAGGCATGTCCGGACCCGGGTCCGCCCCCGCCCGACGACCGTGACAGTGTCACTGTGAGGGATGCCACCGCTGGCCCGGTTCCTCCCCCGTCATCGGGCCTTGTAACCTCGCAAGCACACCAGAGAACTGAGGGAGGGCCGTCGCGGCCATGAACATCGCTGTCTGCGTGAAGTACGTGCCGGACGCCACCGGAGACCGTCATTTCGAGGACGACAAGACGGTCGACCGGGTCGGTGTCGACGGGTTGCTGTCCGAGCTCGACGAGTACGCCGTCGAGCAGGCGCTGCAGATCAAGGAGAAGGCCGAGAACCCCGAGGACGTGACCGTCACCGCGGTCTGCGTCGGGCCCGAGCAGGCGGTGGACGCGGTCCGCAAGGCCCTGCAGATGGGTGCCGACCAGGGGGTCCACGTCTCCGACGAGGCCATCGCCGGCTCCGACGCCATCGCCACCTCGCTGGTGCTCGCCAAGGCGCTCGAGAAGGGCTCCTACGACCTGGTGATGTGCGGCATGGCGTCCACCGACGGCTCGATGAGCGTGGTCCCGGCGATGCTGGCCGAGCGGCTCGGCCTGCCCCAGCTCACGCTGGCGTCGGTGGTCGAGGCCCAGGGCGACCAGGTCCGGATCAAGCGCGACGGCGACACCGCCACCGAGGTCGTCGGCGGGACGATGCCGCTGGTGCTCTCGGTGACCGACCAGTCCGGTGAGGCGCGCTACCCGTCGTTCAAGGGGATCATGGCCGCCAAGAAGAAGCCGCTCGAGACGCTGTCGCTGTCCGACCTCGGGGTCGACGCCGGCGAGGTGGGGCTCTCCGTCGCGTGGAGCGAGGTCGAGGACACCACGGCCCGCCCGCCGCGCGAGGCCGGCGAGATCGTCAAGGACGAGGACGGCACGGGCGCCAAGGCGCTGGCCGACTTCCTCGCCGCCAAGAAGTTCATCTGAGGAGCGACTGACCCATGAGCGAGATCCTGGTTGTCGTCGACCACGCCGAGGGCGCGGTCAAGAAGCCGACGTACGAGATGCTGACGCTGGCCGCCCGCCTCGGCGAGCCGTCGGCGGTCTTCCTCGGCCCTGCGGACAAGAACGCCGAGGTCGCCGAGGCCGTCAAGAAGTACGGCGCCGCGAAGGTGTACGCCGTCGACGACGCGCCCCTCAAGGGCTACCTCGTGGCGCCCAAGGCCGAGGCGCTGCAGCAGCTGGTCGAGAAGACCTCCCCGGGCGCCGTCCTGATCGCCTCGTCCGCCGAGGGCAAGGAGATCGCGGCCCGCCTGGCGATCAAGATCGACTCCGGCCTGATCACCGACGCCATCGACGTCGAGGAGGGCCCGGTCACGACGCAGTCGGTCTTCGCCGGCAACTACACCGTCAAGGCCAAGGTCACCCAGGGCACCCCGATCATCACCGTGAAGCCGAACTCCGCCGCCCCGGTCGAGGCCGAGGGTGCCGGCGCCCTCGAGGTGGTGTCGGTGACCGTCTCCGACGGAGCCAAGGGCGCCCAGATCGTCGCGTCCCAGCCCCGCAAGGCCACCGGCCGTCCCGAGCTGACCGAGGCTGCGATCGTGGTCTCGGGCGGCCGCGGCACCGGCGGCAACTTCGAGCCGGTGGAAGACCTCGCGGACGCCCTCGGCGCAGCCGTAGGCGCCTCCCGTGCCGCCGTCGACTCCGGCTGGAAGCCGCACAGCTACCAGGTCGGCCAGACCGGCAAGACCGTCTCGCCGCAGCTCTACATCGCCGCCGGCATCTCCGGCGCCATCCAGCACCGCGCCGGCATGCAGACCTCCAAGACGATCGTGGCCGTCAACAAGGACGACGAGGCGCCGATCTTCGAGCTGGTCGACTTCGGTGTGGTCGGCGACCTCCACACGGTCCTGCCCGCGGTGACCGAGGAGGTCACCCAGCGCAAGGGCTGATCACTCCCACCGGACCGGTGCTGGCGGAAAACGCGGAACCGATGCCTCGATTCTCGGGCGTGCCGATGACTTGTTCCGCGTTTTCCCGCCACGGACGGCCCCACGCAGACTGACCGCTCCTGCCCTACGATTTCGCCATGACCGGCGACGTCGCAGACCTGGCGCGTCGCGCCCGGGTGGCGAGCCGCGAGCTGGCGCTGGCCACGCGGGCGGTCAAGGACGCCGCGCTGCACGCGATGGCCGACGCCCTGGACCGGCGTACGGGCGAGGTGCTCGAGGCCAACGCCGCAGACGTACGACGTGCCGAGGACGCCGACACACCCGTCCACATGGTCGACCGTCTGCGCCTGACCGGGGACCGGGTCGCCGCGATGGCCGAGGGGCTGCGAGACCTGGCCCGACTGCCCGACCCCGTCGGCGAGGTCGTCCGGGGCAGCACCCTCGCCAACGGACTCGAGCTGCGTCAGGTCAGGGTGCCGTTCGGCGTGGTCGGGATGATCTACGAGGGCCGCCCCAACGTCACGGTCGACGCGGCCGGCATCTGCCTCAAGTCCGGCAACGCGGTCCTGCTCCGGGGCAGCGGGAGCGCCCGCGACAGCAACGCGGCCCTGGTGGCCGTGCTGCGCGAGGCGGTGACCGACACCGGGCTGCCGGCCGACGTCGTCCAGCTGGTGCCGGCCGAGTCGCGAGAGACCGTCAAGGAGCTGATGCGTGCCCGCGGGCTGGTGGACGTGCTCGTCCCGCGCGGGGGAGCAGGCCTGATAAGAACCATTTGCGAGGAGTCGACGGTGCCGGTCATCGAGACCGGCGTCGGCAACTGCCACGTCTACGTCGACGCGGCGGCCGACCTCGACATGGCGCTGGCGATCGTCCTGAACGCCAAGACCGACCGCACCAGCGTCTGCAACGCCGCCGAGTCGCTGCTCGTGCACGCGGCGGTCGCCGAGGAGTTCCTGCCTCGGGTCGTCGAAGCCCTGCAGGGCGCCGGCGTCACGATCCACGGCGACCCCGAGTTCGCGGCCTTCGACGGCGTGGCGGCCGCCACGGAGGACGACTTCGCGGTCGAGTACCTCTCCCTCGACATCTCCGCCGCCGTCGTCCCCGATCTCGATGCCGCGCTGGAGCACATCCGGCGCTACTCGACGGGGCACTCCGAGGCGATCGTGACCGGCGACCAGGCCGCGGCTCGGCGGTTCGTCGCGGAGGTCGACGCCGCGGTGGTGCTGGTCAACGCCTCGACCCGCTTCACCGACGGGGGCGAGTTCGGCTTCGGCGCCGAGATCGGGATCAGTACCCAGAAGCTGCACGCCCGCGGCCCGATGGGGCTGCCCGAGATGACCTCCACCAAGTACGTCGTCACCGGCGACGGCCACGTTCGCTGACGTCGGCGGCCGGTGGCCGAGCGCGTCGGATAAGGTTCAGCCATGATCAGCCCGCTCGTCATCAACCACTGGGTCGTCGGGGGCACCGTCCTCGCCATCCTGCTGCTGGCGCTGCTGGCGCTGCTGATGTTCGGCGCCGGGCGCGAGCACAGCTGACCCGGTGAGGGCCTTGTGAGCCCGCGGGCCCGTCGCGTCGGGGTGATGGGTGGCACGTTCGACCCCATCCACCACGGGCACCTGGTGGCCGCGTCCGAGGTGCAGGCCTGGTTCGAGCTCGACGAGGTCGTCTTCGTGCCCACCGGCGAGCCGTGGCAGAAGTCCGACCGACAGGTCACGACCGCCGAGCACCGCTACCTGATGACCGTCATCGCGACCGCGTCCAACCCGAGGTTCTGGGTGTCGCGCGTCGACATCGACCGTGGCGGACCGACGTACACCATCGACACGCTGCGCGACCTGCACGCCCAGCGTCCCGACGCCGATCTCTACTTCATCACCGGCGCCGACGCCCTCGCCGACATCTTCACCTGGCGCGACGCGGAGGAGCTCTTCTCGCTGGCTCAGTTCGTCGGCTGTACGCGGCCGGGCTTCCTGATGGACGCGGGCACGCTCGCCAAGATCCCCCATGACCGGGTCACCATGGTCGAGGTACCGGCGCTGGCGATCAGCTCCACGGACTGCCGCCGACGTACGATGCGTGGAGAGCCGGTGTGGTACCTCGTGCCGGACGGCGTCGTGCAATACATCGCCAAGCACCAGCTCTACCCCCTCGACGGCTCCGAGCGCCCGGCACTCGGCCTGCCGGCCGTCGGGCCCGCACCCGGCACCACCTCCATCCCCAGCAACGAAAGTGCTTCATGACCGCCACCGACCACGCCGTCAGCCTTGTCCACGTCGCCGCTCGTGCGGCCTCCGAGAAGCTGGCGCAGCACATCGTGGCCTTCGACGTCAGCGACGAGCTCGCGATCACCGACGCGTTCCTGCTCGCCTCGGCGAGCAACGACCGCCAGGTGAAGTCCATCGTCGACGAGGTCGAGGACAAGCTCCGCGAGGTCGGTGCCAAGCCGATCCGCCGCGAGGGCGAGCGCGACGGCCGGTGGGTACTGATCGACTACGGCGACGTCGTCGTCCACGTGCAGCACGAGGAGGAGCGGCAGTTCTACGCCCTCGAGCGGCTCTGGCGCGACTGCCCGCTGATCGAGCTGCCGGCGGACGTCACCGCCGGCGCCCACGGTGCCTGACGCACGCACCCTGGTCCTGCTCCGACACGGCGAGACCGACTGGAACGCGCAGGGCCGAGCCCAGGGCCACTCCGACGTCCCACTCAACGCCGTCGGCCGGGCCCAGGCCGAGACGGTCGCGCCCGTGCTGGCCGCGTTCGGGCCGGGGCGGTTGTGGTCGAGCGACCTGGCGCGCGCCCTGCAGACCGCGGAGTGCGTCGCGGCGGCCAGCGGACTGACCGTCGAGCCCGACGCGCGCCTGCGGGAGTACGACGTGGGCAGGCGCTCCGGTCTGACGCTGGCCGAGTTCGCGGAGGGCTACCCCGAGGAGTACGTCGCCTGGGTCGCCGAGGATCCGTCGCTGCGGGTGGCGGGGGAGGAGTCGACCGAGCAGGTGCGCGACCGCGTCGTCCCCGCGCTCCACGACTGCCTGGACGCGCTCGAGCCGGGTCAGACCGGCATCGTGGTGCTCCACGGCGCGTGCCTGAAGGTCGGACTGATGGGACTGCTCGGCTGGCCCTGGGAGCTCTCCGGCTCACTCCAGGGTCCCGAGAACTGCGGCTACAGCGTGCTGTCCGAGCACGCCGTCCGCGGCGGCCTGCGGCTCACGTCGTACAACGAGAAGGCGGTCGGGTCTCGGCACGGACCCGATTTCGCAACCGACGGGCCCGTTGGCTAGGATTCCGCGAGTTGCCTGCCGGACCGGCGGGCGGCGTTTCCGGGGCTGTGGCGCAGCTGGTAGCGCATCTGCATGGCATGCAGAGGGTCAGGGGTTCGAGTCCCCTCAGCTCCACCGGAAGGTCGGCCGAGAACCCCCGGGGTTCGCCCGGAGTACCCTGCGAGACATCGGCTCCGGTACTCCACCGGAAAGAGCCTGCCATGAGGGCCAGGCACCATGAAGATCACCACCTCTCAGCTCCTGCGCGCCGCGGGTCTGTCGGCCATGGTGGCGGGACTGTGTTATGTCCTCGTCGGGATGTTCCACCCGGCCAACGTCCCGCTGTCGGTGACCAGTACGCGCTGGGAAACCGTGCACGTCGTGGCGTGCGCCATGTGCTTCTTCGGACTGATCGGCATCACCGGGCTCTATGCCAGGCAGGCGGAGAAGACGGGCTGGCTCGGTCTCGTCGGCTTCGTCCTGCTGGACCTCTGGTTCGTGCTGATCATGGGTTTCAGCTTTGTCGAAGCCTTCGTCCTGCCACATCTGGCGACCACCGCACCCGACTTCGTGCAGGGCTGGATGGGGACGCTGACCGGGGACTACAGCACCGCTGGTCTCGGAGCCCTGCCGACCGTGTGGACGCTCACCGGGCCCATCTACGTCCTCGGCGGGCTGCTGTTCGGCATCGCGACGTTCCGTGCCGCCATCCTGCCTCGCGGGGCGGCGGTGCTCCTGGCCCTCGGCACGGTGCTGGCCCCGGTGGCCGGGCTGCTCCCCAACGCATCGCAGCCGAAGATCGCGATCCCGGTCGGGTTGGGCCCTCGTCTGGCTCGGGTACGCGCTCTGGGCCGAGCGGCGCACCCAGCCCATCGCGCCCGCCCTCCCTGAGCCGGCAACCACCGGCTGAGGCCGACCGCGCATTCTGCGTCCTCGGGTCGCATCGGGTCCACTCGGCTCCGCCGGAGGACTCCCGGTCACGGCACGAACGGGTCGTGGCCGGGCTGGAGCAGGGCCTGGAGCGCCAGGATGACGCAGCCGACGCCCAGGCCGGCCACGGTCGACGCCACGAGTGACCAACCGGTCAGCCCGGCGCGGCGGCCGGCCACAGCGCCCCAGAACCCGAGCGAGAGCACTCCCACCAGGACGATCACGTGGATGATCCGGGTGTAGGAGACCCCGGCGAGAGCCAGCACCGTCAAGATGAGCAGGGGCGGAAGGGGGACCAGCAGGAAGCGGGACTCCTCGACGAGGACGGAACGTCGTTCGGAGCCGGTGAGAGGGCGACCCAGGGCGACTCGGATACCCAGCTCCGCACCGAAGACGTGGCTCAGGAAGATGGCCAGGACGGGGCCCAGCACGACGGCGACGACGTCCCAGAAGCGCAAGGTGGCCCAGCCGTCGTAGATGATGAGGACGGACATGAGCGTCACCGTGGTGTAGATGACGCGATCGATCCTGATGCGGAGTCTGCCGACCCGCGGCTGGGGCGGCGCGGTCATCGGCCGACTGTAATTCCCGCCCGGGCGCCCCGGCAATCAGGTGACGGCTGCCCCTCGCGCTGCTCAGCCGATGGGCAGTCCGACGGAGATCCTCGCGGCCGCGTCGCGCAACCGCTCCTCGTCGACCGGGATGCCGGGCAGGCGGCGCTGGAGCGTCGCGTCGAGGATCTCGTAGACCATGGAGGCAGGTTGTCCGCGCATCTCGAGGTCGACGGTCGACACGACGCCGTCGACCAGGGCGTCGATCCGTGCCAGCGTCTCCACGGAGTCACGATCGAGTGCGGTGTTCACCCGCCGATGGTGGCAGGCCGCCGCGCGTCGCGGAAGAGCGGAATATCGCAACAGCCCGTCAGTGGTCGGCGCAGCAGGGGGTCGGGTTCGGCTGCTCGAACGGCACGTACCGGTCGTGCTCGGCGGGACGCACGGTCAGCACCAGGCGCCCGTCGTGGCTCCGTGGACGGACGAAGCCCTGCGTGTCGAGCAGGGCGTCGAGCGAGGGCGCGGTGTCGGCCAGCCCACGCACCTCGTCGATCCCGCTGAGCAGGAGCAGGTCGGCGACGGTCAGCGTCCCCGCGAGTCCGGCGTGGCCGGGGAACACGAACAGCCGGGCCAGCTCCGGGAGGTCGCGCGCATCGTCGGCACCGCAGACCATCACCCGCTCGGCCCCCTCGAACGACGTACCGACGTAGGGGTAGCCGCAGCCGATGAGGTCACGAGCCTCCCAGTAGCCGTGCTCCGCGTCGCGGGTGGAGCCCCAGCCACCCGCGACGCAGAACCGCTGCCCCGTCATGCAGGAAGCACCCAGATCGGGTTGGTGTAGAACCACAGGTCGTCCCACGGGTCCGCGTGCCCGATCACGTCGGCAGCCGGACCGCTCGGGTCGACGCTCGCGCCGTTGATGCCGACCGCGAGGCGCTTGCCGTCGCTGCCGCGCAGCCGCACGTAGCAGGGCTGGTCGACCCTGCCGAGGGCGTAGGTGAGCGTGAACGACGAGCCCTGCCCGCTGACGTCGTAGGTCTGGACGACGGACGTGTCGGGCGTGTGGAAGCTGTCCCGGTCGGTCGACTGGCCGGTGACCGCGCCGCGGATGACGTCGACCTTCGCGAGAGCCGGGACGAACTGCGCCCAGTTCGGCTTGCCGGCCTTCTGCGCCGTGATCACCAGCTCCAGGCGCTGACCCCGCCCGACCCGGACCGCACTCCCCAGCGGGAAGCCGGGGTCGCGGGAGCCGGCCTGGCGGAGACGGACGTCCAGGCCGTCGAGCAGCGCCCCGTGGTCGACCCACACCCGGCCCGCCCTCAGGCCCCGCATGACCGAGGCATAGGAGAAGTCGTCGGCCCCCACGTGGGTCCGGCTGTAGTAGCCCGGCCAGAAGTCCCCGTTGGTCGTGGCGCCGCCGTTGTGGCCGTGCACCGGGTCGCCGTACCGGCCGTTGGCGTTGAAGTAGTCCGCCGTGTCCTGGCCGGCAGGACGCACCGAGTCGTCGAGGTAGACGGTGTGGGAGTCGGAGTTCGCGGTGATCCACCACGGACGGCCCTCCGCGAGCAGGCTGTCCCAGAGGCCACCGACGGTCGAGGTCATCCAGTCGTAGCCGCCCCAGGTGAGGTAGCTCTCGAGCGGGTACGCCGCGAAGCTGTCCGCGGTGGGGGAGTTGTCGTAGAAGCCGCGCCCCGACCCGACGCCGAGGGGCGACGGGATGCCGGCCGCCTGGTGCCCGGGCGCGCCCTCCATACCCAGCGCGATGTGAGGCTGGCGCTCGCGCCAGGCGCGGATCTCGTGGGGCGAGTCGAGCCCCTTGCGGGCCGGGTGGTTGGCGAAGAACATCGCGTCCTGGACGCGGCCCTTGGTGACGCTGGCAGCCAGGAAGTCCAGGCCCTTGAGGGCCTGCTCCTCGTTCGCCGCCGAGCTGCTCGTCGTAGCGTTGACGACCCCGTCGAAGGAGCTCTCGAACTCCTTGAGCACCGCGACCTCGTTGCGCCCCGGGTGCACGAACACCGTGCCGTGCTCGGCGGACGGGATGTTCCACTCCAGGCCCTGGAAGACCAGCGTGTCGTCGCCGAACAGCTCGCGGGCCGCGACGATGTCGGGGTTGACCTTGTCGACGCCGATCTTGGCGTGGGCCACGCTGCCGTGGTCGGTGATCACCATCCAGTCCAGGCCGTACGCCGAGGCGTGCTGCACCTGGTCGGCGACGCGGTACATGGCGTCGCTGCTGTGCTGGGTGTGGATGTGGTGGTCTCCGGCCAGCCACGCGAAGCCGTGGCGCGGGTTCCGTCGCGCCTGCGGGAGCCCGTGGACCGCCTCGTCGGCGAGGGCGGGCGCTCCGCCGAGCACCGAGGCGCCGGCGATCCCGGCGCCGAGCAGTCCGGCCCCTCGCAGGAAGCCACGCCGACGCAGCTGGCCCGGGTTCAGCTCCGCGTCGGGAACGCCGAGGTCCAGGGCGGGGTCGTCACCGGCCCCGTGGCTGTGGTCGTGGCTGTGGTCGTGGTCGTGCGTCATCCGGACGTCCTCTCGAGATCGACGAGCGCGCGCAGGCGTGCGACGCCTGCAGCAGCCAACCGAGGGCAGGCCACGCGCGGGCGAGGCAGGCGTGAACGGCGCGTGAAGTTCAGCGGACGCGTGTGGGGCTTGAGAATCGCCGTGGTACCCCGGCCCGGACCACGTACGAGTACGGGGGCCGGGTCGGATCCGACCCGGCCCCCGCGTGGGAAGGAGCCAGCTAGCGACGACAGGTCACTGAGTGACCCTCTGCCACGAGAACGGCCCGAAGGAGGTGTCCGTCGTCGGCTGGTTCCTCTGGTTGGCCGTCAGGCGCAGGTACTCCAGGGGGACGGTGCTCCCGTGGACCACGATGCGGTGGAAGTTCGGCACGTCGTACGACGGGTGACTGTTCCAGGCGTCGTGGGAGCAGACGTCCGCATCACCGGCGCACGACGACCCCTGCTGCAGCGGGTTGTCCGAGCGGTAGATGTGCGAGTCGCCGTTGAGCAGCAGCACCGGCTTGCCGAAGGTCAGGGTGCGGGCGGCGAGACTGCTCACGAGGGGCTCGTAGTTGGCCAGGTGACTGACGTCCTTGCCGTCGAGGTCCCACATGTCGGCCTGCGTCATGACCACGACGGAGCGGGCGTGGACCAGGCCAGCGGTGCTGAAGGCACGGTCGAGCCAGCGCAGGGCCGCCCCGGTCCGGTTCGCGGCCTCGTTGGTCTGCTGCGGCGAGGCCGTGGGGGCGCCGTACCAGGGGTCGGCGTCGTTGTTGGAGCCGCCGGGCACGTTGACGACGGTGAAGAGGACGCCGTCGCGCTGCCACATCACGTTCTCGACGTACTGGCCGTCCGTGGGATGGGCGCGGTTGTCGACCTCGGCCTGGGACAGGACGTGCAGCCGACCGCTGCCGAGCGTGCTTCCGGGACCGGGGAAGAAGATGGACCGCACGAGGGCGAGGTTGTCGATCGGGTTGCCGCCGGCGTAGTCGACCAGGGTGCCGTCGGCGTCGGTCGCGTAGTCGATCTGCCCGGTGGCCGCGTTGTAGGCGCCGCCGCCCTCCTTCTTCTTGTGGCAGTCCGTCCACTCGTTGTCGCCCGGTGTGTAGACCAGCGGATCGGCGAAGCCGGCCCACAGGTCGGCGATCTGCTGGTCGTAGGCCTGGGTGCAGAACTGGCTGCCGGAGTGGAGGTCGCCCACGTGGAGGACCGCGGACACGGCCTGGTCCGCGTTGACTGCGCGGATGAACGCCGGGGTGGCATCGGTCTCGCTGGTGTCGGTGGGCGACGTGCCGTACGGCGCGTCGCCGTAGACGGCGTAGGTGAACGAGTCGGAGTCGTGGCTGTGGTCGTGGCCGCGGTGGCTGGCTGACGCGGCAGCGGGGGCGGCCACCGCGACGGTGAGCGCCAGGGCCGCGGCGGCGTAGACGCCGCGGGTCGGACGTGCAGGCATGGGTACCTCGAGAGTGAGAGGGGACCGGACACGTCCGACCCTTGCAGCGCGCCGTGCACCTGCCCCGACTCACACATGAACGAGCCGTGAACATGGGAGCCGTGCTTTCGTGGACGTCACTCGGCCCGGCACTCACGACCATGGTGTCGGTCCGATTCACCCGGGTGAGCGCCCTGGCGGGTGATCCCTGCCCGGTGCGGGTGACTGAGGATCGACCGCAGAGTCCCGCACCCGCACTGCCCGCCCCAGGAGGCCCTGTGATCGTCCCCCTCCTCACGTCCTTCGGGAACGTCGATCCTGACCTACCCAGCCCGCGGGCACCGTGGGGCTGGGGCGCGATCGACCGGTCGGAGCTCGAGAACCCGAAGGCTGCGGCGCTGTCCCGATGACGCCGCTGCGACACGTCGACGAAGGATGCCGAGGACCAGATGAGTGACGAGATCGACCGGACCGTGCTGCCGATCCGCCGGCCCCCTTTCACCGGGACGGCCTCACAGACCCTCGCTGGCTCGGACCCGGACTGGGGGCTGATCGGGCATGCGAAGGCGCCTGCCGGCGCCCCGAACGTCCTGGTCGTGCTCATCGACGACGCAGGCTTCGGCAACCCGAGCACGTTCGGGGGACCGATCCGGACCCCCCACTACGACCGGATGGCGGCCGAGGGCCTGCGCTACAACCGCTTCCACGTCACCGCGATGTGCTCGCCGACCCGAGCGGCGCTCCTGACCGGGCGCAACCACCATGCCGTCGGGATGGGCGGGATCCCGGAGTTCTCCTGCGGTTTCCCCGGTTACTCGGCGATGTTGCCGCGTGACGCGGCGCCGTTCCCGAAGGTGATGCAGGGCAACGGGTACTCGACGGCCGCGATCGGCAAGTGGCACCTGACCCCCGAGGGTGAGCAGGGACCGGCGGGGCCGTTCACCCACTGGCCCAACGCCTGGGGCTTCGACTACTACTGGGGCTTCCTGGCACCCGAGGCGGGCCAGTACGACACGATGATCGCCGAGAACAACAAGTTCATCGGCGTCCAGGAGGGCACGGACGGCAAGCCGTTCTACTTCCCGGAGGCGATGACAGACCAGGCGATCGACTGGCTCCACGGCGTACGCGGCCACGACGGCGAGAAGCCGTGGATGCTCTACTACTCCACCGGCTGCAGCCATGCTCCGCACCATGTGGCCAAGGAGTGGTCCGACAGGTACAAGGGACAGTTCGACCAGGGCTGGGACAGGCTCCGCGAGGAGACGTTCGAGCGGCAGAAGGCGCTGGGCGTCGTTCCCGAGGGCACCGAGCTCACGCCGCGGCCCGCTGAGATGCCGGCCTGGGACTCGCTGTCGGAGAACAGCAAGCGCCTCTTCGCCCACCAGATGGAGGTCTACGCGGGCTACTCCGAGAACGCCGACCACCACGTGGGCCGCCTGCTTTCCTCCATCGAGGAGATGGGCGAGCTCGACAACACCCTCGTGGTGTGGATCTGGGGCGACAACGGCGCCAGCCTCGAAGGCACACCCACGGGATCGTTCAACGAGGGCACGATGGTCAACGGGCTGCCCCTCACCGACCAGGAGCAGATGCAGCTCGCCCTGAAGTGGGGCGGTCTCGAGGCATGGGGTACCGAGATGATGTACCCGCACTACTCCACGGCCTGGGCCTGGGCCGGCAACACCCCTTTCGCCTGGGGCAAGCAGGTCGCCTCACACCTCGGCGGCACGCGTGATCCCCTGGTCATCCGCTGGCCCGCGAAGATCGCCGACCCGGGCGGGCTGCGCTCGCAGTTCACCCATGTCAGCGACATCGGACCCCTGATCCTCGACCTCGTGGGCATCCCCCAGCCGACCCTGGTCGACGGCGTCGAACAGCAGCCGATGACGGGCGTCTCGTTCGCAGAGTCCCTTGCCGACGCGGAGGCGCCCGACGTCCACACCCGGCAGTACTTCGAGAACTTCGGCAACCGGGCCATGTACCAGGACGGCTGGTGGCTCTCGATGCGGATGCCACGGATCCCATGGCGCCTGGACCCGGAGATGCTGAAGACGTTCGCGCCGGGAGTGTGGAAGCCGGACGAGGACCCCGTGGAGCTGTACTACCTTCCCGACGACTTCTCCCAGGCCCGCGACGTGGCGGCGGAGCATCCTGAGAAGGTCGAAGAGCTGAAGGCGTTGTTCTGGGAAGAGGCCGAGAAGTATCACGTGAAGCCGCTCCTGTCGGGGTTCGCGCCGTTCTTCGGGATCCTGCCGCCGATCGGTACGAACTCGACGACGACGTACTACGGCAACGTCCAGAATGTGGCCCCCGGCCTGGTGCCTCGCGTCTACAACCGCTCCTACACGATCACCGCCGACCTGCAGATCCCCGAGGGCGGGGCAGAGGGAGTCATCGTCGCGGACGGAACCCACCTCGGCGGCTTCTCGCTCTACGTCGAGGACGGCAAGCTCAAGCACACCTACGCTTTCCTCGGCGTCTTCGAGTACCGCCAGGAGTCCGACGGCGCGCTGCCCTCGGGCGACGTACAGGTGCAGGTCGCCTTCGCCGCGGACGAGCCGAAGCCGGCGACACCCGGAGACATCACGCTCTACGTCAACGGCGAGCAGGTGGGCAAGGGCCGGCTGGAGCACTCGGTCCCGTTCGGCTTCAGCGGCTACTCGGGGCTGGACGTCGGCCAGGACAACGGCCTGGTCGCCGACCGCGCCTACGCGGCGAAGGCGCCGTTCGCCTTCACCGGCACCGTCAAGAAGGTCGTCTTCGACGTGGCACCCCATCTGGACGCCGACGACGATCTCGCCATCCACACCCACGCCCGCCAGTCCGACACGGTGCGCGGCGTCAATGGCTGACGTCCGCCGCCGACCTGCCCGAGGAGACACCCGTGAGTGACACCGAGTACGACGTGGTGATCGCCGCCTACCTGATCCCGGACCTGGCCCACGACGACTTCGACGCCCTCGTGAGGCTGGTGGCCGAGAAGGAGCTCGAGGTCGAGGGAGTCGCCCTCGTCACGGTGGATCCGGACGGGGAGGTCGCGGTCGAAGAGACCGGAGACCACCTGGGCCGCAAGGGCGTCAAGCTCGGCGGAGGTGTGGGGCTGGTCGTCGGCCTGTTCTCACCTCCGCTGCTCGCGGCGACGGTCGTGGGTGCAGCCGCTGGAGGAGTAGTGGCGAAGTTCGCCAAGCACCAGGTGAGCAGCGGCCTGGGCGAGAAGCTGGGTGGCGCCCTGCCGCCGGGATCGGCTGGGATCCTGGCCATCTACGACCGGGCGAAGACGGACCTGGTCACTACCACGCTCGTGAGCGCTGTACGGAGCTCGACCGCGGAGATCGACGGTGGCGGGGCCAAGGACCTCAAGGCCGCGCTGGCCGAGGCGCAGGCCGGGATGGGCGGCGGCTAGTTGCTCTACCGAGCGACTGCTCGCTCGCACCCGAGCGGATGCCTCTCGTCCCACGATCTCGTCCCCCCTAGGGTGAAACTGTTGGTATCCCGTTGACGCATGAGGACCCCATGAGTGACACGAGGTTGGTCAGCTGGAACGACGGAGCCGCCAAGAGCGCGGTCTTGGACTTCGTAGACCGCGTGACCACCGAGGGGCCCGACTTCGTGCCCGTCGCGGATCGGATCGCGGCGTTCGACAATGACGGCACGCTGTGGGTGGAACAACCCCTGCCGCCACAGTTCGACTTCGTGTTCCGCAGGTGGGCCGAGGAGATCAAGGCGGACCCGTCGATGGCCGCCCAGCAGCCCTACAAGGCGATCATCGAGAAGGACCCCGCGTTCTTCGCAGGGGTGGCGAACCAGGACCCACCGGTGATCGAGGCACTGCTCAGCGCGTTTGCGCGGTCCTGGGCAGGAACGACGCCGGTCGAGTTCGAGACCCAGGTCCGTGAGTGGCTCGCGACCGTGGAGCAGCCGAAGCTCGGCGTGCTCTACAAGGACCTGGTCTACCAGCCGATGCTCGAGCTCTTCGACCTCCTCAAGGCCCATGGGTTCCGGGTGTTCGTGTGCTCGGGTGGCGGCCGGGACTTCATGCGGGTCTTCGCAGAAGAGACGTGGGGGATCTACAAGGAGAACGTGATCGGTACGGCGGCCGAGTACTCCTACGCCGACGGAGCGATGGTGCGAGGTGAGCACGTCCTGGGTTCCCTCGACCTGGGACCTGGCAAGCCCGAGCACATCTTCGCCCGTACGGGTCGCCTTCCTGTCTTCGCGGGCGGCAACGCGGATGTCGACATCGAGATGCTGGAGTCCGCCCGTTTCGCGCTCTTGATCAACCACGACGACGCGGACCGCGAGTTCGCCTACACCGCCGCGGCGGAGGCGTCGCTGACCAAGGCCGAAGAGCTGGGTTGGACGGTCGTGAGCATGAAGGACGACTGGAACACCGTCTACGGGACGCTGGCCGACCGATGAGTGACCTGACGGCGGTCGACATCCTGATCGAGCCAGACGCCCACTCGATCGAGCGGGCCCGTGCTGTCAACCGGCGGATGCCGCTGAGCATCCCTGCCGGCATCACCCTGGATGACACCCATCTGCCGCACATCACCATGCTTCAGCGGTACCTGCTCACGGCAGACATCGACTGGGTCTACGACGCGATCGAGCAGACGGTCGCCGCCACCGACGCCGCCTCTTTGAGCTATCACGTCCCGGGGATCACCTACTCCGAGCACTGGGGCCCACCCGGACAGGCCGCCGCTGTCCTCGGCGTCCAGCCCAACCAGCAGGTCCTCGACCTTCAAGCCGTCCTGGTCGCCGGGGTGAGCCCGTTCACCGGATCGGGCGGCACCGACGCCGCCTTCGTCCGCGATCCGGGCGAGGAGATCAGCCAGACCACCAAGGACTGGGTCGAGACCTACGTCCCCGACCAGACCGGCGCCAACTACACCGCGCACCTGACCGTCGGGCTCGACACTGTCGAACACCTCAAGGAACTGCAGGCCGAGCCCTTCGACGCCTTCGACGTCCATCCACGCAGCCTCGCCGTCTACCAGCTCGGCAACAACGGAACAGCACGCACGCTCCTCCGAGCGTGGCCGCTCACCGGATAGGTGGCTGCGACCTGGTCGGCTCGGGGACGCTCTCCTCGGGCAGGAGGCTCTTCTGGTCGAGGACGTAGAGCAGGGCGAAAGCGGGCACGATCAGGACCGCGGCGAGGCCGGTGGCGAGGAAGACGGCCGTCATGGTCCCGGACGGCGCAGCGGCCTCGGCCACGGTCAGGCTCGTGGGCAGCAGGTAGTCCCACTGCGCCACACCCCAGGCGACGACGACACCGACCACCGCGGCGATGGCGGTGAACCTGGCGCCCCGGCGTACCTGACGTGTGAGGAGCAGGAGCGCGCCGAGTCCGAAGACGGCCGAGAGAATGACCAAGGGCAGCGCGCGGGACCTCAAGCCGTCGAAGAGATAGGTGGCGTCGTGGTGCAGGACGAAGAGCCCGGCGAACGCGACCGCGCCGGCGACGACGCCGGCAGCGACAGCGCGGCGCCTGAAATAGGTGACCATCTCGGCGTCGGCGATCCGGTCGGCGTCGGAGACCAGGAAGAAGGCAGCCAGGTAGGCGGAGGTGCAGACGGCCAGCACGCCCCCCAGGACCGAGGTCGGGTTGACCCAGCTGCTCCACGGGTCACCGGCCTCGCCGCCGGCGGGCACGCGCCCGGATGCGACGCTGCCGACGACGGCGCCGAGGCAGTAAGGCACCAGGACCGAGGCCAGGGCAAAGGCGGCACCGAAGTTCCGCTGGTCGCGGGTACGGAGGACCACCTTCCGGAACGCGAAGCTCGCGCCACGGAGGACGATGCCGAGCGCGGCCAACGTCAAGGGCACGAAAAGCGTCAGCATGATCGAGGCATAGGCCTCGGGGAAGCAGGTCCACAGCACCACGAAGACGAAGATCAGCCAGACGTGGTTGGCCTCCCACACCGGGGCGATGGAGTGGTGGATGACCTCACGTGGCCGCTCGCCGCGCTTCGCACCACCGGCGACGAGGTCCCAGAAGCCGGCCCCGAAGTCGGCACCCCCGAACACGGCGTACACCGTCACAGCAGCGAACAGGATGACAGCGGCTGCGTTGCTCATCCGACGGGTTCCTTCTGCTGGTCTGCCGGTTCCTCGCTCGGTCCGTAGGGCACGTCGGCGTCGTTGTCCCCCTCGCCACGGCGGTACCGCTTGCTCATGATGCGGAGCACCAGGATCGTGGTGATGCCGAGCCCGATGTAGAGGATCATCACGCCGACGAACGTGATCCAGATGCCGGTGTTGGCGGTGGCGGCGTCGTCCACCTTCATCTTCTGGTAGACGATCCAGGGCTGTCGCCCGACCTCGCTCACCGTCCACCCCGCCTCGAGGGTGACCACTGACAGGACTCCGGCCGAGGCGGCCGCGCGCAGGAACCATCGGTTCTGTGGCAGGTCTCGTCGGAAGATCCACGACGCCCAGTACCACAGCGTCAACAGGAACAGCAGGCTGCCGAGCCCGATCATGATGTCCCACGCCAGGTGGGTGACGTTCACGTCGGCGGTGGTCGGCCGGTCATCGGTCGGGATCGTGTCCAGTCCCTGGATCTCCGTGGACGTGCCGGTCTTGGGATCGGAGAGGATCGACGCCAGCCCGGGGATCGGGATCCCGCCGACCACCTGGTACGACGAGTTGAGGTGCCCGAAGAGCACCTCCGGCACGTCGGTGCTGGTCTGGGGCACCATCTCGATCGAGGCGAACTTTCCCGGTTGCTCGTTGAAGACCCACCGCGCCAGCGCGTCGCCGACACCCATCTGCACCGGCGTCGCGATCGCGGCCACGGTGAAGGCGATGATGAAGCCCATCCGGTGGTAGCGGTCTCGTCGACCGCGCAGCATGCCCATGGCGTACACCGAGGCGATCAGGAAGCCGCCGACCAGGTACGCCGCGATGACCATGTGCGCCGCCATCAGCGGCATCGCACTGTTGAAGATCACGCCCAGGGGGTCGACGTCGACGACCTTGCCGGCGGAGTCGAGGGTGACGCCTTCGGGCGCGTTCATCCAGGCGTTCGCCGACACCACCGAGATGCTCCCGAAGACCCCCGCCACGGCGATGGGGACCCCGGTCCAGAAGTGGGTCCACGGCTTGAGGCGGCGCCACCCGAAGATGTAGATGGAGACGAAGACCGCCTCGGTGAAGAAGAAGATCCCCTCGAAGGCGAACGGGACGCCGAAGGCGGCACCCCACTGGCCCATGAACGTGGGCCACAGGAGCCCGAACTCGAAGGACAGGACCGTGCCCGTGACGGCGCCGACCGCGAACGTCACCGCCATGTACTTCGACCAGCGCTGGGCCAGCAGCATCGCATCCGCGTCGTCGTGCTTGATCCCCCGGTAGTTGGCGATCAGCGCCATCGCCGCCCAGGACACGCCCAGAGGCACCAGGATGATGTGGAAGCCGAGCGTGAACGCCATCTGCGACCGCGCCCACGGCACCGGGTCGACAGCCAGGATCGGCACGAGCGCGTGCCCGACCGTCACGGAGACTCACCCGCCATCTGTGCCACCCGATCGCTCGACAACCCTCGCCACGCACACCGACAGCATCGTGTTTCAGCGTGCGCTGCCTGTGCTCACCCGGGAGCCGGTTCACCCGGGTGACCGAGTACGGCGCCGCTCACCCGGGTGATTCGACGCCAGGGTGATCAGGCCGATCCTGCGCGATGTCAGTCTGCCAGCATGAGCGAGACTCCCGGTGCGACGCCGACCCGCCCCCGGGTCCTGATGGTGTTCTACACCCATACGCAGCAGGCCCAACGCGTCAGCGAGGCCATGTCGGACGTGCTGCGATCGCGTGGGTGTGACGTGACGCAGGCGTCGATCGAGTTCACGGACCCGAGGTACTCCAAGAAGTTCGACGTCTTCCCGTTCCGTCACCGGGTCTTCGACATCCTCCCGCTGGCCTGGCCGCAGCTGCGCCGCAAGACCGGGCAGATCCTGATCCCCGACGAAGCCCGTGCCGGTGACTACGACCTGGTCTGCGTGGGCTCCGCGACGTGGTTCTTCACGACGAACATGCCCCTGCGCTCGTACCTGAAGTCGGACGAGGCGCGCACCGTGTTCGCCGGCAAGCCTTTCGCGGCGTACGTCGTGTGTCGGCGGTACTGGAGCGTCAACCTGAAGGAGGTCAAGAAGCTGGGCGCGGCCCTCGGTGGCAGGTACCTCGACGGGATCCGGTTCACCTACGAGGGCAGACAGGTCCGGTCTCTGCTGTCATTGATCAGCTACTTCGGCACGGGGGAGATGCGCGAGCGCTCGCTGGGCATCAAGATCCCGCCCACCAACCTCAAGCCCGGCTTCGAGACCCAGGCCTCCGAGTTCGCCCACGAGCTGGCGGAAGCTCTCGGCGCGACCCGTTCGGCCTAGAGACGCGGGTCTCAGATACGTCGGCGACGGCGTCCAGGTGTCACCGCTGCGGCGACGACGGCTGTCTTGGCCACGGGGGCGGGGCCGGGTGTCACCGCCTTGGCGACGACTGCGGTCTTGGCCACAGGGTGGCCGATGACGCCGACTCGCCCTACGCGTGCTGGTCGCATGACTTCCTCACTCTTCTTCGGTCGCGTCGTCATCGGCCTCGATCGAGGCGATGATGGCTTGGATCGGAATACGTCCGTCGGCGATGAGCTGTCCGCCCGAGCGCCGGGCGGCCGACGCGAACGGGGCCGCCCACAGGTTCTCCCAGATGAGGACGCCGGCCGTGCTGCCCGGGTCCATGGCCGCGCCGAGGTTCACGACGTCGTCGGCAGCCAACAGCTCGGCCAGCTCGGCCTCGAGCGCTTCGAGCTCTCCGAGCTCGGGCACGTCCGAGAGCTCGATGGCCTCGACGGAGCCGTCGTCGTCCTTGGTCAGGATGAGCACGTCGATCAGTCGGATCGTGCCGGCGTCGACCAGCTTCACGAGCTCACTGGCCATCTCACCGGTGAAGTTGCTCTGGCCGGCTGGGAACTCGACGACGACGTAGTCGACCGGTCCGAGCTCGTCCAGCGGGGTGTTCGTCATCGTTGGTCTTCCCTTCGTGCTGCCGCATGGCTGGTGGAAGCGTCGCCGAGGACGCGGGTCTGTATTGATCCTCCCGTGCCGGTCAAGACCCCCGCTCACCCGGCGGACTTCTCACCCGGGTGAGTCGAGATCGAGAGTATCTCCAGGCCCAGCTCGAAGATCTGCCTCAGGACGCCTTGGAGCTCGGCCTGGTCGGTGAGGGATCCGCTCATCAGCGTCGTACCGGCGTCGTGGCTGAGGGACAGGTCGGCGAAGACCCCGTCGAACTGCTCGCCCAGCTCTCCTGTGACGACGATGGTGCACTGCAGGTCGGACACGTCTTGGAGTGTGGCGAACCCAGCTCGGGAGGCGACCACCTTTCGTGATGATCACCCGGGTGATCTCAGCTGGGCGGCGCGGTCGGCCGGACCGCTTCGAGCTCGGCCAGGCGCGTCAGCGCCTCGTCACGCGACGTCGCGCCGAGCTTGCGGTACGTGGCCTTGAGGTGCGTCTTCACCGTGTTGTAGGAGATGAAGAGCTGGTCGGCGATCTCGCGCTGCGTCAGGCCGTCGGCAGCCAGCTGGAGTACGACGACCTCCCTGCTCGAGAGCTCCTCACCGAACTCCGTCGAGTGTCGCGCGGTCGTGAGCAGACCGCCGTGGAGCTGCGCGGAACGCGCCCGCAGCGCCCCCGCGTTCGGGAGCCGGTCGATGATCGCGTCTGCGAGCTCCAGACACCTGATCTCCTCGGTGTCGTCACCCAGGGCGCGGAAGGCACCCGCCTGCAGCAGGTGGGCGTTGGCCAGCCAGGCGCTCCGGGTGCCCTGGCCGAAGACCTCCACGGCGGACTCGAACCACGTGAGGGCGCCCCGGGGATCACCGCCGGCTCGCGCACGCTCACCACAAGCCAGGTGCAGGATCCCGCCCGACGGGGTCCGCTCCTGCCCGATGCTCCTGATCACCGCCAGGCCGTCATCGAGCATCGACGCCGCGTGGGACGTCGAGCCCTCGGCGTACTCGGCGAGCCCGAGGTTCCCGACCGCCAGGGTCAGCAGGTTCGGGTTGGCGTCCGGGATCAGGCCGACGGCCCTGAGGAGCGTGTCCCGTGCCTGGGAGTACGCGCCACGCAGGTACTGGGCCTGGCCGAGACCTGCGAGCGCCACCCCCTCCCAGTGGGGTGCGGGAGCGGACTCGATGGCTCGCAGGGCGGCGGCCTCCGCTCGGTCGACGTCGTTGATCCCGACGATCGCCCGGAGGAAGTCGGTGCGATATCCCAATGGGAGGCCCATGGACCCCACGAAGTCGGGGGGGCCGGTGCCCGCGACGTCGAGCCATTGGTCGGCGAGGTCCAGCTCGTGAGCGAAGCTGGCCCCCGTTGCGCGGATGAACGCGAGCTCGGGGTCCGCCAGCGCCTCCGGCCACGAGAGCTCGGACAACCAGCCACGAACAGTGGCCCAGCGTCCCCCGCTGGCGAGCTGCGACGCCTGCAGGGCAACCAGCCGGGTGGCCACGTCGAGGTCCCTCGAGGCGATGGCGTGGGCAGTGGCCATCTCCAGGTCTCCGGCCTCCTCGAACCACTCCGCGGCACGCAGGTGGAGCCCGGGCACCAGCGACGGGTGGGTACGGGCGAGCTCGAGGCGAAGGGCTTCGGCGAACAGGTGGTGCAGCTGGTACCACTCACCGCTGTCGTCGACCGACATGAACAGGTTGGACCGTTCGAGGTCGGCCAGGATCTCGCCGGATCCCGGTGTCCCGACCACCGCATCACACAGCGCCGCGTTCATCCGGCCCAGGACCGAGGCCCGCAGCACGAACTCACGGACCTCGGGTTGCAGAAGGTCGAGCACGTCCGTGGCGAGGTAGTCCACCACCGGCCGGTTGACCCGTGTCAGCGACTCGAGGTAGCTGGCCCGGTCCCGGCCGGGGATCAGCAGCGCCAGCAACCGGAGCGGCGCCGGCCAGCCGCCGGTGCGCTCGGCCAGTGACCGCTGCTCCTCCTCCGAGAGTCCCTCCACGCCCATCCCGTCGAGGAAGGCCGCGAGCTCCCGGTCGTCGAACCGGAGATCGCCGGCCCGGAGCTCCACCAGCTCACCGGACGCCCTCAGCCGCGCCACCCCCAGAGCCGGGTCCGAGCGGGTCGAGATCACGAGCTGGATGCGCGCCGGCCGGTAACGCATGAAGGCCTCGACCGTGGCGTTGATCTGTTCGGTCTCGGCGAGGTGGTAGTCGTCGAGCACGACCGCCAGCCGCGGCCCGTCGCGGAGAAGCTCCTCGAGCAGCTTCGGCAGAGCGTAGGTCTCGATCTCCTCGGGGTGCGCCTTCACGGCCGCCAGCGACGTCGTACCGGCGCGGGGCTCTGTGGCGGCCAACGCGGCGATGACATGTGTCCAGAACCTGGCTGGGTCGGTGTCCCGCCGGTCGAGGGAGACCCACGCGACCGCCGCCAGCTCCGACGCCCAGGCCGTGACCACGGTGGTCTTGCCGAACCCGGCCGGGGCAGACACGAGGGTCAGCGCACACCGGTGGCCCTCGTTGAGGCGCTCGAGGAGCGCCGGGCGGGACACGACTCCGCTCGGGAGCCGACCGGGCGAGAGCTTGCCCCGGATCAGCCCACTCTCGGGAAGTGCCGACTGCCCGGGACGGCTCACCGTGCAAACCTATGCGAAACCTAAGTAGGCGGCAATGAAAGGCATGGCCCGCACCGATACTGTTCCCGACCGCCCCGAAAGGCCTCCGTATGCGTGTCGTCGACGACCCGTCAGACTGGTTCCGCGTCAGCGACGTCGGCGACGGGGTGACGCTCATCGAGGAGCCGTACGTCGACTCGCTGCTCTCGGCGAACATCTGGCACGTCCGCGGCCGCGATCGGGACCTCGTGGTCGATGCCGGGCTGGGCGTCGTGTCGCTGCGCACCGCGCTCCCGTGGCTGTTCGAGCACGACCCCGTGGTCGTCTCGGTCAGCCCGGGGACACCCTCGAGGACATAGGTCCCGGGGTCGTACTCCGCATCCGGAAGGGCCTCGAGCAGCAGGTCGGGCACGGGTTCGGCGCCGGCATCGAGTCCGAGGATCTCCAGCAGCCGGGGTCCGGCCAGGCTGACCGCTCCCGGTCGGCGCACCTCGGCGGCCTCAGCGACGTGCACGCGACAGTCGGCGAACTCGTGTGCCCCGCCCATGTGGTCGAGGTGCGCGTGGCTCAGGACTGACCGACGGCGATGTCGTCGACCTCGGCGACCGATGGCTCCGCGTCCTCCACCTGCCGGGCCACACGCCCGGCTCGATCAACCTGTACGACGCCGACGCGGGTCACCTCTTCACCGGCGACGTCCTGTACGACGGCGGGCTCATCGACACATGTGTGGGCTCCGACATCGCGGCGTACGTCGCGACCATGCGTGCGCTCCTCGACGTCCCGCTCCGACGCGCGTTCCCCGGACACGGGGGCATCCTCGACCGCGGCGGTACCCGGCGTATCGCCGCCGACTACCTGCGCTCCCGGCCCGGCTGACGACTCCCGTGTCAATCCACGTGAGTCTCCGTTCGGGGTGTTAACGTCGCGTCAGGATCGCTTGCCCGATCGGACGGACCGCAGGGGGGACCTGGGCCCGCGCGCCTCTCACCGACGCGAACGAGAGCAGAATGACCGAGAGTCACCCCACACCTGCCCGAGCCGACCATGTCGTCAACAGCTCGCGCATCGACGACGTGGACAAGCAGATCATCTCCCTGCTGCAGGTGGACGGCCGCCTGGCCTACTCCGCGATCGGCCGCCAGGCGAGGATCTCGGAGGCGAGCGTGCGCTCGCGCGTCCACAACCTGCGTCGCCAGGGGATCATCCAGATCGTCGCGGTGACGGACCCTCTCCAGCTGGGCTTCTCCCACGAGGCGATGATCGCGGTCACGGTGGCCTCGGACGCACAGGCCGTCGCCGACGAGCTGGCCGCGATCGACGAGGTCGACTTCATCGTGCTGGTCGCCGGCTCCGTCGACATCCTGCTCGAGGTGGTCGCCGCCGACGACGAGGAGTTCCTCGACCTGATCCAACGGATCCGTCACGTCGTCGGACAGGGCACGGTCCGCGTGCATCCCTACCTCAAGACCCGGAAGCAGGAGTACTCCTGGGGAGTTCGCTGAACTCCCGTGCTCGAGGTGTCGCTGACGCCGCCGTGCCGCCGCCGCGCTGGGTGACGTCGGGGTGACGACGGGGTGACAACCCCTTCCTAGCGTCAGGGCATGCGCCGCCACGGTGCAGGTCGGCTGGGGACGAGCGGGACGGGGCGATGATTAGGGCGAACGATGCGACGACGCTGCATCTGCTCGGGGGCCCCCGGGTGGTGTCACGGGGGCGGCAGATCGGTCTCCCCGAGGGCAGCAAGCGACTGGTCGCCTACGTCGCCCTCCATGGTCGCCGCGTCGAGCGACGCTGTCTGGCCGAAGCGCTGTGGCCCGGGTTGGACCAGCACCGCGCGGCCGGCAACCTCCGCTCGGCCGTGTGGCGCCTGGGCGGCTGCCAGGTCCGCGTCCTGCTGGCCGAACCGACCACGATCCGGCTTCATCGCGACGTCCGGGTCGACGTCGACGACGTGTGCTCCTGGGCCCAACGCGTGACGGCCGGCCGGGCCGGGCGTCGGGACCTGGCGATGGCACCGATGGCGCTCGAGGCTCTTGACCTCCTTCCGGGGTGGTACGACGACTGGGTGGACGACCAACGCGAACGGCTGCGCATCACCCTGTTACAGGCCATCGACGCGCTGGCGTCGGTGCTGGTCCGGGAGAACCGGTGCGCCGAGGCGGTCGAGGCAGCCCTGGCCGCGGTGAGTGTCGAGCCGTTGCGCGAGAGCGCCCAGCGCGCCCTGATCGAGGCGCACATCGCCGAGGGGAACCGGTGCGAGGCGTGGCGCAGCTACGCGTCGTACGACCGGATGCTCGTCCGCGAGCTGGGCATCCACCCGTCCGGCGACCTGCTCCGGCTCCTGAGGCTGGAACGGGACGAGGTTCAGCGTGACGCGGCCATCGGGCTCAGGTCCGCGGCCGGCGCGAGCTCGCTGCGGACCTGGGCGGCGACGAGCGCCGCCAGCTGACGAGTGGGCTCGATGCCCAGCTCCCGGGCCAGCAGGACGCGGAACTCGTCGAACGCACGGCGCGCTTCCGCGGGGTTGTGCTGGGCCAGCAGGGCCTCGATGAGGGCGCGTTGGGCGCTCTCGCGGAGGGGCTCCGCCGCGACCGCGGCGAGGCCGACCTCGACGGCGTCGTCGTAACGGCGGCGGTCGACCAGCAGGCGGCTCAGCGCCTCGAGGGCGTGCATGAGTCGCTGGCGCATCCGCTCGCGTTCGATGACGACCCAGTCGTCGTACCAGCCCGGCAGGAGGTCGAGCGCGTCCGCGGGCAACGTGGCCATGCTCAGGTCGGCGGGGTGTGCGCCACCGTGCAGCACCCGACCCGCCCACGCGGACAGCTGGTCGGCGTCCACCTCCACGTCCTCGGCCAGGGTCATCGACCACTTGTCCGCGAGCACCACGTCGATCCCGGCACGCCGCAGGCGCCACAAGGACGACCGGAGGTTCCCCTGGGCTCGCGAGTCTCCGCCGCTGGGCCAGAGGGTCCCAGCGATGTGCGACCGTTCGACGCGGCCGCGCCTCAGGGCGAGGAACGCCACGAGTCGCTTGCTCCCCTGCGGTACGGCCAGGGTGTGGCCGGCGCAGGTGACGTACGGTCCTCCGAAGAGGTGGACCGTCCGGCCTCCCATTGCGCCGGGCGGGCCCGGCGCAGCCTGTGCTTGTGTCATGTCGTCCCCTGCGTGCAGACACCTTGCCCGGCAACGGTACTGCGGTTGCGTCACCGGAGCGTTACGTCCCGTTCCCTCGAGGAGGCCGGGCGCGCTCGTGAGATACCGGAGGGGCCCGTGTGACTGTGCGCGGGTCGTCGTCCCCCGGGGCCCGTCATCCCGGTGCGGCGAACGAGCGGAGGAACGTCGCGGCCGCGTTGATCGCCTCCTCCGGGTCTGCGAAGTGCTCGACCAGCTCCGGTCGCGCGGAGTACAGGTGTCGGTCGAGGTTCCGGTTGGTCCGGACCGTGATGAACCAGTGCTCGGGCTGGCGCTCGATCATCACGATGCACACGCCCGCCTGAGCTCGCGGTCGGGTGTCGGCGGAGCCGGTCACGACGACTTCTTGGTGGTGCGGCTCCCGGTCCGGGCGCGGGTCGGCCCAGCTCCGGTACGCCGGCTGCTGGTCTTCTTCGCGGCGGTCGCCGTCGACGCGGACCGGGCCGTCGCCCGTGGAGCCGGGGTCGCCCGCGTGCCGCCGACCAGCTCCTGGATCGCCTCGGCTTCCTGCTCACGTCGCGCGGTACGGAGCCGGACCAGCCGACGCGAACCGACGACGATCACGATGACCTCCTCGGGTGCCGCAGGTGCTGTGACCGCCTCCACAGGGACGAACCGCCGCTGCTCGACGAACGACGCCAGGAAGAGGTGTGCCCGGAGTGCACCCAGCGGTCGCCGGTCCGCATCCAGGGTGAGCGCGACCGCCATCAGGACCTCGCGGTCGTCGTACTGGAGCATCTCCAGCGCCGCGGTGTTGCCGGGGTACTCCCACCCGTCCGGCGGGAACAACAGCGTCCCGATCGGAGGCTTCTCGAGAACGCTGGGATGGGTACGGGTGGCGTCGGTGGCCTCAGCGTCGACGAAGAGCGAACGGAGCTCCCGGTCGCCGGCGACCGAGCGCTCCAGGACCCCGGTGTCGTCGACCTCCATGAGGTAGACGGGGACCTCCTGCAGGTCGGGGGTCTCGGTGCACCGGAGCTCGCGGCGGCGTACGAACGCCACCCATCCGTACGTCGTCTCCAGCGCGGCGAGGTCGGGTCTCACGTCGGGGACGAGGATGTCGACCTGGGGACGGTCCTTGGCGTGGGTGAGGGGGATCCGATCGAGGTGCTCGGCCTGGTCCACCGCACGCGCGATCGCGTCGGCGCTGGCCGAGCAGATCCGCCAGTCGACCCGTCCGGCGAACAGGGCCTTGAGTCCGCGCTCGAGCTCGTCGCGATCGGGAGGGAGCGGCAGGAAACCAGCCGGCGGCAGCTCGTCGAAACCCTTCGAGAAGAGCGAGGTCGTGGAGTCGAGGCGGACGAACGGCTGGTCCGCATGCGCGTA
>Ga0302299_10000167_pt1 | contig 31276 bp, 28 predicted proteins | sample III_Fen_N3_4_FD_198795 | JGI IMG/M metagenome (GOLD analysis project Ga0302299, IMG submission 198795) | Peat permafrost microbial communities from Stordalen Mire near Abisko, Sweden - III_Fen_N3_4 | ecosystem: Environmental > Terrestrial > Soil > Wetlands > Permafrost | place: Sweden: Abisko...
CCGCCCACCTCTGCCACCAGGTCGGGCTCTCGGCCGTCGTGCTGGAGCAACGCGAGGGGCCGCAGCGTTCTCCTGCGGCTCACGCGGTCAACGCCCGCACCTTCGAGATCTGGCGCCAGGCCGGCGTGGCGATGGGCCCGGTCCTCGACGCTGCGCTCTCGCCCGAGGAGGCCGGCCTCGTCCACTGGGTGACGAAGTTGGGCGGCGACGTGATCGGCACGCTTCCCTACGAGCGCCAGGGTGACGAGATGTTGGCGATCACACCCACGCCGCTGCGCAACCTCAGCCAGCACCGGCTGGAACCGCTGCTGCTCGCGCCCGAACTGGATGTGCGCTACCGCCATCAGTGGGTCAGCGCTGCCGAGACGGCCACGGGCGTGTCGGTGGAAGCCGTCGGCCCCGACGGCCCGCTGCACTTCGACGCCAAGTACCTGTTGGGTGCCGATGGCGCAACCAGCGCAGTGCGCCGGTCGTGGGACATCGAGCTGATCGGGCCGCGTTCACTGCAATCGTTCGTCATGGTGCATCTCGCCGCCGACTTTCGACCGCTCGTGGGCCCGGAACCGGGTGTTCTCTACTTCGTGATCGACCCGGCCAGTGGGGGTACCTTCATCTCCCACGGCCGCGATCGCGAATGGGTGTACATGCACCCGTGGGACCCGGAGACGCAGCCGGTCGAGACCCTCAGCGTCGAGCACTGCGCCGCTCTCGTGCGAGCTGCGATGGCAGACCCGGCTGTTCCGTTCGAGGTGCTCACCATCGGCACCTGGCACATGAGCGCACAGGTCGCTGAGCGCTACCGCAGTGGCCGAGCGTTCCTGGTCGGTGATGCCGCGCACCGCTTCCCGCCCACCGGCGGCCTCGGCCTCAACACAGGGGTCGCCGACGTGCACAACCTGATCTGGAAGCTCGCCGCGGTCGAAGCCGGCTGGCTCGAGGTCGCGCAGCTCGACACGTATGAAGCCGAACGCAAGCCGGTCGCCCAGTTCAACTGTGACCAATCGATGCTCAACGCGTTCAAGCTGATCGAGGTCCCGATGGCGCTCGGCTCCACCGGCGATGTGGAGGAATCCACCGCGGCGATGCACGCCATCCTCGGCGACCCGGCCGGCCGCGCCGGCGTGGAAGCAGCGATCGCCAACCAGGCGATCCACTTCGACCTGCTCGGCCTCCAACTGGGGCACGGCTACGACGGGCCGCTCGTGGCCGACGACGGAACGGAGGCCATCGTGTTGGACGAGCCCGCCCGCGACTACCTGCCGTCCACCCGGCCGGGTGGCCGCCTGCCCCACGCCTGGCTGCCCGACGGGAGCTCGACGCTCGACCTCGCCGACGTGCGGGTGCCCACCATTCTGGTGCGCGACGGCACCCGGCTCGTCGGAGCCGGCCGCCCGTGTGTCGTCGTGTCGTGCCCCGCCGACGTGTGGGACGAGGCGTTCGGACTCGACAGCGACGAGTGCCTGGTTGTACGGCCCGACCAACACATCGCCTACCGCGGCCCGATCAGCGGCTTCGCTGCAACCCTGGCGCAGCTGTTCGACATCCCTGCCACGACATGACATCGGGCGAGCGCCCGCAGGACCCGTAGCGCGGCCGCTCGGGGGAGCAGCCGGCGCGACCACGGCCTACGCTCGCGTCCGCTCCCCGCGACCCTGGAGGCCGACATGACCGAACGCACCTCGTACGCGCCCGGGACACCCTCGTGGATCGACCTGGGCAGCCCCGACCCGGCCGCCACCGCCGCCTTCTACGGCGCGCTGTTCGGCTGGGAGGTGGCGATGGACCCCCGCCCCGAGGCGGGCGGCTACGGCCTGTTCACGCTGCGTGGCCTCAACGTGGCCGGGGTCGGCCCGCAGATGAACCCCGACCTGCCCCCGTTCTGGGCCGTCTACGTCACCGTGGCCGACGCCGACGCCGCGCTCGCGACGGCAGCCGAGCACGGCGGCACGGTCATCGCCGGACCCATGGACGTCCTCGACGCCGGCCGCATGGGCGTCATCCAGGACCCGGTCGGCTCGTTCATCTCCGTGTGGCAGCCCGACCAGCACATCGGCGCGTCGCTGGTGAACGAGCCCGGCACCTTCACCTGGAACGAGCTGGCCACCACCGACGTGGCCACGGCGCGCCGCTTCTACACCGCGCTGTTCGACTGGGGCGTGTCGTCGGGAGCCGACGGCAACGCCGACGGGGCGTTCACGGTCGACGGCGAGATGGTCTGCGGCGCCCACGCGGCGGGCGAGGGCGAGTTCCCCGCCTGGTCCGTGTGGTTCGCCGTCGACGACTGCGATGCGTCGGCCGCGCAGGCCACCGAGCTCGGCGCCACCGTCCTGGTGCCGCCGAACGACATGGACTTCGGACGGGGAGCCGTCATCGCCGACCCGCAGGGCGCGGTGTTCGGCCTCGGCGCGATGGGCGGCTAACCCGTCGGCTGGTCGGGGTGGTGGCGGGCCCAGGCCTCGAGCCAGCCCTGCACCATCGGGCCGAACTCGGCCGGGTTGTACACGTCCTCCTCGGACGAGAAGAGGCCGTCGCCCGCGTAGACGAGGCGCGTCCAGTTGGCAGCCTCGTAGACCTTGCCGTCGCCGGGGTCGACGAAGCGGTTCTCGACCTGGCCCACCACCCAGCCCTGCTCGGCGTCGACCGTGTACCAGTCCCACGGGAAGATCTGCATCTGGGTGAACGGCCACTCGCTCATGGTGCGGGTGATCCAGGCCAGCACGTCGGCGCGCCCGTGGAAGTCGCCGTAGAGGTGCTCGATGTAGTGGACGTCGGGGGTGAAGCACTCGACCCACGGCCCCCAGTCGCCCGTGCGGCCGGCCTCCCCGGCCGCAGCGGCGTAGCGCTGGAAGGCCTGCTCGATCTCGTCACGGTCGTAGCTCATGGCGGTTCCCCCGGGTCGGCGCGTACGGACGTTACCGGTACGAGGATCGCGCTACGGTCACGCGGACGGGACGCCAGGTCCCGTGACGGTCGGGACCGGCCCGGCCGAAGCCAACCCCAGGGGGACCATCCCGTGCGCGTCGTGTGTGACTTCGACCTCTGCGAGAGCAACGCCATCTGCATGGGGATCGCCCCCGAGGTGTTCGAGGTGCGCGACGACGACTTCCTCTACATCCTCGACGAGACTCCGCCCGAGAGCATGCGCGAGAAGATCGAGGAAGCCGTGCGGCGCTGCCCCAAGCAGGCGTTGTCGATAGCGGAGGACTGACCCCTGCAATCCATCGTCATCGCCGGCGCGTCCATCGCCGGCATGCAGGCGGCCGAGACGTTCCGCCACGAGGGCTACACCGGCCGCATCATCGTCGTCGGCGACGAGGCCCACACCCCCTACGACCGGCCGCCGCTGTCGAAGCAGGTGCTCGCCGGTGAGTGGGAGCCCGACCGCATCGTGCTGCCGGCCGCCGTCGACGAGATGCTCTCCGTCGAGTGGCGCCTCGGTCGACGTGCCTCGGCTCTCGACCTGGGTCGCCGCACGCTGACGCTCGACGACGGCGAGGAGCTCGACTACGACGGCCTCGTCATCGCCACCGGGGCGCGCGCCCGCACGCTGCCCGGCACCGAGTCGATGGCCGGCGTGTTCGCGCTGCGCACCCTCGACGACTGCCTCGCCCTCCGCGCCGCCCTCACCGCGGGCCCGCGGCACGTCGTCGTGGTCGGCGCGGGCTTCATCGGGGCAGAGGTGGCGGCCACCTGCCGCAAGCACGCGCTCGCCGTCACCATGGTCGAGCCCCTCCCCGTGCCGCTCGGACGGGTGCTGGGCAACGAGATCGGGCAGGTGTTCGCCGACCTGCACCGCGACGAGGGCGTCGACGTGCGGCTCGGCGTCGGCGTCGACCGCATCGAGGGCAACGGTCGCGTGGAGCGGGTGGTGCTGGCCGACGGCACCTCCCTCGACGCCGACGTGGTCGTCGTCGGCATCGGGGTCATCCCCAACACCGAGTGGCTCGAGGGCTCCGGCCTCGAGCTCGGCAACGGCGTGCAGTGCGACGAGGCCTGCTTCGCCGCGGCCGGGGTGGTGGCCGCCGGCGACATCGCCGCCTGGCCCAACCCCACGTTCGACGGCGAGGTCATGCGCGTCGAGCACTGGGACCACGCCTTCGGACAGGCGGCCCACGCCGCCCGGGCCCTGCTGGCGGGCCGCGACGAGGCCGAGCCGTTCGCCGCGGTGCCGTGGTTCTGGTCCGACCAGTACGACCGCAAGCTCCAGCTCGCCGGACGGCCCCGGCCCGACGACGAGGTGCGCGTGGTCGAGGGCTCCCTCGACGAGCGCCGTTTCGTGGCCCTCTACGGGCGGGCGGGTCGCCTGGTGGGGGTGCTCGGCATGAACCGTCCCCGCCACGTCATGCAGCTCCGGTCCGCCATCGCCGAGCGCATCAGCTTCGACGACGCGCTCGCCCAGTTCTGAGTGCGGGCCACGCGGTGCACCTCCAGGGCATGACCACGGCCGCCTCGACGCTGCTGGCCCTGGCGCTGGTCGCGGCCGTCGTCGACTGGGTCGCGGTCGCGAGCGGGCGCCGGCACCTCGAGTGGGTCGCCAAGCCCGCCACCCTGGCGCTGCTCGTCGGCGTGGCGGTCACGCTCCACCCCGAGTACGGGGCCACCCGCGCCTGGTTCGTTGCCGGCCTGGTGGCCTCGCTCGCCGGTGACGTGTTCCTGATGCTGCCGCGCGAGCGGTTCATCGAAGGCCTCGCCGCGTTCTTCGTGGGCCACGTCTGCTACGTGGTCGGGTTCTGGTTCCGTCCGCAGCACGCCGGGCTGCTGGTGGTCGGCCTGGTGGTGGTGGCGGTCGGCGCGGCCACCCTCGGCCGGCACATCGTGCGGGCGGTGCGGGCGGGCGACGAGCCCGGGCTCGTGGGGCCGGTCCTCGCCTACCTCCTGGTGATCTCCGCGATGGTCGCCAGCGCCATCGGCTCGGGCGACGCCTGGGCCATGGTCGGCGCGCTGCTCTTCTTCGCGTCCGACGGCACCCTCGCCTGGAACAAGTTCGTCAAACCGTTCAAGGGTGGCCGGCTGGCCGTCATCGTCACGTACCACCTCGGCCAGCTGGGGCTGGTGCTGTCGCTCCTGCCATAGAGGGCGGTTCGGGCTTGGGTAGGGTGGGGACCTTCGCCTGACGCCCGAGCTGCTGTGCTCGACCAGGCTGCTCCCTCCCGCCATGGTCTCCCGAACGCGCCGCCGCACCCCGCGACTTCCTCTCCTGGCAGCGCTGGTGCTGGTGGCGACCGCCTTCGGCCTCGCGTCGTGCAGCCACCACGACCAGCTCGACACCTCGAAGGCCCAGCAGCAGATCGGGACGAAGCTGGCCGCCTACTACCAGCCGGCGCCGGTGTCGGGGACGCACTGCCCCGATCGGGTGCCGCTCGCCAAGGGATCCACGTTCCAGTGCTCCACGGTGGTGCAGGGGCAGAAGGTCGGCATCGTCGTCACCCAGCTGGACGACTCCGGGCGGGTGTCGTTCAAGCCCGCGGCGGCCGTGATCGTGGTCGACAAGACGGTGCAGGACCTCCGGACACGCCTGGCCACGCTCTATGCGCACGACGGGTCGTCGGGTGCGGTCACGGTCGACTGCGGCACCAGCCCGGTGCGGGTCATCGCCCCCAAGGGCAGCTTCACCTGCGCGGTCACCGCGGGCACCCAGCGCTTCCGCGAGAGGGTGACCGTCGAGGACGTCGCCGGCCACGTGGCCTACCGGCCCGTCAGCTGACGACGCCCACCCCGACGCCGTCACCGTTGCCGTCGACCCGGGCGATGGCCAGCCGGTTCCTGCCGGCCTGCTTGGCGGCGTAGAGGGCCCGGTCGGCCGCGTCGGTGAGCGACGTGGCGTCGGACTGGGGGTGGAACATCGCCAGGCCGGCCGAGACCGTCTGGTCGCCGGGCGTCTCGGCCCGCAGCCGCTCGACCACGTCGACGGCCACCTCCACGTGCGTGTTCGGCAGGAGCAGGCCGAACTCCTCGCCGCCCCAGCGCGCCAGCATGTCGGTGTCGCGGAGGTCGGACACCCAGGCCTGCGCGGCGTCGTGGAGCAGCGAGTCGCCCGCCACGTGGCCGTGGGTGTCGTTGAAGGCCTTGAAGTGGTCGAGGTCGAGGAGCACCACCGCGAGCGGCTGGCGGGAGCGGCGGGCGCGGCTGACCTCGGTGGTGAGCACCTTGTCCCAGGCCCGGCGGTTGGGGAGGCCGGTGAGCGCGTCGTGGGCGGCGTCGCTGGCGAGTCCGGAGACGAGGTCGGCCCGGTCGAACGCGGCCACCGCCTCGTTGGCGAGCAGCTCGGCGATGGGGAGCACGTCGTGCATGGCCGAGACCCCGATGTGGCGCCACCCGAGGGTGAGCACGACGTGGCGCCGCCAGTGGCGCGTCGCCCGCACGTGCAGCACCGACTCGACCTGCTGCGCGCCGAGCCAGCCGTCGAGCTCGTCGGCGGTGGGGTCGGTGGGGTCGACGTCGTCGATCGCGAACGACGGCTCGCGCGCGGCGACGACGCGGCCCGGACCGCTGTCGGTGGCCACGTTCTCGGGCGGTGCCGGGGCCTCGACGCGCCCTTCGCTGCGGGTGGCCAGCTCGGAGCCGCTGACCGCCCAACCGAGGCGTGCCAGCCCGGCCGGGCCCGCAGGCTCGTGCAGCAGGGCCACGTCGGCCCCGATGATCCGCACCGCGCCGTTGGCGATGGCCCGGCCCACGTCGGGCGCCTCGTCGAGCTCGCGGGTGAGCTGGGCGACCGCGCTGACCGCCGCCTGCTTCTCGCGCCCGGCACGCACGAGCTGCTCGATCACCAGGCCCGCGCCCGCCGAGCTGATGAGCCACAGCACCGACTCACGGATCTCCGAGCGGGGGTAGCGCGGCGGCCCGACCACCAGCACCGGCAGCAGCAGCGTGAGGGTGGTGAGCAGCAGCGAGGCGAAGAGGTCGCGGCGGGTGCCGGTGACCGCCTGGGCGACGATGGGGAGGATGAGCAGCGGCGCGTAGCCGGCCCGGGCGCCACCGCCCGACGCCTGCAGCGTGGCGACCGTGAGGCACCAGAAGAGCACCGGCACCTGCGCTGCCAGTGGGCGCAACCACCAGCGCTGGTCGGGCAAGGTGTCGTCGGACGAGAGCAGCGACCGGGTGCTCGGCAGCAGCGTGAGCGCGGCCGCGATGACGAAGAACACCGCGGCGAGGGTGACGAGCTTGGCGTTCGACGGGACGCCGAGCGGCAGCAGGGCGAGGGGGAAGGCGGTGGCCGCGATGAGCACGAACGGCCACGTCGGTCGCCACGGCGCGCCGGGGTCGGGAAGGACCTGGATGCGGGCGAACCGCGAGAGCCTGCTCCCTCCGGCGTTCGTCACTCGTTCCGCCTCCTCGAGTCCAGTCGCCCAGGGTCAGATCGGTCGGGGCCAGGTCCAGCTGAAGCTGCGGCCCTCGAGCGGGCCCGGGGTCCAGTGCCGGTAGACGCCGAACAGCGCGTCTCCCGACCGCTCCGTCCAGGCGATGGCGGCAGGCTCGGCGACCCGGCGCGTCACCTGGCGGATGCCGCCCTCGTGCACCACGTAGCCGGCCCACACGCCCGGGTAGTCCTTGACCGACCCGACCGTGGTGAGCACCAGGGGACCGTGGTGCCAACGCCGGTTGCGGTGCACGTGCCCCGACGTGATGAAGGTGGCGGGGTGTGCCGTGGCGATGCGGTCGAGGACACGTCGTCCCTCGTCGTGGGGCACCCCCAACGGGTAGCTCGTGGGGATCACGCCGCGCTGGACCTGGTGGTGCATCGCCACCAGCGCGCCGCCTTCGGCGCCCGACAGCGCCTTGTCGAGCTCCTCGGTGAGGTGGCCGAGCCGGCCCCGGTCGTCGCCGACCTGCGCGCTGTCGAGCAGGACGAGCCGCAGCCCGGGCACGTCGATGGTGGTGACGTCCTCGACCACGTCGAGCCCCACCCGGCCCAGCGCCACGCCGGGGTCGATGGTGCGACGGCGCTTCTTCTCGTGGTTGCCGGGGATGACGTCGACCGGCATGGGAGCCGCCGCCAGCAGCTCGGCCGCCACCTGCCACGGCGCCGGGTGCGCCTGGTCGACCACGTCGCCCTTGACCAGCAGGCGTTGCGCGCCCCAGGCGGCGGCCTCGGCGATGGCGGCGCGGGTGCAGCGCACCGGATGGGGGTCGAGCAGGTCGGTGTCGGTGATGGTGTGGAGGTAGCCGAACGTGGCTTCGCCGACGTGGAGGTCGCTGATGGTGGCGAGGCGGTAGCACTCCTCGCCGGGTGGCGGGAGCGGGGTCCGGAAGGCCAGCGTGCGGCGCCGGTCGGGGAAGCCGTCGCCGCTCACCTCGAGGCGCAGGTGGCTGCCCTCGGGGAGCCCGGGCAGCTCGACGGCACCCGGCCCGCCGTCGGTGGCGACGTCGACGATGGTGTCGGCCACCCGGAAGCGGACGGGGCCCGGCCCGAGCGCGCTCCACGTCACCTGCGCGGCGCGGGGCTCGACCGCGAAGACCTCGAGGCGGCGCGCCACGGGGTGGTCGCCGGGGGGCCGGAGGGCGTGGCGGATCTCGGGCAGCGTGGGCACGAGCCCGGTCGCGACGGCGCGGTGCACCGACCAGCGGAGCGGGCCGGTGGGCCCGCTCGGTGGGCGGCGTTCTCGGGTCACGACAGGGCGTCGCCCAGCCGCGCCTGCTCGCGTCCGGCGAGCTCGACCGTGACCCGCATGCGCTCGAGGTGCTGCGCGAAGGCGCGGGCGGCCTGGGGCACCGGGTGTGCCTCGAGGAAGGCCTCGACTCGGGTGGCCAGCGCCGCGTCGTGGAAGGTGCGCACGCCGGTGATCATGCGCGACACCGCGTTGGTGGGCAGGCGCTCGATGAGCTCGTCCCAGTGCGACGTGGCGAACGCCCACGCGGTGGCCGCGTTGGCCCGGTTGGTGAGGGCACGGTTGAGGAGGAGCCCTGCGTCCTGGGTGCGCACGTCGGGCCCGAGCAGCAGGTCGAGGAAGCGCGAGAAGAGTGCGGGGTCGTCGACGTCGGCGAGGGCACCGAGGTAGCGCAAGGTGTCCTGCGGCGTGGTGGCGGCCTTCGACCGGGCCAGGAAGTCGTCGAAGGTGGCCGCGTCGGCGTGGCCGGCGACCACCCGCACCGCGGCGTCGGCGGTGGCGGGGTCGACGTCCACCTCGCCGGCGAGGATGCGGCGTGACCGCTCGAGCACCCGCTCGTCGTGGGCGAGCACGCCGAGGGCCTCGAACAGTGCGGCCCGGAGCACCGTGACGCGCTCGGGCTCGTCGGGGAGCGGCGCGGGGCCGAGCCGGTCGAGCGCCGGCGACAGGAGCGTGCTGATGAACGCGGCCAGACGGTCGCGCGTGGCGTCGTCGGAGATGCGGTCGAGGGTGGCGAGGGCACCGATGAGGCGGCGCCACACCGACACGTCGGGCTCGTCGCCGAACGCTGCGGCCAGCTCGAGGAACTCGCGTGCGGACGTGGTGCCCGCCAGCACCGACGCCCAGGTGTCGTCGACCAGCGCGTAGCGCTCGGCCGGGTTCAGCGAGCCCTGGGCCCGAGCGGTGACGGCAGCCCGCAGCTCGGGGGTGTAGCGCACCCGGTAGAAGCCGCTGGCACCGCTGTTGGCCACCACCCACGAGGCCGCGGTGGGCAGGTCGATCTCGAGCGCGTCGCCGTCGAGCAGCTCCTTGCGCTCGTGGACGTCGCCGGTAGAGGTGTCGGCCCAGCGCACCAGCACCGGCACGGCCCAACGGGCGCCCGCGTCGCCGCCCAGGTAGCGGAACTGCTCCTGGGTGAGGCGCAGCACCGTGCCCTCCGCGGCGAGGTCGACGCCGATGACGGGGTGCCCGCCCTGGAAGATCCAGGTGTCGGCGATGCGGCGGACCGGCTGGCCGGTGGCCGCCTCGAGGGCGTCCCACAGGTCGGTGGTCTCGGTGTTCCCGTAGGCGTGCTGGGCCAGGTAGGCGCGGATGCCGGTGCGGAAGTCGGCCTCGCCGAGGTACTGCTCGAGCATGCGGACGACCGACGCCCCCTTCTCGTAGGTGAGGACGTCGAACATGCCTTCGGCGTCGGCCGGCGACACCACCTCGAACTCGATGGGGCGGGTGGCGGCGAGCGAGTCGGTGTCGTACGCGGCCGAGCGGCTGAGGGCGAAGGTGGTCCAGCGGTCCCAGTCGGGGCGGAAGTGGTCGACCGCGAGCGTCTCCATGAAGGTGGCGAACGCCTCGTTGAGCCAGATGCCGTTCCACCACTTCATGGTGACGAGGTCGCCGAACCACATGTGGGCCAGCTCGTGGGCGACCACGTCGGCGACGCGCTCGAGCTCCGGCTGCGTGGCCCGTGCCGGGTCGACGAGCAGCGCGGTCTCGCGGAACGTGATGCAGCCGAGGTTCTCCATGGCCCCGAACGCGAAGTCGGGGATGGCCACGAGGTCGACCTTGCCGCCCGGGTAGCCGATGCCGTAGTAGTCGGCGAAGTAGCGCAGGGCCGAGGCACCGATGTCGAGCGCGAAGCCGGCGAGGTCGGCCTTGCCGAGGGGGTGCACGACACGCAGCGGCACGCCGTCGACGTCGACCGGGTCGGTGGCCTCGAGCGGCCCCACCACGAACGCGACGAGGTAGGTGGACATCACCATGGTGTCGGCGAAGCGCACCCGCACCCGGCCGTCGCCGGTGTCCTCGCGGCCGATCTCGGCGCCGTTCGAGAGCGCCAGCAGGTCGGCGGGCACCACCAGGGTCACGCCGAAGATGGCCTTGAAGTCGGGCTCGTCCCAGCACGGGAACGCCCGGCGGGCGTCGGTGGACTCGAACTGGGTGGTGGCGAGCGTGCGGGTGGTGCCCGTGGCGTCGGTGAAGGTGGAGCGGTAGAAGCCGTGGAGCTTGTCGTTGAGGATGCCGCGGAACGAGGCGTGGACGGTGGCCGTGCCGGTGACGAGGGCCGCGTCGAACGACAGCGTGGCGCGCTCGGTGGCCTCGTCGTAGCTGACCGAGGCGTCGCTGCGGGTGCCGTTGGCGTCGACCACCCAGGCCTCGTCGATGACGAGCTCGATGGCGTTGAGGACCAGCTCGGCGACGGGGTCGACGACGTCGACCGACGCGGCGACCGTGCCGCGGAACGTGCCCGCGTCGAGGTCGGGCTCGAGCACCAGGTCGTAGCGGCTCGGGACGACGGTTCGGGGGAGGCGGTGCGGGTCGGCGCCCTGCGGGTCGGCCACGGTGGTGCTCCTCGGACGTGCGGGGACGGAGAGTGGAGCGTAGTTCCGGCAGGGCGAGCGGAGAGCCGCCGGGCGCCGAGGCTCAGGATCCGGTGCCCGGGTGCCGATGCTCTCTGGGCCGGCGTGACTCGGGGTGACCGGGGTCACCGAAGGCTGCAAGACTCCTCCGGCCGATCGGAGGCACGCGGGGACGTCGCGAGGTCGCGCCGCACCCACCGTGCGCTCCCGACCGTCCCGCTGCTCGAAGGACCGCCTCCATGCCCACCCACAACCTGCACGGTCGCCGCCCGGCCGTGGCGGTGGCGGCAGCGGCCCTCACTGCGCTGCTGTCGGTCTGGGTGGCCCCGGTCGCGAGCGGCGCCCGCCACGCCGACCCGGCACCGGCGCCGAGCGACCCGCCCGTCACCGACACCCTCCCGCCGACCACCGAGGCGCCCACCACCACCCTGCCCTCGGAGCCGACCACCACGACGCCGCACGCCACGTCCACCACCACGGCGGCGAAGCCCGGCGCGTCGACCACCACCACCACGAGCACCACCGTCCCCGGAGGCCCGCCCGCGGATGAGTCCCAGCCCGGCTTCGTGCCCACCCCGCTCGTCCCGTCGGCCTCCGACGACCCGCTGTTCCACATCGCCCGACTCGTCGATGCCGACTCGGTGGCGGTCGAGACGGCCACCAAGGCGGTCGGCCCGGCGAAGATCCGCTACCGGGCGGCCACCCGCTCCGCGGCAGCGGCCCGGCTGGTGTTCGAGGCCGCGCACCGCGCCGACGTGCGCGCGGCGGGCAAGGCCGGGCGCGCCCGGCGCGACCTCAAGTGGGCCGCCATGCGCGCCTACACCGGCTACCAGGGCGGCGGCGGGGTCGCCCTCGACGCGGGCATGGCCTCCGACCCCCAGACCGGCGGCCCCGCACGCACCTACATGGCCCTCACCACCCAGCAGCTGCGCGAGCGCATCGCCTCGGCGGCCGGCGACCACGAGCGGGCCCTGGCGGTCCTCGACGTGGCGTTCCGCCAGCACCACGCCGCGGAGGCCGCGCACCGCTCGGCGCGGGGCACCCTCGACGCCGCCACGGGAGCGCTGAAGGCGGCACAGCACCAGCTCGACGTGGACGAGAAGGAGCTGATGGCCGAAGTCGCCCTCAACCCCGACCTCGCGCCCGGCACCCTCGAGAAGCTGCCCAAGACCTTCAAGCACCAGGCCGGCGTGGTCACGGTGAACAGCCCGGCGGGCACCATCGTCATCCCCAAGAAGGCCGACAAGCGCACCGCCGTGGCCGTCCTCTACGTGGTCGCCCAGTACGGCAAGCCCTACCTGTGGGGCGGCACGGGGCCCGACCGCTTCGACTGCTCGGGCCTGATGATGCGGGCGTTCCAGGCCGCGGGCGTCACCTCCATCCCGCGGGTGTCGCAGGCGCAGCAGGCCTGGGCCACCCCGGTGGCCCCCAAGGACGTGCAGCCGGGCGACCTGGTGTTCTTCGGGCGCCCCGCCTACCACGTGGGCATGTACATCGGCGGGGGCCTCATGATCGACGCGCCCTACACGGGCTCGGTGGTGCGGGTCGACCGGGTGTGGCCCGACACCTTCAGCGGCTTCGGCCGGGTCATCTGGCCCTGACCGCCGCGCGGTAGCGTCGCCCACCTCTATGACTGACGCGACCGCCTCCGCCATCCCGCCCGCCGAGCTCGACGTCGTGGCGGTGGGCAACGCCATCGTCGACGTGATCGCCCACGCCGACGAGGCCTTCCTCGTCGAGCACGAGCTCGCCAAGGGCTCGATGCGCCTGATCGACACCGAGCAGGCCGGGCGCCTGTACGACGCCATGGGCCCCGGCTCCGAGTCGTCGGGGGGCTCGGCGGCGAACACCATGGCGGGCGTGGCCGGCCTGGGTGGCCGCGCCGGGTTCGTCGGCAAGGTCCGCGACGACCAGCTGGGCGAGGTCTTCGCGCACGACATCAAGGCCATCGGCGTCGAGTTCGTCTCGCCTCCGGCCGCCGAGGGACCGCCCACGGCGACCTGCCTCATCCTCGTCACGCCCGACGCGCAGCGGACCATGAACACCTACCTCGGCACCGCCGGGCTGCTCACGCCCGACGACATCGACCCGGCGTTCATCGCGTCGGCCGAGGTCACCTACGGCGAGGGCTACCTGTGGGCCGAGCCCGGCGCCAAGGCCGCCCTCACCCACGCCTTCGCCACCGCCCGGGCGGCCGGCCGGCGCACCGCCTTCACGCTGTCCGACTCGTTCTGCGTCGACCAGAACCGGGCCGAGTTCCTGGAGCTGCTCGACGGCCACGTCGACATCGTCTTCGCCAACGAGGCCGAGATCTGCTCGCTCTTCGAGGTCGACTCGTTCGACGCGGCGCTGGCCGAGGTCCGGTCCCGTCCCGGCACCTGGGCGCTCACGCGCAGCTCGCGGGGCTCGGTGGTGGTGGCCGACGGGGTCGTGCACGTGGTCGCGGCCGCGCACGTCGAGCACGTCGTCGACACCACCGGCGCGGGCGACCTCTACGCCGCCGGCTTCCTCTTCGGCCTCACGCACGGGCTCGGCTTCGGCGACTGCGCCCGGCTCGGCGGCATCGCCGCGGCGGAGATCATCTCGCACGTGGGCGCCCGCCCGGAGGTGGCCCTCACCGACCTCGTCCCGGTCGACCTGCGGGTCCTGCTCACCTAGCGCCACGCCACGCGGGGGGTGACGGCCGACCCGTTGACGCCCTGGATAATAGTCATTATGATCCGCCGGATGCCCGAGCCGACCCAGCCTCTTGGCGACCCCGAGGTCGACGCCCTGGGCGACCGCCTGCTGGCCGCTGCGGCCGAGGTCTTCGCGGAGCGGGGCTACGACAAGGCCGGCGTCGCCGAGATCGCCCGCCGGGCCGGCGTCACCACCGGCGCCATCTACGGACGGTTCGCCAACAAGGCCGACCTCCTCGTCGAGGCCATCGACCCACACGCCAACGACGAGCTCGAGGCGCTGTTCGCCGACCACCACTTCCAGGGCCGCATGGAGGACATCCTCCTCACCGCCGGCACCCACCTGGTCAAGCGCGACACCGACGTGCCCGCGCAGTCGTCGCTGCTGCTCGAGGCCTTCGTCGCCGCCCGCCGCCACCCCGAGGTGGCCGAGGTGCTGCGCAACCGGGTGCTCGAGCGCCAGGAGCGGCTCACCGCCATCGTCGAGGCGGCCAAGGCCGACGGGGGCATCTCCGAGGCCATCGACACCGACTCGCTCGTGGCCTTCTGCCACGCGCTGGCGTTCGGCTTCCTGCTGCTCGACGCCACCGACCTGCCGCTGCCCACGCCCGGGCCGTGGGAGCAGCTCATCACCCACCTGGTGCTCGCTCTCGCCGACAGCGGGCCCGACCACGCACCACCATCCGCAGATCCAAGGGGGACCTGACCATGACCAACGATGCCGACATCCTGGGTCGTGAGGAGACCGACGACCTCGACGCCATCCTCGCCATCACCAACACCGACGTCGACGAGCTGGTCCACACCATCTCCGACAACGCCGACGCCATCTTCACGTGGGACTACGAGAAGGGCGCCCGGCCGCAGCTGCACAAGCTGTACGAGAAGGCCAAGCGGTCGCAGTGGAACGGGGAGATCGACCTCGACTGGTCGATCGAGGTCGACCAGGAGAAGATGGCGGCGGAGCAGGGCGTGGCCGGCGAGGACATCTTCGGCATGCTCGGCATCGACCTCACCGGCACGGCCATGGCGAAGTGGGGCGACCGTGAGTGGCTCGACTTCCAGATCGAGTCGCAGAACTGGTCGCTGTCGCAGTTCATGCACGGTGAGCAGGGTGCGCTCATCTGCACCGCCAAGATCGTCGAGACGGTGCCGTGGATCGACGCCAAGTACTACGCCGCCACCCAGGTCATGGACGAGGCCCGCCACGTCGAGGTCTTCGCCAAGTACCTCCAGACCAAGTGTCGGGGCACCTACCCGATCAACGCCCACCTGCGGATGCTGCTCGACGACATCATCACCGACAGCCGCTGGGACATGACCTACCTGGGCATGCAGATCATGGTCGAGGGCCTCGCCCTGGCCGCGTTCGGCATGGCCTACCAGACCACGCAGGAGCCGCTCTTCAAGCAGCTGCTGCGCTACGTCATGTCCGACGAGGCCCGCCACGTGGCCTTCGGCGTGCTGTCGCTCAAGGAGTACTACGAGGGCCTGAGCGACGCCGAGATGATGGACCGCCAGGAGTTCGCCTTCGAGGCCGCGGTGCGCATGCGCGACCGCTTCCTGCAGCAGGAGGTCTGGGAGCGCATGGGCGTCGACGTGAAGGAGGCCATCCGCACCTTCAACGTCGGCGACAAGAACGAGGACCCGTTCCAGCAGCTGCTGTTCTCGAAGATCGTGCCCAACTGCAAGAAGCTGGGCCTGCTCGACGCCAACGGCGGCTGGCTGCGCAAGAAGTTCGACGTGCTCGGCGTCACCCAGTTCGAGGACTGGGCCGACACCGGCGACGAGTACCTCGACTTCGACGCCGTCAACGCCGACCGCGAGGCTGCCGCCGAAGCCGGCTGACCCTGAGAGGGCGCCGGGTCAGACCTGCTGGCGGCCGCGGTCGCTGACGGTCTGGCGCCGGCGCTCGATCTCGGCGGGGTCGAGGCCCGCGCCCTGCCAGGCCGCGGCGGTGCGCGACTCGAGGTCCCAGGCCTCGCCGGGGGCCAGCAGGCTGCCCTCGTCGTAGGTGGCGTAGATCGTCTGGACGGCGCGGGCGTCGTTCGAGGCGATGTCGGCCGCCAGGCGCTGCGCGAACCCGAGCAGCTCGCCGTGGGGCACGACGTGGTTCACGAGGCCCCACGAGAGGGCGGTGGCCGCGTCGACGAAGTTGCCCGTGGCGCTCATCTCGCGGGCGCGGCGCAGCCCCACCGCCTGGGGCAGCAGCACCGTGAGGCCCCACCCGGGCTGGATGCCGACCCGCGCGTGGGTGTCGGCGAAGCGGGCCTGCTCGGAGGCCACGAGGAAGTCGCACGCCAGCGCCACCTCGAGGCCACCCGTGATGGCGACGCCGTTGACCGCGCCGATCACCGGCTTGCGCATCTCGGGGAAGGGCCCGTTGCGGTGGCCGCCGGGGGACACGTTGCCGACCGCCCCGGCGTCGGACAGGTCGGCGGCACCCGAGCCCAGCTCCTTGAGATCGAGGCCCGCGCAGAACGCGGGGTCGGCGCCGGTGAGCACGACGGCGTCGACGTCGTCGCGCCCGTCGGCCTCCGACATGAGGGCGGGCAGCAGCCGCCGGACCTCGCGCGAGAGCGCGTTGCGCGCCTCGGGCCGGTTGATGGTGACCGTGGCGACACGATCGGCGACGGCGAGCAACACGACATCGGGCATGGGAACTCCTCGGATCAGGAAGCGGGTTCGTCTTCGGGTGGCAGGAAGTCGAACTGGAGGTCGCCCAGCCGCACGAGGGTGGAGGCGATCCACCCGCCCATGGCGCCGAAGTGCTCGTCGAGCACCGAACCGTCGGCGAGGGTGGCCTCGTCGAGCTCGTAGGTGCCCTCGTACGAGACCTCGATGGCGTACTCGACGTCGTCGAGGTCGTTGCCGTAGGCGGTCTCGAGGGTGGGGCCGGACCGGTCGAGCTTCTCGTTGCCGACCGCCGCGCTCTGCTCGGGCAGCACGCCCAGCACCGCCGCGGGGTCGGGCGCCTTCGCGAGGCGCTGGATCCGCAGCACGATCTCGATCTCGACGCGGGGCGGCTCGTCGAAGGGCTCGCCGATGTACCACGAGCGGTACGCGCTCTGGGCCCAGGTGGGCCAGTCGAGGGTGATGTCGGCGCGGGTGCGCGGCGGCGAGCCCTCGCCCGGCAGCGAGTAGGACGTCTCCCAGGTGAGGTCGCCGAGCAGGACGTCGGCCTGGAAGCGCTCCTCGAAGGCCTGCCGCTCGAGGAACGCGCTCTCGACGGCATCGCGGAGGGCGCCGATGGCGTCGGTGAACACGTGGTCGAGCATGGTGGGGCGAGGCTACCCGCAGGTCTGCGGATCGGCGGCGGCGACCGTGGATCTGCGAGGCTCCGCCGGTGCAGGTGTTCACGACCACGCCCTTCGACGACATCGCCGCGGCGGGCGAGCTGTTCGCCGAGCTCGAGGCCTGCGGCTACGACGGAGCGTTCTCGTACGAGACCAAGCACGACCCCTTCCTGCCGCTCGCGCTGGCGTCGCGCACGACCACCCGGCTGCGCCTGGGAACGGCCATCGCCATCGCCTTCGCCCGCACGCCCATGACCCTCGCCAACGTGGGCCACGACCTGGCGCACCTCAGCGACGGTCGCTTCACCCTCGGTCTCGGGACGCAGGTCCGGCCCCACATCGAGCGGCGGTACTCGATGCCGTGGTCGCGGCCCGCCGCGCGCATGCGAGAGCTGGTGCTGGGCATCCGCGCCATCTGGGACGCCTGGGACGGGATCGCCCCGCTGCACTTCGAGGGCGAGTTCTACCGCCACACGCTCATGACCCCCGCGTTCGACCCCGGACCTCACCGCGTGCCCCGCGCCCGGCTGCACGTGGCCGCCGTCGGGCCCCGCCTCACCGAGGTGGCGGCCGAGGTCGGCGACGGCGTCATCGTCCACCCCTTCTCGACGCGGCGCTCGCTGCTGGAGCTCACCCTGCCCGCGGTGGCGCGCGGCCTGGCGACCGCCGGCCGCGACCGGGCCGACCTCGAGGTCATCGTGGTGTGCCTGCTGGCAACCGGTGCGACGGGGGCCGAGCTCGACCGCTCCGTCGAGGTGGTCCGCAAGCAGCTGGCCTTCTACGCCTCGACGCCCGCCTACGCCCGTGTGCTCGAGGTCCACGGCTGGGACGGCCTGCACCCGCAGCTCAACCGGCTCTCGAAGGAGGGCCGCTGGGACGACATGGCCGAGCTGGTGCCCGACGAGCTCATCGAGGCCGTGGCCGTCGTGGGGCGTCGCGACGAGGTGCCCGGGCTGGTGCGCGAGAAGCTCGCGGGGGTGGCCGACACCGTCAGCATCGAGTGCACCCGCCAGCCCGACCCGGCCCACTTCGCCGACATCGTGGCAGGTCTCGGTGGGGGAGGCCGGTAGCGTGGCCCCTCTTCGGGCTGTAGCGCAGCTTGGTTAGCGCGCCTGCTTTGGGAGCAGGAGGCCGCGGGTTCGAATCCCGCCAGCCCGACCATGGACCAGCAGCGACGGGCGCCACGCAGCGCCCCCGGCGCCGTCATCGTCGCGGCCCTCGTCGGCGTCGCGGCGCTGGTGGCCCTCGTCGCCCCGGTGGCAGCCGGCGCCCTACCGGCTGCCCGGCGGGGCACGCCGCCGCCCGCGCCGCACACCGCCCTGGTGATCGGCGACAGCGTGCTGGCCGGAACCTACGGCAACATCCCGGCCGACCTGCCCGGCTGGAGGGTCACCGTCGACGCGATGGTCGACCGCAGCACCGAGCAGGGGCTCGCCGTGCTGCAGCGCCACGGCACCCGGTTCCAGGTGGTCGTCGTGCAGCTCGGCACCAACGACGGGGGCACGCCCAGCGTCTACCAGCCGCGCCTCCATGCCCTCGTCGACGCGCTCGCACCCGTCCCGCACGTGGTGCTCCTCACCATCCGCCAGGCGCGGCCGTACTACGCGCAGACCAACCAGATCATGCGCCAGGTCGCCGCGACCCACCCCAACGTCACGGTCGCCGACTGGAACGCCGCCGCGCTGCCCACCGACACGGGTGGCGACGGCCTGCACCTCACGCCCGGCGGCTCGGTCCACATGGCGCACTTCGTGGCGGTGCAGATCGCCGCGGCCGGGCGGGCCACGCCCACGACCACCACCACCTCCACGACGACGTCGACCACCACATCCACCAGCACGACCACCACGGTGGCGCCCACGACCGCCCCGCCCACCTCGGCGCTGCTCGCCCGATCCACCGCGGTGCACTCGTCGACCACCGGGACCGACCCGCCCAACCACGTCCTTCCCGCGGTGCTCGTCGCCGCGGCGGTCGTCGCCATCGTGGCGGCCGTGGTGGGGGTGGTGCTGGTGCGACGTCGACCCGAGCAGGGAGCCCCCGATGCCTGACACCCCCTTCGCCGCGGCGGCCGAACGGGTGCGTGCGGGGGCCGACCCCGCCGCCGAGGCCGCCGACCTCGTCGCCCTGATGACGCCCGACGAGCTCCGCTGGTGCCTCGACGGCGACCTGCCGTTCTGGGCCGGGCTCGACGACCTCGGCAAGGGCGGTTACCACCGGCGCACCTTCCCCGCGGCCGAGGTCGACCGCCTCGGGATCCCCGGCTTCCACTTCTCCGACGGGCCGCGCGGCGTGGTCATCGGCCCGGCCACGTGCTTCCCGGTGAGCATGGCCCGCGGCGCCGCGTGGGACGTCGACCTCGAGGAGCGCATCGGCGACGCCATCGGCCGCGAGCTGCGCGCCGTCGGCGCCGACCTCTACGGCGGCGTGTGCGTGAACGTGCTGCGCCACCCGGCCTGGGGTCGGGCCCAGGAGACGTACGGCGAGGACCCGTTCCACATCGGCGAGCTGGGCGCCGCCCTCACGCGCGGGGTGCAGCGCCACGCCATGGCCTGCGTGAAGCACTTCGCCCTGAACTCCATGGAGAACGCCCGCTTCAGCGTCGACGTCACGGTCGACGAGCAGGGGCTGCACGAGGTCTTCCTGCCGCACTTCAAGCGCATCGTCGACGAGGGCGTCGCCTGCGTGATGAGCGCCTACAACGCGGTCAACGGCGAGTGGTGCGGCCAGAGCCCGCAGCTGCTCACCGAGGTGCTGCGCGACGACTGGGGCTTCACCGGCATGGTGATCTCCGACTGGATCTTCGGCCTGCGCGACGCCGGGACGTCGGTGGCGGCCGGCCTCGACGTCGAGATGCCGTACCGCATGGTCCGGGCCGGTGGGCTCGACCGCGCGCTGGCCGAGGGCGAGACCGACGAGGCCGACATCGTCGCCGCGGTGCGGCACACGGTGGCCACGCTGCTGCGCTTCGCGGCGGTCCTGGCCCAGCCCGCGCCCCGGGCCGACGTGCTCGCGTGCGATGCGCACCGCGCGCTGGCGCGCGAGGCGGCCACCAAGTCCGTGGTGCTGCTCCGCAACGAGCCCGTCGAGGGCACGCCGGTGCTGCCGCTCGACGAGGCCGCGCTGCGACGCGTGGCCGTCGTCGGTCGCCTGGCGGCCATCCGCAACCTCGGCGACGGCGGGTCGAGCGACGTGTGGGCGCCTGATGCGGTCACCCCGCTCGACGGCCTGCGCGCCGCGCTGTCCCGGGCCGAGGTCATCCACCACGACGGCGCCGAGCCGGCCGCCGCCGCCAGCGTGGCCGAGTGGTGCGACGTGGCGGTGGTGGTGGTCGGCTACACGCGCGCCGACGAGGGCGAGTTCATCGGTGACTCCGGCACCAGCCACCTCCAGGAGCTGCTGCCCGGCCCCGACGACCCCGAGCTGGTCGCCGCCTTCGCCGCGCGCGTCGACGCCGGCCCGCACTACCGGGCACCCGAGGCGGTCGCCGCGGCCGCGGCCGCAGGCGGCGAGGGGTCGGCCCCGGAGTCGGGTCTCGGCTTCGCTCAGGGCGGCGACCGCACGTCGCTGCGGCTGCACGCCGACGATGAGGCGCTCATCGCCGCGGTCGCCGCAGCGAACCCCCGCACCGTCGTGGCCATCGTGGCCGGTAGCGCCGTGATCACCGAGGCCTGGCGGCAGGTCGTGCCTGCGGTCGTGCAGTCCTGGTACGCCGGGATGGAGGGCGGGCACGCGCTCGCCGACGTGCTGCTCGGCCGGGCCGAGCCCACGGGCCGGCTGCCGTTCACGGTCCCCACCGACGAGGCGCACCTACCGCCGTTCGACCGCGACGCCGACGCGGTCACCTACGACGGCTGGCACGGCTACTGGCGCCTCGCCCGCGACGGCAACGCCGCGGCCCACCCGTTCGGCTTCGGGCTCAGCTACACGTCGCTGGCGCTCGGCGACGCCTCGGTGGAGGTCGGCGACGACGGTGCGGTGCTGGTCACGACCGTGGCCCGGAACGAGGGCGGCCGCTCCGGCACCGAGGTGGTGCAGGTGTACGGCGGCGCCTCCGGCACGCCGCCACGCCTGGTGGGGTTCGCCCGAGTCGACGTGCCCGCCGGGGCCTCGGTGCCCGTCCGGGTGCGGGTCGCTCCGGGCGCGTTCGCCCGCCGACCGGTCGGTGCCGGAGGGTGGGTCGCGGCCGTGGGACCGCACGACCTGGTCGTGGCGCGCCACGCCGAGGACCCCGACGCCCGCTGCCTCACCGTCGACCTGCGCCCCTGACGCCCGAGGGTCCGGGCGCGCCGACCGGGCGGCCCCTACGATCAGCTTGCGGCGGGCACGCAGGGCGCTCCGCTCCCAGCTCCCCGCCGTCCGGCCCCCAGGAGGTCACCGAGATGATCACCGCTTCCATGAGCGCCGCGGCGGTCGAGCGCGTGTCAGCGAAGTTCGGCCTCCAGCCACGCGAGCGTGTCGACCTGCTGCCGATCGACACGGGTGAGCCGGTGGGCGAGGGCGTGGTCCTCGTCGGCCTCGACCTCGACAAGGCCGTGGTGGCCGACCTCGAGTTCGGCGACGGCCAGCAACCCAGCTGCGCCCAGCTCTTCTACGCCTTCTCCCGTCCGAACAGCCTCACGCCGCACCTGGCGGTCGAGTGGGCGGTGCACGACGACGAGGTGGCGATGCACGTCGACCTGCTGCCCCGTGTCGATCTCTCGGTCAACGCCGACTACGTCGACGAGGTCTACACCGCGCTCAACTCGGCGCTCGAAGAGGTCCGCTCGCTGCCCGACGTGGTCCCCGACCCGCTGCCACCGCGGCGGGCCGTGGGGTTCTCGCCGTGGCTCGTCGCGGTGCGCGGCCCCGCCAGCCTCGCGTCGGCGCTCGCCAACACCGTCGACCAGTACATCGACCACTGGTTCGCGCTGTTCTCCGGCGGTGTGAGCGTGTCGGTCGACCCCATCTCCACCGACCCCTCGCGGCTGGTCCAGCGCGACCGCTTCCACCGTGTCGCGCTGTTCCCCGACGACGATCCGCAGTGGGCCCGCATCACCCGGCGCTGCGGCCTCGACCGGGCGGCCGAGCTCCGGTCGTTCTTCCGCACCCAGGAGTCGCGCTAGCCGCAACGAAAGCGCGATGCTCGGGAGACACTCGTCCGTGCGATCGGCCTCGGAGCGTGATCGGAGGTGTCGCCGATGCCCGAGTTGTACGTCGACGACGTCGCCCGTCGTCGCACCCTCCGGCTCATGACCGCGCGGGCGCTGGCGCGGCGGTGCCCGCGTTGCGGCGCGCGCCACCTGTTCCGCCGCTGGGTGGTGATGGCGGAGCGGTGCCCGGGCTGCGGCTACAAGTTCGAGCGCGAGGAGGGCTTCTGGTTCGGGGCCTACACGATCAACCTCTGCATGACCCTGGCCCTGCTGTTCTTCGTGTTCATCTGGCTGATCGCGCGGCAGGACTCCAACGCCGGGGCCTCGATCGTGCCGCCACTCGTGGTCGGGCTCCTCGTCTGCATCCCGTTCCCGGTGCTCTTCTACCCCGTGTCCAAGACCCTCTGGGCGGCGATCGACCTCGCCTCCACGCCCCTGGAGCTGCGGGAGATCATCGCGGCGCTCGATGCCGTCGAGCCGATCGCCCCCGTGGTCGGCTGGGACCCCCCGACGCCCGGATCGCCGCAGCGCCGGTAACGTTCAGGCGACGTGAACGAGCCCGAGACATCGATCGACCCCGCCGACCGTTGCCCGGGATGTGGAGCGGCGGTAGACGGGAGCTGGCTGGTCTGCGCCTGGTGCGGCGGCGCCCTGGCCGCGCCTGCGGAGCTGGCCGAGGGGGCCGTCCTGGACGGCCGGTACGAGGTGCGGCGGGTCATCGGGCGGGGTGGCTTCGGCATCACCTACGAGGTCCAGGACCAGCGCCTGGAGCGAGCGGTGGCCATCAAGGAGCTGTTCCCCCCGTCGGCCGTGCGCCACGGATCGATGGTGCTGGCCGCGCCGCGCGACCGGGACGCCTTCGGCGAGGCCCGTGACCGGTTCCTGCGCGAGGCGCGGGTGCTCGCCCGGTTCACGCAGTCGGGGATCGTCCACGTCTACGAGGTCTTCGAGGCGCACAACACCGCCTACCTGGTCATGGAGCTCCTCAGCGGTCGCACGTTGAGCGACCTGCAGCGCGCCCGCGGCGGCCCGTTCACCGCCGACGAGGTGCTCGACGTGGCCGCGCGGGTCGCCGCGGCGCTCGAACCGATCCACGAGGCGGGTCTGCTGCACCGCGACGTGAACCCTTCCAACGTGATGCTCACCGAGCAGGGGCGGGTGGTGCTGATCGACTTCGGGCTGGCCCGGCGCTTCGACGGCGAGTCGGGGGAGTCGATGACCCGGGCCGTCACCCCGGGGTACGCCCCGCCGGAGCAGTACGCCGGCACCGGCGACTTCGGCCCGGCGTGCGACGTGTACGGCATGGCCGCCACGCTCTACCGCCTGCTCACCGGCCGGACGCCCGTGGGCGCCTTCGACCGGCAGGCCGGCACCCGCCTGCCCTCGCCGATCGAGCTCGATCCCGGCATCCCCCGCCTCGTGAGCGACGCCGTGCTCGACGGCCTCGAGCTGAACCCCAACCACCGTCCCGCCACCGCGGCGGCCTTCCTCGACCGGCTCGGGCTCCGCGACGTCGAACCGCCGCGGCACGCCCTGCTGCTCGACGCGCCCGACGTGCAGGCGACCCTCGCCGGCACGGCGCCGGCCCCGCGCGCGTCGAGCCCCGTGGCCCGCGTGGCCGGTCCCGGTCCCGGGGGCCTGCCGGTGCTGGGTGGCGCCGCGCACGCGCTCGGCGGGGCGTTGCCGAAGGTCGACGTCGCGGCCCCTCCGGCTCCCGCGCCCGCGCCGTCTCCCGCGGCCGCGCCCGCTCCGGTGCCGGTCGTCGCGGTGGGTGCGGCGCCCGTGCCGGCCGCTCCGGCGCGCCCCTCGACCGTCGCGTACGCGCCGGTGCCGCCGGTCCCGCGACAGCCTGCGCCCGTCGGCGTCCTGGCCCCACCGCCGCGCCCCGAGCCTCCGGTGGTCGGCCCCCTCCCGCGCGGCCGCGGCCTGGTCACGGTTCCGGTGGGGGTGGCCGTCGCCTCGCTCGCGTCGGCGACGCCGGTGGTCGTGATCCCGCTGCTCGTGCTCGTCGCCCTCCCGGCCCTCGCCACGGTCGGCGACATCGTCGTGCACCACTACCGCAGCGACATCGGCGCCGACGTGAAGGCGTGGCACCGGGTCGACGCCCGTGCCGCGGCGCCGGCGTTCTTCCTGCGCAACGTGCTCACCAGCATCCTTCGTGCCATCCCGGCCCTGCTGCTCGGCGCCGTGGCCATCGGCGTGGCCGCGCTGATCGGCTCACCCGAGCCCGGCTCGGGCTGGCGCGACCTCGTCATCCGGCTGGGTGGCGTGGGCGCGGTGCTCTGCCTGCTGCTCCCGGCGCGCCACGGCGGGCGGGCCTTCCGCTCCGGCACCGGGATCAACCGCGTGGTCACGGAGTTCGTCGACGACCGGGGCCACCTCGCCACGCGGGGCTGGGTGCTGCTGGTGGTGTCGGTGGCCCTGACGGCGTTCGGGCTCTGGCTCCACCCGGAGCTCTGGCCCCTCGGCTACTGACGGGTCGTCCGCTCGTCCTGTGGGGGCCTCGCGGCGGGGTGTGCGAGCATGGCGCGATGCCAGCGGACCGGTCGGGCGACGTCGACGCGGTCGTGATCGGTTCCGGCCCGAACGGGCTGGTGGCGGCCAACGTGCTGGCCGATCACGGGTGGGACGTCCTGGTGCTCGAAGCGGCCGCCGAGCCGGGCGGCGCGGTGCGCAGCGCCGAGGTGACCGCACCGGGGTTCACGTCCGACCTCTACAGCGCCTTCTACCCGCTCGCCGCCGTCTCACCGGCCCTCCGCGCGCTCGACCTCGACCGTCACGGCCTGCGCTGGTCGTCGGCGCCGCGCCCGCTGGCCCACCCGACGCCCGACGGCCCGACCCTGGTGATCGACCCCGACCTCGACGTCACGGCCGCATCCCTCGACCGGTTCGCCCCCGGCAGCGGCGACGGCGACACCTGGCGCGCCCTGTTCGCCCTCTTCGACCGCGTCTCGCCCGCCCTGTTCGAGGCGTTGCTCACGCCGTTCCCACCCGTGCGGCCGGCGGTCCGGATGGCGGGCCTCGCGGGACCGCGTGGCCTCGTCGACCTGCTGCAGCTCGGCCTCGGCTCGGCTCGGGGCCAGGCGCACCGGCGCTTCGAGGGTGAGGGGGGCGCGCTGCTCTTCGGCGGCAACGCGCTCCACACCGACCTGCTGCCCGAGTCGGCCAGCAGTGCCATCTACGGGTGGCTGCTGTCGTCGCTCGCGCAGCAGGTGGGCTGGCCCGTCCCCGTGGGCGGCGCCGGTGAGCTCACCGGCGCCCTGGTGCGGCGCCTCGAGGCGAAGGGGGGACGCGTCGAGTGCGGTGCGGCCGTGACTGAGGTGGTCGTGCGGGCCGGGCGTGTCGCAGGCGTGCGCACCGCGTCGGGCGACCCCGTCTCGGTGCGGCGGGCGGTGCTCGCCGACGTGGGCGCACCCGCGCTGTACCTCGATCTGCTCGACCCGGCCGACGTGCCGGGCCGGGTGCGGCGGGCGATCGGGCACTTCGAGTACGGCGACGGCACCTTCAAGGTCGACTGGGCGCTGCGTGCCCCCATCCCGTGGGCCGACCCCGAGGTGGCCGGCGCGGGCACGGTGCACGTGGGCGACTCGCTCGACGAGCTGAGTCGCACCTCGCGGGAGCTGGCCGACAAGCTCGTGCCCCGCGACCCGTTCCTGCTGCTCGGGCAGATGACCACGGCCGACCCGACGCGGTCGCCCGAGGGCACCGAGTCGGCCTGGGCCTACGCCCACGTGCCGCGACCCGACCAGGCGCGTGGCGACGCGGGCCACGAGGGCCTCGACGGCACCTGGCGCGACCCGGCCGGGGTGGCGCGCTTCGCGGCGCGGATGGAGGCCCGCGTCGAGCGGCTGGCGCCGGGGTTCACCGACCTCATCATCGCCCGGCACGTCGCCTCGCCGGTCGACCTGCAGGCCGCCAACGCCAACCTGGTCGGGGGCGCGCTCGACGGGGGGAGCGCGCAGCTCCGCCAGCAGCTGTTCCTGCGGCCGATCCCGGGCCTCGGCCGCGCCGAGACGCCGGTGAAGGGGCTGTACCTGGCGTCGTCGTCGGCCCACCCCGGTGGTGGCGTCCACGGTGCCTGCGGCAACAACGCCGCCCAGGCCGCCCTCCTGCACGCAAAATAGGAACAGCGCCGCAGGCCCCGCTGAACAACTCCGCGCCGCACGAAGCGAGGGTTCGTGGACGGCCGAGCTGCGGGTGGCCGTGGCTGGTTGTGCCACGGACAGGACCCGCAGCGGACACGCAGCTTTCGAGAAGACAGCAGGTGGCCCGGTAGGTTGGTGGGCCATGTCGAAGAAGACCCTGAAGAAGAAGATCAACGCCCGCCGCAAGAAGGCGAACCACGGCACCAAGCCGAACGCCGGCAAGCGCGGCAGCTGACCCGCAGCGCCCGCGGACGCCACCGGACCACCCGTGGACACCGTCCGCACGCGGCTCTCGCCCGGCACCGACCAGTACCAGGAGCTGATCTCCTGGGTGGGCGAGGCCCTGCCGCCTGACGCGTCCCTGCTCGACATCGGCGCGGGCAAGGGCCGCAACCCCTACCTGGCCGAGCTGGTGGGGCGGTGCAGCCGGGTCGCCGGGGTCGACCCGAGCGACGACATCGACGACAACCCGTACCTCACGCACCGGCTGAAGGGCTACCTCGCCTATGCCGAGGGGGTGCCGGGGTTCGAGCCGTTCGACGTGGCGCTGGCGGTCTACGTCGTCGAGCACATCGACGATTCCGACACCTTCCTCAACACCGCGCACCGCTTCCTGGCGCCGGGCGGCTCGCTGTTCCTGCTCACGCCGAACCTGTGGCACTACTTCGGGCTGGCGAGCCTGGCGGCGTCGCGGCTGCACGTCGAGGACTGGCTGCTGAAGCGGCTGCGGGGCCAGGAGCTCGTCGACGACTACCACTTCGACGTCCAGTTCCAGATGAACTCGGTGCGCCAGCTCACCGAGGCCGCCGAGCGGGCGGGGTTCGCCCGGGCCGAGTTCCGCCACCTCGAGGACCCGGGCATCTTCGAGGGGTACCTGCCGGCGCGGCTGGCGTGGTTCCCGCGCTGGTACTCCAAGGCGGTGCGCCGGCTGCGCCGCGGCTCGAACTACGGCACCCTGCTGGTGCGCCTCACCCGGGCCTGACCCGAGCGCTCCGGGCGGGTGCGGGGTGGCCCGAGGGCCACCGGTAGCCTGCGGCCAATGGAACGTTTCGGGTTCGTCGGGCTCCCCAACGCGGGCAAGTCGTCGCTGTACAACGCGCTTGCCGGTGGCGGGGCGCTCGCGGCGCCCTACGCGTTCGCCACCACCGACCCCAACGTGGGCGTGGCGAAGGTGCCCGACGAGCGGCTCGACCGGCTCGCCGCCATGAGCGCCTCGAAGAAGGTGATCCCCGCCAGCGTGCAGTTCGTCGACATCGGCGGGCTGGTCGAGGGTGCCAGCCAGGGCGAGGGCCTCGGCAACCGCTTCCTCGGCGGCATCCGTGAGGCCGACGCGGTGGTGTTCGTGCTGCGGGCGTTCGCCGACGGCGACGTGCCCGGGCCGTCCGACCCGCTCGAGCACCTGCGGGTCCTCGAGATCGAGCTGACCCTGGCCGACCTCGAGGCCGTCGAGTCGCAGGTCGAGAAGCGCCGTCGCGCCGCCAAGCAGGACAAGTCGCTCGCCGAGGAGGTCGAGGCGCTCGACGCGGCCGCGGTCATCCTGGCCGAAGGCACGCCCCTGTACCGCAGCGACCTGTCGCCCGCCCTGCGCGCCGCGCTGCGGCCCTACTTCCTGCTCACGAACAAGCCGGTCATGGCGCTGGTGAACGTCGGCGAGGACCAGCTGGGCAACGTCGACGAGATCGTGGCGCCGGTGCAGGCCGAGCTGGGCGACCGGGCCGAGGTCATCGGCATGTGCGTGCAGCTCGAGGCCGAGGCCGCGCAGTTCGTGGGCGAGGAGCGCACCGAGATGCTCGATGCGCTCGGGCTGGGCGAGGGCGCGCTGCCGCGGTTCCTGCGTGCCGCCTACCACCTGCTCGGGCTGCGGACCTTCTTCACCACCGGTGAGAAGGAGAGCCGGGCCTGGACCTTCCGGGCCGGTGCCAAGGCTCCCCAGGCCGCGGGCGTGATCCACACCGACTTCGAGCGGGGCTTCATCCGCGCCGAGGTCATCCACTGGGACGAGCTGCTCGAGGTCGGGTCGTGGTCGAAGGCGCGCGACGCGGGCACCCTGCGCGTCGAGGGCAAGGACTACGAGGTGGCCGACGGCGACGTCCTCGAGTTCCGCTTCAACGTCTGAGGCCGGGACGAGGCGACCGCGCTCATGGCCTGGCTGGTTCGTGGCGGGGAGGTGCTCGCGGCCCTCGAGGTCGCCGACACCCGCAGCGCCCGCCGCTGGGGCCTGCTCGGTCGTGACGGCATCGAGGGCGCGCTGCTCATCCCGAAGGCCCATCAGGTGCACACCATCGGCATGCGCTTCGCCATCGACGTGGCCTACTGCGACGCCGACCTCGTGGTGGTCCGCGTCGGCCGGCTGAAGCGCAACCGCATCGGACCGGTCGTGTGGTCGGCGCGGGCGGTGATCGAGGCGGAGGCGGGGATGCTCGGCCGCTGGAACGTGCAGGTCGGCGACCAGCTCGAGACGCGCGGCACCGCTCAGCCGTAGCGCGCCAGGATGGCCCGGGCCGACTCGGCCAGCTCCTCACGGACCTCGGGCGGACCGACGACCTCGTGCTCGGCGCAGTACCCGAGCAGCGACCACCGGGCGTGTTGGGCGTTGCGGTACATGAGGCTGACGATGTCGTCGCCGGGGTGGTCGGGGTCGGGGCGACGCTCGGGCTCGGCGGTGACCTGGCCGGCCGCGCCCCTCATGACCCCCGCGCTGCGGGCGTGGGGCACGCGCACCTCGACGGTGAGGCCCGTGCCCGGCCGCTCGAACTCGGAGCGCATCTGGTCCCACAGCCGGGCCAGCGGCGGCAGGTCGGGCGGCAGCGCCGCGGCGTCGCCGAGCTCCGCGTGCTCGACCCGCCCGGCCCGGTACATGCGCGGCTCGCCCTCACGGCAGGCCACGAGGTACCAGGTGCCGGCCTTGGAGACGAGCCCGACGGGGTCGAGGGTGTACTCGGAGGGCTCGCGCCCGGGACGCCGGTAGCGCACCCGGACCTGCCGGTCGCTGATGACCGCCTGCTGCAGCACGCCGAGGTGCGGCACGGTCTCGGTGCGGCGCCCCCAGCCCTGCGGCTCGACGAGGATGCGCTGCTCGGTGCGCTCGGCCGCGGGGCGCTGCTCGACGGGGAGGGCGGCGAGCAGCTTGCGGAAGGCCGCCTGGAGGTGGCCGTCGGTGCTGGGGTCGGTGAGCACGCCACGGCCCGAGAAGGTGAAGAGCGCCTGGGCCTCGTGCGCGGTGAGGCCGGTGGCGTCGGTGCGGTAGCCCGGGAGCAGCAGGATGCCGCCGCCCCGCCCCTGCTCGGTGTACACGGGCACGCCGGCCGACGAGAGCGCGTCGACGTCGCGATAGATGGTGCGCACCGACACCTCGAGCTCCTCGGCCAGGTCGGGCGCGGTGCAGCGGCCCCGGGTCTGGAGCAGCAGGAGGATGGCGAGCAGGCGGTCGGAGCGCATGACCTGACCATGCTCCCAGATACCTGACGCCAGGTGTCAGGTTCTGTTCGCGATGGTGGTCGCCAACACACCGATCCCATCGAGGAGCACCCCCGTGAGCACGACCACCAGCACCCTCTCCGTCACCACCGTCGACCCGCAGGCCCTGGTCCACGCCTACGCCACCGTCCTCGACGCGGCGGTCGACGTGGTGGCGGGCATCGCCCCCGCCCAGGCCACCGACCCCACGCCCTGCGACGACTTCGACGTCGCCGGCCTCGTGGGGCACACCAAGGGCGCCATCCGCCGCGGGTTCGACCTCGCCTCGGGCGTCGACGCCTTCGCCGGGCCGCTCGACGACAGCCTCTGGCCCGACGCACCGTGGGCCGACCAGCTGCGCGCCGAGGCCGACGCCGCGCTCGCCGCGTGGGAGGTGGCCGACTTCGACGCCACCTACCACGTGCCCTGGGCCACCTACACCGGCCGCCAGGCGCTGACCACCTACACCATCGAGGTCGCCGCCCACGCCTGGGACCTGGCCGTGGCCACCGCGCAGCCCTTCGAGTTCGACCCCGAGGTCGGCGAGCTGCTGCTCGCCCTCGCCCCCGCCATCGTGCCGGGCGGCGAGTTCCGCGGCGTGGCGTCGGGCATGCCGTTCGCCGAGGTGCAGGACGCTCCCGAGGGCTCGGGCCCCTACACGCGGTTGGCGGCCTGGCTCGGTCGCGCCGTCTGACTGCCACACTGGCGGCGTGAGCTCCGGCGCGCTGGTCCTGGTCGCGACCCCCATCGGCAACCTCGACGACGTGTCGCCGCGGGTCACGGCCGCGCTCGCCGCGGCCGACGCCGTGGGGTGCGAGGACACCCGGCGCACCGGGCGCCTGCTGTCGCACCTCGGCGTCGCCGCCCCCAGGCTGATCGTGGTCAACGAGCACACCGAGCGCGACGCCGTGCCCGGCATCCTCGACCGCCTGGCGCGCGGCGAGCGGGTGGCGCTGGTGAGCGACGCCGGGCTGCCCGGCATCTCCGACCCCGGTGAGGTGCTGGTGCGCGCCGCGGTCGAGGCCGGGTTCGCGGTGGAGGTGATCCCCGGTCCGTCGGCCGCGGCCGCGGCCCTGGTGGTCAGCGGGCTGCCCACCGCGCGGTTCGTGTTCGAAGGCTTCCTGCCGCGCAAGGGCAGCGCCCGGGCACGGCGCCTGGCCGCCGTCGCCACCGAGGAGCGCACCGTCGTGCTCTACGAGGCGCCGCACCGCTTGGCCCGCACGGTCGCCGACCTGGCCGGGTCGTGCGGCTCCGAACGACGGGTCGTGTTCGCCCGCGAGCTCACCAAGCTGCACGAGGAGGTGTGGCGGGGCACCTTGGGCGAGGCGCTCGCGCGGGTGGCGGCGGTCGAGCCCCGCGGCGAGCACGTGCTGGTGCTCGACGGAGCCCC